>OGXX01003770.1_pt1 | contig 12314 bp, 5 predicted proteins | sample 1576301 | NCBI WGS metagenome assembly OGXX01 (sample SAMEA3541469, study PRJEB24748) | human gut metagenome | biome: human gut; feature: human-associated habitat; material: faeces | place: China | collected 2012
TTTCTACGCAAAAACTATTTGTGCTGACTGCGGCTCTTTTGCATGACACGCTGTTCTTTGATTTTGTGTATGAAGTAGTGCGGGAAAAAATGATTCTTGGTTCCGATGAGCTGACGGATGCAGATATCCGGATATTTTTCAAAAATAAGCAGGAACAGAGTGAGAAAGTGGCTTCTCTTCAAGACTATACGCTGCGCCGTCTCGGTTCCTGCTATAAAACGCAGCTTTATGAAGCAGGACTTTTAGAAAGCAACCAGGCAAACAGCACAAGAAAAATACTGAAGCCAATTCTTGATATTGCATTTGAGCATTGGCTTTATGACCATGACCTTGGCATCATGGTAAAAACACTGACGGGGGTAAGATGAAATGGATTTAAGCCAAAGACTGGACGAGATGGAGCTTGCAATCCATAAGCCGTCTTTCCGAAAAGGAACAGGCCGCGCAAATGAGGTCAACTATTGGGTGTTTGATTATCCACCGGAAAAGGAACTGGAAGTTCGGGAGCGTGTAGAGTATCTGAAAAATAAGAACGACCGGGGCGATGATGATTTTGAGCTTGTGGTCTTTGACCTGTATGATATCATCATTGACTTTTTGGAAAAGAAAAACTTTATGGAAAAGTGCTATGACTTTGAAAAAAAGCGAGGAATCGAGCGTATCGTCAAGGCAGTGACCAACTCCATGAAGGTGAATGACGATGACAGCCTGATCGTGCAATATATCAAAGAACATACGCCGGAGAATGCAGTTGTGTTCCTGACCGGTATCGGCAAGTGCTATCCGATTTTGCGCTCCCACAAGGTGCTTAACAACTTGCACCAGGCGTTTGTGCGCTGCCCGGTCGTGATGTTCTTTCCGGGAACCTATAATGAGCAGGAGCTGATCCTGTTCAATGAGATTAAAGACGATAACTATTACCGGGCATTCCGACTGGTAAAGTAATGGATGGAGGAAACAGTTATGCAGATCAAGGACATGTTCCGAAAGAAAATTGACCGTGAGATACAGGGCGTTATCATTGTCGGTCAGGGTGAAGAAACAAATGTAGCGCAGGAGCTGGAAGAGTATGTTGTGACCCGTGAGCTTCAGCGTCATTTTGCGGATTTCTTTGCAGCATATAAAAAAGGTATTCAGGGAACCACACCGAAAATGGGTGTCTGGATTTCCGGCTTCTTTGGAAGTGGTAAATCTCATTTCCTGAAAATCCTGTCCTATCTGCTTCAGAATAAACAGGTCGGAGACAAACATGCCATCGACTACTTCATTGAGGATCAGAAGATTACCAATCAGATGGTGCTGGCAGATATGCAGCTGGCAGCAAACACCCCATCGGACGTAATTCTTTTCAACATTGATTCCAAAAGCGATTCGAATGGCAAAGAAAATAAAGATGCCATTGTGAACGTATTCCTGAAGGTCTTCAATGAGATGCAGGGCTTCTGCGGTTCCATGCCGCACCTTGCCGACCTGGAGCGCAGGCTTTCCGAGGAAGGTCGTTTTGAAGAGTTTAAGGAAAAGTTTGAAGAAGAGTATGGAGATCCGTGGGAAAGCTCTCGCCAGGACTTCGATTTCATTCAGGATTCCGTTGTCGATGTTCTTTCTGACATGGATTTCATGAGCGAATCGGCTGCCCGTAACTGGTGTGAGAAAGCAACCGAGGGCTACCAGATCAGTATTGAGGATTTCGCCAAGCGTGTAAAGTCCTATATTGAGAAAAAAGGTAACAACCACCATGTGGTTTTCCTTGTAGATGAGATTGGCCAGTACATTGGTGATGATTCCAAACTGATGCTGAACCTTCAGACAGTGACGGAAGAACTGGGCAAGGAATGCATGGGCAAGGCTTGGGTAATCGTAACGAGCCAGCAGGATATCGACTCCATTACCAAGGTGAAGGGTAACGACTTCTCCAAGATTCAGGGACGTTTCGATATCCGTCTTTCTTTGTCCTCTGCCAATGTGGACGCTGTTATCAAAAAGCGTATTCTGGATAAGACCGAGACAGCAGCACAGAGCCTGCGTCTGCTCTATGACCAGAAAGCAACCATCATCAAAAATCTGATTGTCTTCAACGACGGCGTGGAGAAAAAACTGTACGCCAACGCAGAAGACTTTGCAGAGGTTTATCCTTTTGTTCCATACCAGTTTAATTTGCTTGCCAGCGTGCTGACCAGCATCCGTACCCACGGTGCATCCGGCAAGCACCTGTCTGAAGGTGAACGTTCCATGCTGGCTCTGTTCAAAGAATCTGCCATGCAGCTGATGGACGATGAGATGGGGGCAATCGTGCCGTTCTATCGGTTCTATGATGCATTGGAGAACTTCCTCGACCACAGCCACAGCAGCGTGATCATCCGCGCTTATGATAACAGCTACATCAACCCGGAAAAGAAGGAAAAAGATGTCTTTGCCATCAATGTGCTGAAGACCCTTTTCCTGATTAAATATGTTCTGGAGATCGAAGCCAACGTGGACAACATCGTCAGTCTGATGATTACCAGCATTGACGATGATCGTATTTCTCTGAAAGCACAGGTGGAGGATGCACTGAAAGTGCTGATGCGCCAGATGCTGATCCAGAAAAATGGCTCCATCTATGTATTCCTGACCGATGAGGAACAGGAAATCAACAACGAAATCGAAAAAGAAAATGTGGAGATGCCGGAGGTCATCACGAAGATTGCGGAGATGATCTATGAGGACATTTTCTCCAGCAAGAAGTATCAGTATCCAAGCTTTGGTGGACGGTATGCGTTCTCCTTCAATCAGACAGTGGATGACCGCCCCTATAAGGCAAACCAGAATTACGATATCGGCCTCCGTGTGTTGACCCCGTGGTATGAGGGTGGCACCGATGATGGTACGCTGCGCCTACTCTCTGGCCAGGGCAAGGAAGTCCTTGTGGTTCTGCCGAATGATGATGCGTTCCTGACGGAAATGCGAGCATACTTAAAAATTGAGCGGTTCCTGCGCAAGAATACCTCTGTGCAGCTTGCCAAGTATGAGACCATTAAGGAGGCAAAGCGCGTGGAGATGCGGGAACGCAACGGTAACGCCAAGCTTTACCTGACGGAAGCTCTGAAAGAGGCTACCATCTATGTCAATGGCGATGTGCTGCACACTTCCGGCAAGGAAGTGACCAGCCGCATCAACGAGGCAATCGGAAGATTGGTGCAGACGGTTTACCACAAGCTGTCCTACATCGACGCAGCGATGGGCGAAGCAGACATCCGGAAGATGTTCAAGACCAGCAATCAGCTGTCGCTGGCACTGGGAGATACCGGAGAATCCAATGTCCACGCGCTGGATGATGTGCTGCAATTCGTGGCAGGTAACTCCCGGATGCACATGAAAACTTCTATGAAAACGATCAAGGATCGCTTTATGAAAGCACCCTATGGCTTTGTGGAAGATGACATCCATTGGCTGGTGGCACGTCTCTTTAAGCGTGGAGATCTGTCCTTTACGGTCAATGGTGAGAGTGTCAATCTGAACAACCGCTCCGAAGAAGAAATCATCGGCTACATCACGAAGAAGCAGTTCGTGGATAAGCTGCTGACGGAAGTGCGCGTCCGTGTGCCGGAAAACCAGAAAAAGGCCGTCCGCACCGTGATGAAAGAGCTGTTCAAGGTGGCACCGCCTGCCGATGACGAAGATACCATCATGAAGAACTTCCAGCATTACTGCGAGAATCGAATCACTGAGATTGAGCGGCTGGAACCGAAATATGAGAATTACGCCTATCCAGGAAAGGAACTTCTGGAAAAGGGCAAGAAGCGGCTTTCCGCACTGGTGCAGATTCAGGCACCGCTGGAATTCTTTAAGACTGTATTTGACGAGCAGGACGATCTGATGGATTTTGGCGAGGACTATGAGCCTATCCGTGATTTCTTTGGCAGTGAGCAGCTGACCATCTTCACCCGTGCGCTGGATATGCTGAATATCTACGAGGACAGCAAGACCTACATCGTGGATGCAGAACTGGAAGACGTGGTGGCTAAGATGCGCACCATCGTCCGGATGGCGAAGCCCTATAAGGAGATTCCGAAGCTGCCGGAGCTGCGCGAGAAGTTTATGAACTGCTATATGCGCATTCTGGAAGAGCAGGCAGAGCCGGTCAAGGATTCCATCAATCAGGATCGGAACCGTGTCTTTGAAGTGCTGAACACCAAGTCCTATAAGGATGCGAAGTTCAACCGTTATCTGGAACTGTTTAAGGAGATCATGGACGGTGCGGAGCACTGCAACAATGTCTCCACTCTGCGTAGCTATGCAGATAAGGCGGAGGCACTGAAGCTGCGCCTGCTCAATGAGATGAACGCAGAGGATATCCGTCTTGTGCAGGAAGCTGCGGCAAAGGCCGAGGCAGAGCGCAAGCGTCAGGAAGAAGAGGCGAAAAAACGCGGCGAGACCGTGAAACCGGCAGAAAAGGTCGCAGAACCGCAGCCGGTATATAAGGTGCGCACCACGAAGAATGTTTCCATCAAGACGGTTGCCAAGACTGCATCGTGGCGGTTGGAGAGTAAGGACGACGTTGATAAATACCTTGCCGCATTGCGTGAAAATCTGCTGAAAGAGATGGACGAAGATACAATCGTCAACATTGAACTATAAATGACAGGAGGATTGGCTCCATGAACAAGACAGCCATAAAGAATTTTGCGATTTGGGCGCGGAATAAGCTGATTGCAGATGTTAGCTATGATGCCCGCCTGATCGGTATTACGGAGGACGGCATTGCCAAGCCGCTGCCGCAGAGCTTCGGCGGCACTCAGTTCTTCGATATCGGCACCGCAGAACCGTATTCGATTTCCGGTGAGGCCGTGCGCCAGCGTGACAAGCTGATAGAGGTCATCCAGCAGAAGGAAAAGGATACCGACTACAAAACCGCATATCAGTATGTGATCGAGGAGGTTGCCTATACATGGTTTAACCGCCTGATCGCCATCCGTTTCATGGAGGTCAATGACTATCTGCCTTCCCATATCAGGGTGCTTTCTTCCGAGAGCGGAAAGCTGGAGCCGGATCTGGTCACAACGCCGTTTGACGCAGAGCTGCCCTTTACTGCGGAGGAAGAAGCTCAGATTTTCCAGCTGAAGCAGGACAACAAGCTGGACGAGGTGTTCCGTATCCTGTTCCTGAAGCAGTGCAACGCCTTGAACGAGATTCTGCCGGCTCTGTTTGAAAAGACAAAGAACTACACCGAGCTGTTGCTCAGCCTGTCCGTCATTGACCAGGATGGCGTGGTTTATCATCTGATTCACGATATCCCGGAGGATGACTTCAACATCGAGCGCGGTGGTCAGGTGGAGATCATCGGCTGGCTGTACCAGTATTATAACACCGAGCCGAAGGCCGCTGCCTTTGCAAAGAACGGGAAGATTACCAAAGAGGAAATCCCTGCCGTAACCCAGCTGTTCACCCCGGACTGGATCGTTCGTTACATGGTGGAAAACAGCCTTGGCCGTCTGTGGGTGGAGGGACACCCGGACTGCGGCCTGAAAGAAAACTGGAGATACTATCTGGAAGAAGCACAGCAGGATCCGGAGGTGCAGGCAAAACTCTCGGAAATTCGTAAAGAGTACGCCGCCCTGAACCCGGAGGACATCAAGCTCATCGACCCCTGCATGGGTTCCGGTCATATCCTGGTATATGCCTTTGATGTGCTGATGCAGATTTACGAGAGTGCCGGTTACAGCCAGCGAGATGCGGCAAAGAGCATTCTGGAACATAACATCTACGGTCTGGATATTGATGATCGTGCCTATCAGTTGGCGTACTTTGCCGTGATGATGAAAGCACGGCAGTACAACCGCCGTATCTTAAACGGTGAGAACACCTGCCATGTCTATGCCATTCAGGAGAGTAACAGTATCAACCGTGCGCACCTGAAGTATTTTGGCGCGGGGATGGACGATATCGAGAAGAACGCTGCTAAAATGCAGCTGGAAGGTCTGCTGGACACCCTGACCGATGCCAAGGAATACGGCTCTATCCTGAATGTGGAGAGCTATAACTGGGATTTGCTGCGCCGGTTTGTGGCAGCGGAGAACACCGATGGCCAGATCAGTATGGACAGCGTGGGCGTGGAAGATACCGCTGAACAGCTGAATCGGCTCATTGATATTGGCGAGACCATGGCGCAGAAGTATTGGGTGACTTGCACGAATCCGCCCTATGCCGGAACCAGTAACCTGAGTGCAAAGGTCAATAATTTTGTCAAAAAGAATTACCCCGACAGCAAGGTTGACCTGTTTGCTGTGTTTATTGAGCGTTGCCGCCAGATGACTGGAAATAACGGTTTTCAGGCAATGATTACACAGCATAGTTGGATGTTCCTTTCAAAATTGGTGAATTTGAGAGTGAAGATTCAAAGAGATACGATTGTTAACTTAGTACACCTCGGAGCGAGAGCGTTTGAGGAGATTGGTGGAGAGGTTGTACAAACGGCCAGTTTTGTATTTGCTAAAAATAGAATTAAAGGTTATCAGGGAAAATATTATAGACTGGTAAACTATTCGATTCCTGAAGATAAGGAAAAGGGATTCCTGAATCATGCGAATGAGTACATTGCAAAACAAGAAAATTATCAGAAAATACCGGATGCACCAATTAGCTATCATCTGAACCCAGAAGTATATTCGATTTTTGAAAAAAGGCAGTATATTGGAGATGTTGGAGCAGCTAAACAGGGGCTAGCCACATCCGATAACAATAGATTTCTGAGATTTTGGCCGGAAATTAACTTTGATAAAATAGGTTTTGGAATTTTAGGTTGTGAAAAAACAGTAGATAGCCCATCAAAATGGTTCCCGTACATAAAAGGTGGAACATTCAGAAGATGGTACCCTAATAAAGAATATGTGGTGAATTATCAAAATAATGGATTTGAAATTAAAGCTGCGGTCATGAAAAAATATCCGTACCTTAATAATCCTGATTTTGTTGTAAAAAATACGTCTGCGTATTTTCATGCCGGAATTACATGGAGTGACGTTGCAACAGGAAAATTTAGTGCAAGATGGGTTAATGACGGATATATCTTTGCAGATGCGGGGCCAATGCTATTTGTTCAAGTTGATCCGTATGTCAAAATGGGGTATATGAATACGCCCGTATTTCAAATGTTTTGTGATTTGATATGTCAGGGGTTACACTACAGTACAGGACAGATTCCTCAAATTCCATATTTGCAAAATATAGAAGATAAGAACTTTATAACCGCTTCCGTTGATGAAAATATACAGCTTTCAAAAGAAGATTGGGATTCTTTTGAAACCTCCTGGGACTTTAAGAAGCACCCATTGCTCCGCAATGTCTCAACGATTTCCGAAGCCTTTAACCAGTGGCGGACAGAATGCGATGACCGTTTTAATCAGCTGAAAGCCAACGAGGAAGAACTGAACCGCATTTTTATTGATATTTACGGCTTGCAGGACGAACTGACCCCAGAAGTGGAAGATAAAGATGTGACTGTGCGCAAGGCTGACTTGCAGCGAGACATCAAGAGCCTGCTAAGCTATGCCGTGGGCTGTATGTTTGGCCGCTATTCTACTTATAAGGATGGCTTGCTTTTTGCGGGAGAACCGTATTCCTTGCAGGCATTTGTGGATAAGATGAACGAACGCCCTGGAACGATTTCTGCTGAAGAGTTGGAACGCGCATACCGCAATGAGGGTATTGTGGTGGACGAAATGTTCTTCCCAGATGCCGACAATGTTATCCCCATCACCGATGAAGAATATCTGGACGATGATATCGTATCTCGCCTGTGTGCATGGCTGAAAGCAGTTTACGGTGCTGATACGCTGGAAGCAAACCTCGACTATGTCGCAAAAGCCCTTGGCAATAAGGGCAGCACCAGCCGGGAGATCATCCGCAACTACTTCCTAAACGATTTCTTCAAGGATCACTGCCAGACTTACTCTGTCACTGGTTCTGGCAAGCGTCCGATCTACTGGCTGTTTGACAGCGGCAAACAGAACGGTTTCAAGGCACTGGTTTACCTGCATCGCTATACGCCGGATACCATCGGTAACCTGCGTATCGACTACCTACACAAGATGCAGCGCGTATATGAATCCGAGATCAACCGGATGCAGGATATGATGGATCACAGCGAGAATGCCCGCGAGGTGGCAACAGCCTCCAAGCGTAAGGATAAACTTGCCAAGCAGCTGAAGGAATGCCGGGAATACGATGAGAAGATCAGCCATCTGGCACTTTCCCGTATCGAGCTTGACCTTGATGACGGCGTAAAGGTCAACTACCGCAAGCTCCAGACCGCCCAGGACGGCAAGTTCTATGAGGTGCTGGCGGACAGCAAGAATATCATGGTGAAAGAAAAGAAATAAGAAAAATGACCGGAGGGAGTGGGAAAATGCAAAATCACTGGACAAAGGATGATGTCGCGGCGGCATGGCAGCATTTTGAACGTACATATGCCCATGATCCGGTGGCATACCGCTTCCTCTGCGGTCATTGTATTCAAGATGAAACCGATGAAGATGCGTTGGATTACAATATCATTGGTGTCTGGCTTGTCTGTCATAGAAAATATCGTGACTGGTCAACCGAGAAATCCTATGATCTGGCATGGATACTGGAATTTATGCAGGCGTATCACATGACGATTCCACGGTACATCAAAAGAACAAAGTTCTACCGGAAAAAGATGAAGCTATTGCTGAGTTCTCTTGTAAGAGATAAAGACCAATCACAGGAAAAAGGACAATGATATGGCAGAATTGAACCTGAAACAAATTATAGACCGCCTGAATGCGGAATTTACCGGAGAGACCCGGAAACTGGTTTTCTGGTACGATGATAAGGCAGAATTTGCCGAGGATATGGAGACAGTTGAGCTTCAGAATGCGAAGATCTACCATCTCCAGCCGGATAACCAGTTCTATACAAAGTATTTTCTGGAGCGTGTGGATAAGACCACGAATTATCTGATCTATGCACCGTTTCCGAAGCCGGATGTAAGGGACAACCATCTGGAAGACACAATGCTGTATTCCAGACGGTTCTTTGCTGACCGTGCCTCCCTGCTGTCGGTTGACCTGGGTATTGAGGAAAAGTACAAGCCGGTTATTGAGAAGCACATCAAGTTTTTCGCCAACAAAGAGCGCACTCAGCGGTTCTATGATTTGGAAATCGAAAACTTCAATGAAGAAAATATCCTTGTCGGTCTGCTAAGTGCAGTCTGCAAGGCGCGTACCTGCTCTTTTGAGGAAGTCGTGCGCATCGTGTTGACAGATGGCGAGTTGGTGGACAATGCTTTCTTGCAGGAGTTTGAAAAATACGACCTGCTGTCTGCATTCTGGCAGCTCTGTGAGCAGCATTTCGGATACACCGATACAAAACCGAGTTTGGAACGGCTGCTGGTAACATTGTTCGTTACTTATACTGGGCGATATGTGCAGGCAGAGCTTCCGGCAGCATGGAGGAGCTTTGTCTCCTACAAGTCAGGCAATATCATCGCATTCCTCGATAGCCTGATGAACAGCGTCCTGTACCGGGATAAATACGACGCTTTGTCGGCACATGTTGCCAAAGGGCTGAATGTTTTTTCGGCATTTGCAGGAATGCGAGTGGACGATTTGGTGGAGTGCGACACTTTCCTTGCCGTGGATCAGGTGCTGGTAAAGTGGCTCATTAGCAGACTTGTTTCGGAAGATATCGGTGCAATCGTAAACGGATTTACCATTTCGGAACTCTGTGAAAAACGGGCTAAAATGCACTTTGGCAGAAAGACTGGGAAGACCTATCAGCTGCTTTCCAGTGCATACAGCATGGTGAAGGAAGCGGATTACCATGCCGCAGATGGCTTAAAGCCAATTATCGACCGATATCTTGCTGCGGATTACAATATGGATCAGCAGTATCGGAAATTCTACTATTATTACGACCAGCTGGAGAGCACGGAAAGCTTTGAGCCGCTTCGGGAACTGGTGGAAAATATCTACACGAACGAATATCTGGCTCGCCTGCTCCCTGCCTGGAATGCTGGAATCCAGCAGGATGCCGCATTTTCTGCAATTCCGTTGCAGCGGGAGTTTTACAATGCCAACCTGCGCTATACCAAAGAACGCACCGTGGTTATCATTTCGGATGCCATGCGTTACGAGGTCGGACAGGAGTTGTTTGCCAGAATGCAGGATGACCCGAAATGCACGGCAAAACTTTCTGTACAGTTGAGTGTCCTGCCGTCTTATACAAGGCTCGGTATGGCAGCACTTTTACCGCATAAGACACTGGAAATGACGGATGATTTTCAGGTACTGGCAGATGGTATCCTTTGCGATAATCTGGCCGGTCGGCAGCAAGTGCTGCAAAGCTATAACCCGGATAGTGTCTGTGTACAGTTCGATGATATCAAAAATTTGAAAGTAGCAGAGCTGCGAGATGTGCTGACAAAGCGTCAGATTATCTATGTATATCATAATCAGATTGACGCGCGCGGAGACAAGGCAAATACCGAGGATGAGGTGTTTCATGCGTGTGAGGAGGCCGTTCAGGAAATCATGGACTTGATTCATCGAATCTCCGTCAGCGGCAATACCTATCATTTTATCGTTACTGCCGATCATGGCTTTATTTACAAGCGTGATAAGCTGACAGAAAGTGACAAAATCTCCGGGAAAAGCGCGGACAAAGCATTTGTCAATCGCAGATTTATTGTGTCCAAGGCGGCACTGGAAGACGACGGCATCGATCATATGAGCATGGGACGCGTTCTGGGGAATGAGGACAGCAAGGTGGTGTCCTATCCAGTCAGCAGCAATGTCTTTAAGGTGGCCGGAGGCGGTGCTAACTATGTGCATGGCGGTTCCTCACCACAGGAAATGCTGGTTCCGGTGCTGGAGTTTAAGATGGAGCGCGGTCACATGGAAACAAAGAATGCAGAGATTGCTCTGGTCAGCATCGTCCATAAGATTACGAACCTGATCACTTCCATGGACTTTATCCAGTCGGATGCCGTTAGCGATACTGTAAAAGCTGCAAAATACCGCATTTTCTTCCTCTCGGAAGACAATGAGAAAATCTCGAACGAAAACAGTTATGTGGCGGACAGTCGTGAGGAAAATGCGCAGAAGCGTATCTTCCGGATGCGTTTCACATTCAAGAATAAGAAATACGACAAGGACAAGCAGTATTACCTTGTGGTTTATGACGAAGAAAGCGGTCTGGAGCAGTGGAGGCAGCCTGTCATCATGGACATTGCCTTTGCAGATGACTTCGGATTCTGATACAGAGGAGGCAGGAATTCCGTATGGAAATGATGGACATGGCGGCAGACGATACCCGTGAAGAACTGCGCCGGAAGCTGCGCAGCAACTTTGACGGTCGGATCGTCCGCAAAGACCTGACAAAGAAAATAAAAGAAGGAGCGAATGTTCCGGTCTATGTGCTGGAGTTCCTGCTGGGTCAGTATTGTAGTTCAGACGATGAGACAATCATTGAGCAGGGCGTTCAGAATGTGAAACGCATTCTGGCAGATAATTTTGTCCGCCCGGATGAGGCTCAGAAAATTCTCTCCCAGCTGCGCAAGAACGGGAGCCATACCATTATTGATATGGTGACAGTGCATCTGGATATCAAAAAGGATTGCTTTTTTGCAGAGTTCTCTAACCTTGGCCTCACCAATGTGCCGATTACAGATGATTATCCGGAAAAATATGACCGGCTGCTTTGCGGCGGTATCTGGTGCATCGTGCAGCTGGAATATGAGTCTGAGGGAGACAGCAGCTTTGGAATCACGGATATAGATGGACAGCCGATTTCTTCAAAACAGAAAAAGCAGAAGGATATCTCTCCCATCAGCATCCATAAGCTGACTCCGATTCAGATGCCCCATATCGACATTGAAGAAGTTCGAGAGGGACGCAAGGCATTCACACAGGAAGAGTGGATGGATGTTATGCTGCGTTCCTGCGGATATGAGCCGGAACAGTTGAACAATCGGGAAAAGTGGCTGCTGCTTGCGCGTATGTTACCGCTGGTGGAGAACAACTTCAATCTCTGTGAACTGGGGCCGCGCAGCACCGGTAAATCTCATATCTATAAAGAAATCAGCCCAAACAGTATCCTGGTATCCGGTGGTCAGACAACCGTTGCAAATCTGTTTTACAATATGGGGCGCAAAACCGTAGGTTTGGTAGGCTTATGGGACTGCGTTGCCTTTGATGAGGTTGCCGGAATCAAGTTTAAGGACAAAGACGGCATTCAGATTATGAAAGACTATATGGCTTCCGGCTCCTTTGCCCGCGGCAAAGAGGAAAAGGCAGCATCGGCATCTATGGTCT
>OGXX01003776.1_pt1 | contig 12298 bp, 10 predicted proteins | sample 1576301 | NCBI WGS metagenome assembly OGXX01 (sample SAMEA3541469, study PRJEB24748) | human gut metagenome | biome: human gut; feature: human-associated habitat; material: faeces | place: China | collected 2012
CCCTCAGATGGACACGCCGCATATGCGTCGGTGGGTCACCAGCGCCCCGTACAACTGGGCTGACCTGGTTGACAAGCCCGACCGCTTGCGTATGCTGTATGACCCCACCTCGCCCTACGTGCAGAACGCCGTCATGGCCTTCAACCGCGCGAAAGACAAAATCATCATCAATGCCGCCTTTGCCCCTGTCTGGACGGGCGAACATGGCGATGTCCAAAAAACGTTCCCGACCAGCAACATCATCCCGCATGACAACACCGGTCTGACCATCGAAAAGCTTATTCAGGCCCGCGGCATGCTATGGCGGAATGAAATCGATGAAAGTGAACCCCTGTTCGCCGCCGTCACCAGCTTCCAGCTGGAAGACATGCTGAACAACACCAAGGTCCAGTCGGCTGACTACAACACCATCAAGGCCCTCGTGCGCGGTGAAATCAATTCCTTCATGGGATTCACCTTCATCCGCACTGAGCAGCTTGAAAAGGATGGCACGACGCGTAAGTGCATCGTGTGGTCCAAGCCCGGTCTGCTCCTTGCTAAGGCGGAAGACATCACCACCAAGATCTCTGAACGTGGTGACAAGAACTACTCCACGCAGGTCTACGCTGAAATGGACCTCGGCGCGGTGCGTATGGAAGACGAAAAGGTCCTGCAGTTGCAGTGTAAGGAAGGTGCGTAATGCAGTACTCCAACGTTGCTGGAAAGCAGAAGTCCAATGACGTGTACCGGTATCCGGCGGAACTGACCTCCGGCAAGGTACGTCGCCTGAAATTCGAAACTGTGACTACCAACGCTGACACCGATATCACCATCGGGTTTTTGCCGTCCGGCACGACCAGTATTCTCGGTATTTCCCGTATGCTGGCGTCTATCGCCACCACTGCCTCCATTGTCATTCCCGCGCATAAGTCCATGGGCGGGGAAGACGTTGCTGAAAAGACCATTCGTGCCGCAGCCGCGGCTAACACTGCGGGCGGTGTGCCCATGACGGATGCACTCACTGGCGTAGACATTGACTCTCAGACTCAGGTCCCGGTTATTCTGAAGTTCTCGGCCTCCGCTGCGAAGGGCACCAAGCTCGACGGCGAGCTGTACTTCACCTACGAATAAGGAGCAAAACCATGGCGTCCTCTATCGAAATTTGTAACGATGCATTGACCATGTTGAGTCAGGAACCTGTTATGGCTCTTGATGACACTACTAAGGCTTCTCGCCTGTGCAAGCAGCGTTATGAACCGGTACGGGACGCCTTGCTTCGCTCTTATCCGTGGTCCTTTGCCATGAAGCGGGAGATTCTTGCACGAGATCTCGAATCTCCCGTTTTTGGTTATGCCAATGCATATTCTCTTCCTGTGGACTGCGTACGTGTAGTCAGCATCAATGATAGGACGCAAGAATGGCAGGTAGAAGGTCGTAAGGTCTTGACTAACGCTGACAGGGTGAATCTTCGATACATACGCAAGGTTGAAGATCCTAACGAAATGGATGCGATGTTCAGAGAGTGTTTGACACTCAAGTTGGCCGCTGATATGTGCATTTCGTTGACCAGCAATATTGATCTCAAGTCGATGTACGAACAACTTCTTGAGCGCAAGATCAATCTGGCCTATAATGCTTCTGCCATTGAGAGTACTCCTCCTGAGGTCATCGAAGGTAACTGGATTCTGTCGAGGTATTAAACATGCAGGACGCAATTCCAATTCAAGTATCATTCGCTTCCGGCGAACTTAGCCCACGGATGCATAATCGCATTGACGTGGATGCTTATTTTGCCGGTGCTGCTGAGATGCGTAACCTGATTGCACTCCCGCATGGACCAATGACTCGTAGAATGGGGTCGCGATTCGTCATCAATTGTAAGAGTGAAAAAGTTAAGCTCATTCCTTTTAAGTTTAGTACCAATCAATCGTTCATTCTTGAATTTGGACGAACTGATACTACTAGTTATGGTGGATACATGCGTGTTCACTATAACGGAGGAACTGTCGTAAATGATGATGAATCTATTTATGAACTGCCTACCTACTTTCTTGATGACGCATGGTATGATCAAGTAACCTGGGCACAGTCTGGTGACGTGTTATGGTTGTGTTATTACAACTATTCACCTCAACGTCTTATTCGTAAGGCAAATAATAACTGGGAATTGGATACTCCTATTGCTCATACGCCAGACAATGACCCAGTTCCACCGCAGTGGCAGGATTCTAATTGGCCAAGAGTTGTTGCATATCATGAACAGCGCTTGGTCATGGGAAGCACTCCTGCACAACCATTGACATTGTGGTTTTCTGAGATCGGGGATACTACCCGATTCTATCGTAATCGGGATTCCTCTGACCCGGTTCTTGATACTGACCCAATAAACTATACCATGGCCACGGATATGGCAGATGGTATTAAATGGTTGCACTCTACTGACGTACTTTTGTGCGGAACTGGTAGTGCAGAATACCGTATTGCGCCATCATCCTTGGGTGAAGCTCTTACGCCAAGTAATATCAAGATTACAAAGCAAACCAATTATGGTTCTATGGCTGCACAAGCTGTCCAATTGGGCTCATCTGTATTGTTCATTCAAAACAGTCGAGATCGTGTGCGTTCTCTTGATTACTCGGTTCTTGATAACCAGTTTGCAGCCACAGATTTGACTATCTTTGCAGACCACATTCTTAAAGGCAAAGTCAAAGATGTGGCATATATGAGCGCGCCAGACACGTACTTATGGTGTATTACTGATACTAATCAGTTGATTGGCATGACATATGAAAAGCAACAGAAAGTAATTGCTTGGCATGCCCATTCATTCGAAGCTCAGACCCAATCTGGATATGAGAATGTCGAACTGAAGAGTATCAGTTGTATCCCTGGTCCTAATGGTGACCAACTATGGCTTGTTATTAAAAGAGGAAATCGTACATCTACGATTGAGTATATTGACAAGATTGTCAATGAGTCACCAAATTTGAGTGTTGAGTCTTTTGCTGATGGTCAGGCAGTATATCAAGGTACTGCTACTTCAACCATTACTGGTCTCAATCATTTAGAAGGACTTAAAGTTGCTCCTCTTATTAATGGATGGGTCCATCCTGAAGTGTATGTACAAAATGGCGCAATTACGCTTAATCAAGCAGTAACTAACTGCGTCATTGGTGTTCCATATACTTCACGGTTTAAGTCCATGGTTATTCAGGCATCTGACCAGGTATCTACAGGAGCATCGAGAAAGATTGTTAGTGCTACATTCTCTTTGCTGAATTCTCTGGGATTGAGATTCGGCATTGAGGGCCAAAGCATGCAAGAGAAGTTCTTTGGCCCAACCAAAATTATGAATAAAGCACAGCAGTTGTTTACAGGAGACTTTACTGAGTCTGTAGCGTCTTCTAATAATGAAACGCAACAGTTAGTAATCGAGCACAAGACGCCTTATCCTCTTATGGTTCGGGCTATTGTGTATCATATCAATCCGAGGCGGGTTAACTAATGAAGCCGATTTTCCGGGAAGTAAATCTGGCACATCACATTGGTAGAGCGATTCATTTGATTGATGCGCACTGCCAAGAGGTAGTTGGACAGGGTAAGAAGTATAATCCAGACATTGATTATCTCTGTATGGGGTCAAATACTGGGTTACTGCATACGTTTGATATCGAGGACAATGACAAGGTGGTAGGATACGCGGTTTTTATGATCGCAAAAGATTTTATCACCAGTGAACGGTCGGCGTCTAATGTGGCCATTTATGTGTCGCCTGAATATAGAGGGCGTACAGCAGTCAGGTTTATGCAGTACACTGAAATGATGCTCTTGTCTAAGGGTATTAAGCAAATAAATTTTCATGTACCTCCGAGTTCTATGGCAGAAAAGTGCCTCGCTCATTTAGGGTACAATCTTCGTGAGAAGGTTTACTACAAAGAGTTCTAAAGCTCATTGGGAGTAGAATATGGCAATGTCCACCCTCGCTATGGCTGCAGTCGTAGGTTCCACACTTGTTGGAACTATCGGTTCTTTGCAGCAAGCTGAAGCACAATCTGCTGCGTATAAAGCCCAACAGGCGCAATCTCAGTATCAAGCAGAACTTTACGAGCTGAATTCGCGGAAAAAAGCTGCTAATATGGGTGTAGAAGCCGCCAGACTGCAGGCTAAGCAGATTGCTGCGGCATCTGCTAGCGGTTATGAGCTCGACAGCATGTCATTCATGGACCTGGTTAATGAATCCGCGGAGAATGCCAAACTTGATCGTGAGGATGTTCTTCGCACAGGACGTTTGCAAGCTGAAGCCAAACGAGCTGAAGCCGACTCGTATGGTAAAGCAGCAAAGAGTTCTAAGTCTGGCGGATGGATTAATGCTGCAGGTTCCTTGTTCAAGGGCGCAACCAGTGGTTATCTGGTCGGTAATAAAGCAGGATGGTGGGACTAATGGCTAAGGAAATTCCACGCTATTTTGGTAACCCACAGACCGACCAAGTTCCTGTAGGAGCAGTACCTAGCGCGGGTGCCATGGCAGCTCCTGCCGATGCTGAACGCTCATTCATTACTGGTCTTGGTAGGTTAATGGGCGCGGCAGACGATTTTGCTCAGACTTTTATGGACAAAATTGTCGAACGTCAAGCACGCGATGCTGATATCGAGATGACCAAGTTGTTTCGTGACCGCGAAATGGAAATCCGCAAAACGAAACTTGGTGCTCAAACTGATGGTCTTCTGAATGCAGAAGAAGAGTGGTCTAATAAGACTGCTGGTGAGCTTCGCGAGAAGATGAAAGTACCTGGGTACATCTTTGATAAGCTGTGGCATAAGCATACGTCCAGTTATCTGAATGAAATGGGTACATATCAGATTCAACAGCAGACAATTGCAGATAAACAGTCTCGTGCTGCGTACGTTGATACCCTGAAAGACGGTCTTATTAGAACGCCATTAGGAGATGTTGATGCTCTCACAAGCTACTTCGAACAAGTTCGTAAGACATACCCTAATGATAACATTGCAGCTGAAAAAGCAATCGATGACGGTATTCTTGTGGCGGTCCAATCGTGGGCTCGAGATAATCCGTCGGCAACTATCGCATGGTTTAGGCAAAACAAAAAAGACCTGGAGACTGTGGTCGGCCGTCAAACCATTAAAATTGATACTATCATTCAGCAAGCTGAAAATCGCATACATGCAGAGGCTTCATACCGCAATTCGTTAGAATCGGTAGCGTGGACGCGGGAACAGCGAGCTCAGAAGCGTGCAGATAACGCAGCATTCAATGATTTCATTACTGACGCTATCAGTGGTGAAATGGATGATGCTAAGTTTTATGACTATATGGGTAACCAAGCCGTGTCTGGTGAGACTCGCAAAAACATGTACAGCTTTTTTAAAGGCATGGCTAAAGATGACATGTCTAAAATCAGCAAGGCTGTATATGGCGATCTTATGGTATCTGTCTATGAAGATCAGGCTGACGACCAATGGGTTGCTCGTGCTCAAAAAGCGGTAGCGGCAGGTCAGATTACTGGTACTGAATACAAGACGCTTCTTAATGCTCGGGATACCCTCGCAAGCAAGATGGATACTTCCATTAAACCTATGCTGACGGACGCATCGAAGTATATCAAGAACTTCATCAGTCCTAGCAATGGTATTATGGGTACTACGAATCCTGATGCTGAAAATAAGTATCTGAAAGTCAATCAAGCTTTGTATCGCGAGGCGCAAGGGAAGACGCCTGAGCAAGTGGCTAAACTGGTAGACTTCAATGACCCAAATAGCTTTATCAATAAATTGATTGATGCGAACGTAAGCGAAAAGCCGAACTTTAAGGCTGCGATGTCTGTACCTAAAACAAACTGGGTACCGACTATTCCGGAGAAAGGTACTCCAGTTATTTCACCTGATAAGGTCAGACAGCCTGGTGAGACTTTCTCTGAATGGAAAAAGCGTACACAAGGGAAGTAAATTATGGCATATACTCAGCAGACTAACGAAGCCCTGGCAGCAGGTTTTTCTCTGTCAGAGATTCGTGAACAGGCTAAGCGTGAAGCTGATGAAGCAATTCAGGCGGGCTTTACTGCTGATGAGGTCTATGAGGGCATTAAAACTGAATATGGGTTTTCCTTAAAGGATGATCCTGCAGACCTTGAAGCAGCACAGGATTTTATAGAGGTTGCCACAGTAGATCCTGTATTGGCAGAGAAAGCCGATATGGAAGTTGCACAAGGTAATCCTCGTCCTGTAGTTGACTGGAAAGAAGCCGCACTTGCTGGGTATCAAAATTCTATTACCGGTTTAGCAGTTCGTGGTGAATTGCCAAACTTGGTCGTACCAGAGACTGGAAGTGTTGCACAGAAAGTATTTGCGATGGCTGGTCAAGCTATTGGGGATATACCTGCTCTTGTTGTGGGTGGTGCTGCTGGTGCTACGACTGGCCCCGCCGCGCCCATAACATCTCCTGCAGCTGCGATGGGTCTTACTGAAGGCCTGCGTACATATATGACTGATATGTATCGTGAGGGTAAGGCAACAACTTGGACTGAAGTTGTTGACCGTACTCTCAATACTTTGTCATCTGCAGGTAAAGGCGCAGTCATTGGTGCAGCTACTGGTGGTGCAGGTAAATATACTGGTAAGTTCTTTTCTGAAGCCACTCCGGCCATGAAAACTACTGCACAGTTGTTTTCTGAAATTACCACAATGACCACCGCAGGTTCATTGATGGAAGGCAAAATGCCTACTGCTGAAGACTTCATGGTTGCCAGTATGGGTTTAGGCGGAATGAAGGCTGCAGGCTTCTATTCGAATCGCCTCATGGGCGTGTTTGAAGTCACCGGCAAAACACCTGAAGCAGTGCGCATCAATTCTATCATTGAACCTACTATCAGAGAAGACATTGCATCTATTAATCTCGAGGTGCCTCGTGCCTATCGATCCTCGTATCGTCGAGTCTTCACTGAGGGAGTCAATCTTAACCCGGAATCTGCGCCTGCGGGAGTATGGTATTCTACTAGCAAAAACGTGGCAGAAGCCGCAGCGAAGAAGACTGAAGGGGCGTCTGTACAAGAATATCAAGTCCACCGCAGCGTTCCAATGTTCCATTATACCGATGCGCGCGGCGCAAGGCTGTTCAAAGAATTCCTGAAGACGCCCGAAGGCAAAGCTTCTATGGAGAAAATGGATCCTGAGTTCTTCCAGGAATATCCTAACTTCATTGAAAAGTATAAGAGCGTGTCCCAGGAACGACTGATTCCCACATCTCGTAAGATGTTTGAGAATCCTACACCTGAATTTATTGAATGGTTATCATCTGACAAGTTGTCTCCTGAAGCTATTGAAACACTGGCTGGAGCAACTAAGGGTAAAAAGGTTCGCGAACTTACGCGTAACATCGAGGGCATTCAAATGGGCTCTCGTATGTTTATTTTCGACCAGAAAAAAGTATCAGCTGCAAAGGCCGCGCCTAAGGGTGAAATGCCCATAGACGCCGCTCAAGCTGAGTTGCGACAGAATATTTCCCTGGGTGAAGAGAAAGGTACTCGCACATGGTCGGAAATCAAGGATTCGACATACCAGTCATTGGTAGATAAATTTGCTCCTCTCAATACTGGAGCGTCTCCAGGTAAAATGACTGAGTCTCGCGCCATGGCATCTGCTCTTATGGGATCGCCTAAAATGGCTATGCACTGGATTGAACATTCGCCATTTAAGTTTGGCAGTCGTGAGAACTTTGGCGTATCTCTTGATAAGATAATTAAGGAAGCAGGTGATCCTCGTGGGTTATCTGAATACTTGATTGCTAAGCGTACCATGGAACTGTCTGAGCAAGGTGTAGATACGCGTATTAATCCGGAAGTAGCCTATTCTGTAGGTAAGAATCCGGAAAACGTCGCAAAGTATGACACTGCAGCACAGAAGATCTATGAGTACAATAATAACCTGCTCGATTACATGAAAGATGCAGGTCTTATCAGTGAACGCCAACTGCGTGACATCAAAGCGAAGAACAAGAAGTACGTTCCCCTTAACGAGGTTGTTACTGAATTTGAACCGTCATTTGGGGAAGACTTTGCTGCACCCAAGGCCGTCATTATTGACCCACTTGAGAGTGTAGTTCGGAATACCTTTAGTGTCATTCGAATGGCTGAGTCTAATGCGGTCAAGAAGCAGATTGCCAAGGACTTCGGTCAAGCTGTAGAAGTCAGTCAGCGTGAAAGTCCGCTGTCTCATGATGTATCGCGTAAAACGCAGATTACTGTCAGAGAAAATGGTCGTAAGCGCGTATATGCTGTGCCTGAAGAAATCGCTAAGACAGCCGAACAACTGGACATGGATTCGGCACTCATTTATAACGGCATAATGAAAGGACTGACTGAGGTCGCATCTTGGACGCGTGCTGGTTCTATTACTACGCCTGAATTTGTTGTACGTAACTTGTTCCGTGACCAGTTTACTGCGGCCATTAGTAATCCAGGTTATATTTATGGATTGAGCGCACTGAAGGGCTTTACTTCGGTTATCAGTAAGCGAACTGGCGGACGACTCTTTCCCAAGATGGAACAGTATTATTGGGACTGGGCAAAGAACGGTGGTGGCAATGCGTCCCTTGTAGCCCTTGACAGAAAGTTCACTCAGGAAATGATTACTGAGATGGCTAAGGTTCCTGCACGTAATTTGCTTAAGGACCCTGTCAAGAACTATAAAGAAGTCATCAGTATGATTAACCCGTTGAACCTTCGTAAGGCTCCGGGTATCGTTAAGAGAGCGCTGCAGAGCGCTACTGAGATGACTGATGAAGCCACGCGTATTGGTGGGTTTATTGAAGATGTGAATCGTGGTGTATCTCCTTTTGAAGCCGCAGTTAAGTCTAGAGATATTACTCAGGACTCTATGAGAATTGGAGCGGCTACTAAAGGATTCAATGCCATTACGGCATTCTTTAATGCCCAGGTTCAAGGTCTCGATAAAACTTACCGTATGGCCAAGGGTGACCCGTTGCGGTTTATGTCAGGTGTGGGTGCAGGAATAGTTCTGCCATCTTTACTTCTGTCATTAGTTAATAATGACATTATGTATAATAGCCCTGACTCTGATACTGCTAAAGCACTTAGAAACGTACCTGACTGGCAACGCGCTACTTGTTGGATCGTTCCTACTCCTTGGGCGGTATTACGTATCCCTAAACCGCAGGAGCTAGCAGTAATCGCGGCAGCCCCAGTTGAAATGTTTGTTGATTGGGTGTATGAAAATAAAGATAGAAGTCTCCTGCAGAAAATGTGGGATGACGGATTTTTTGACGCCGTTAAGGATCAGATTCTACCTAGTGTTATGCCTTCAGCTATTGCACCTGTGTATGAATCTACGGCTAACTATAGTTTCTTTACCGGAAACCCCATTATTCCATCATTCATGGAAGATATGTTTCCGCAGACGCAATATAAGGCCAACACAACTGAGATTGCTAAGAGCCTGTCGCGTGTCCTCAATTATCTGGACCCTGTAGCAGAGACTGCTATTGGTCGACGCGCGTCGTCTCCTCTCATTATGGAACACCTTGTGAGAGGATGGACTGGCCAGGTAGGACAATACGTCCTTTCTGCTCTTGACACTGCGGCGCAAGAAGCGGGAATTATAGACAAAGTAGAACGTGCGGCACCGACTCTTGCTGACTTACCTGTGGTTAAGTCGTTTGTTTTCAGATACCCCAGCGTAAGTGCCAAGGCTATTGAAGACTTCCAGACCAAGGCAGGTCAGCTTGAGAATCGTCTGAAGTCAGTAAACATGCTCATGAAAGAAGGTACTGGCGTTGCAGCAGCCATGGCTGAAGAACTCATGAATAGTGGACCCATGGGCCAGTTTACTGGTGTACGGTCTTCTCTGAATAGCATGAGCAAAGCTGTCAGGATGATTCAGTTCAATGAAGATATGGATGCGGATGAAAAGCGACAGCTAGTCGATCAGATTTATAGTGAAATGATCGATGTCGCAGAACAAGGTCTTCTTGTCATTGACGAGGTTAATAAGGCCTATAAGGAGATGAAGAATGCTGGTAAGCAATAACGTGTTTAAGAATCGTTATGTTTGGGACGGTTCTCAAACCAACTTCCCAATTTCATTCCCATTCCTCGATAACAACCATATCCAGGTATGGTATGCTAGACCGGGTGAACCGGATACTGATGCCGTAATCCTGGGTAGAGAACACTATACTATTACCGGCGCAGGAAACCCTGTAGGTGGTGTTCTCACGCGTACTACTGCATGGGCCGTAGGTGCTACCATTGCTATCGTGCGAAATGTACCTATCACTCAGTTGCATCAGTATACACAGTATGACAACTTCCCCGCCGAGTCGCATGAAGATGCCTTGGCCAAACTGACAATGATTTGTCAGCAATTGGATGAAATCTGCTCGCGTGCGATGACTGTGCCGACCACGTCTGAGAAAAACCCCCAGGAATACTGGCAGTATATCCTCGAACAGAACCAGATGGCTCTTGGAGCATCCTCGCGTGCTATTGCGGCCGCTGAACGAGCTGAAACTTGCAAGATACAGGCTTGCCAGTGTGTAGCGGAAGCTGAAGAAATCCGGTCTGACCTTTTCGGTCTATCCTTCTCCGTGCATCTTTCTCCTACTCCCGATGTTGCGGTCGAGTACACGCCGGAAACGGGGATGGTGCATTTCTATATTCCCCCAGGGCCGCAGGGGCCACAGGGTGACCCTGGTATTGGACTTATAGGTGAAAAAGGAGATAAAGGAGATAAAGGAGATAAAGGAGATAAAGGAGATAAAGGAGATCAAGGAAATCCTGCTCCGGCTGGCGAGCGCGGGGAAAAAGGCCCTATAGGTGACGCGCCGTGGGCTACTTGCTTCGGGCACTTCCGCCTTTCCGGTGCCAACCTACTTCTCGACTATACAGGGGCGACGCTGGATTCAGCTTTTTCTGTCAACACCAATGGACAACTTGAGGTAACATTCTGATGCCTACTATTAATCTCGGACAAGTGCGTCCCGTTTATCGTGGCGCTTGGAATTCTGTAGATACATATTCCGCATATGACTTCGTCATTTACAACGGTTCTGCATACTTGGCATTGAAAGACGTTCCAGCCAATTATGAACCGCCTAGTCAGACCGAGTATTGGGTTCTCTTCGGTGCAAAAGGCGAACCGGGGGCGGACGGGGAAGACGGCGCACAAGGTGAGCGTGGCCCCTCCCCAGCTTACCGTTGGGATGGTACTTTTTTGTCGATACAAAATCCTGACGGAACATTCCCTGATCAAGGTGTAAACTTGCAAGGCCCTGCGGTTCCGCTTTCAAATAGCGTCACAAGTACGAGTGAGACAGATGCTGCTTCTTCAAAAGCGGTGAATACAGCATATGAGCATGGGACGCTAGCATACAATCGTGGAACTGAAGCTCTTAACGAAGCGCGCCAAAAAGTCTCGAAAACTCTGAACGACGCAACCGGAACCCTTCCTCTCGCCAATGGCGGCACTGGGAGAACTGACGGGCAATGTCCCGCAGCACAGGCATTGCTCTTGAACGGAACGCTTGGCGGCATTCAGTCAAAATTCTTATGGTCTGTACAAAATGCGGTAACCTACTTGCTCGGAGCAAATCCAGAGGGAACGGACCTCTATCCCATTCTTCCCGATAAAGTCGTCGTCGGGGAAGCAACAGTGTCGTCTATATGTAAAGGCGTCTTCGCCTTCGCCGGGTACCCTCCACATTATTTGCCCTCGTCGGGGACTTGGAAAGGATTCACAGCTACTGGCGACGGTACACTTCTTTTCTGTGAAACAAAATCTGGCGGTGATGTCGTAACCCACCGTGCTAAGCCCCGGCAGTACGGGCTCTATGTGAGGACAGCGTGATGGATACAAAAATGAAATGCAATGGACATGAATTTGACATTACAAACATCATTCATCGTGAGCGTGACGGTTCGCTTATCGTCTCAGTACTGCTCGACGATGAGTGGTGCCCGTTTTGCGTAACGAACAACATGTCGGAGTACGCGGATCTGTACGCCGCTGTTTTGCGGCGCACTGAGCAATGCCCGGAATGCGTGACCGAAGAGCCGCCGTATGTGCCTTATGTACCGACAGTCGAAGACCTCGCGGCTAGCGTACGCGCCGAGCGTGTGCGATGTCTGTAGGCCGTATCTCTACATTCCTCGATATCTATATCCAGCGCGACTTGAACGAGGGTACTCTTACCGAGGATGAGGCTCAGGAGCTCATCGACCACTTGGTCATGAAGTTCCGTATGGTTAAGTTCGCCCGTATTCCTTCTTACAACGAGCTCTTCACC
>OGXX01003780.1_pt1 | contig 12293 bp, 9 predicted proteins | sample 1576301 | NCBI WGS metagenome assembly OGXX01 (sample SAMEA3541469, study PRJEB24748) | human gut metagenome | biome: human gut; feature: human-associated habitat; material: faeces | place: China | collected 2012
TGTCGGCAAAAGCCCATACAGGCTCTGCCGTGCAGGGGAAAAACAGCAGCGTCCGTTCCTGCGCCTGCCCGTGTTCCAATATCTGCATGGCTCACCCCTCCGATTTTACGCACTCTGCGTAAGCCAGCGGGAACGAGGCTTTCAGCACGGTGCTTTTCTGCACCGTCCAGCCGTTTTCCCTAAGAAATGCCAGATATTCGTGGCTTGTCCACTTGCTGTGCAGCGGAAAGCCTGCCAGCTTCATAAAAAATGCTTTGACCTTTCCAAAGAAAGCGTTATCTGCGTGGGTAAAGGTGGGCGCAACCAACACGCCGTCGTCCTTCAGCACGCGACGAATTTCAGAGAGGGCTTTCTCCGGTTCCGGTACAATGTGCAGCGCATTGACCACGATCACCACATCGAAAGACTGGTCAGCATAGGGCAGATGGAACATATCCTGCACCGAAAAATAGAGTTTCGCAGATTTCACGCCCTGTTTCGCCTGCTCGATCATCTCTTGGGAAGCGTCGGTAGCTTCAATATGGTCAGCATAGCGGACGATATGTTTGGCAATCAGCCCTGTGCCGGTCGCCAGCTCCAGCACGGTTTTTTGCCGCACCACAGGGCGCAGCAGCTCGTACAGCCGCTCGTAAGCCGCTGCATCCTTGCGCATGAAACGGTCGTACCGCCCGGCGTTTTTATCCCAGAAATTTTGACTGCTTCTCATGATTTCGCCCTCACAACGAGATGTTAAATTTCTCTGTCTCCTATAGATGGTGCGAATAAGTTAGAAAATGCTAACTATAGCCCTTTTGAAAAGCCGCATCACTGCGGCTTTTCCGCTTATGCAAATAGCTCCCGGCAGGCACCCCGCACCAGCGTTTCCAGCACCTGCGGGTAAAGCGCCCCAATCTGCTCCTGATGGGAGACGGTTAAAATCAAGCCCCGCACTGTGGCGGCGGCCAGCGCCATACCGCCCTTGGACTGCAAGCCGCCCAACTCCAGCAGGGTACGGATGTGCGTCTCGTCATCGTGGTAGTGGGCGGTCTTCACTTCCTCCGGCAGCCGGTGCAGAAGAAAATCTGCGTCATTTTCGATGAACACAAAGGCTTTTGTCTTGGAGAGCCAACGGCAGGCCGCCAGGATCGCCGCTGCCGCGCGGTCGGCAGGAAGCAGAGTTGCGTTCTCTTGCAAGGACTTCTGCGCTGCCGCGAAGCACTCGGTATGGATGTCCTCCAGTACAGCGAAAAACAGCAGCTCTTTGGAATCAAAGAATTTGTAAAATGATCCCTTGGAGATCCCAACGGCCTCCGTCAGCTGCTCCACAGAGGTTTTTCGCATCCCAATGGTAATGCCGCAGCGTCGGGCTGCTCGGATCAGGTCATTGCGGATTTGTTCATTCTGCTCGTCTGTAAAAGCCACTGCGCACGCTCCTTGGATTTATGACTACATTTACCATTTCAGTCAAATTGTAGCACGGTTCGAAGATGTTGTCAACGGCGTCGTTTTGCTTTCCATCTCAAACGGCGCAACAGCACCTTTTCCAGTTAAGATTTTCGGATGAATCATAGGTGATTCACTCTTGGGCTATTGGCAGGATTCAAGGAGAATTTCGCTTTTGTGGGCAAGGTGAATCAACGGTAGATTCTTTCTGGGAAATATACGACTTTGTACGCGCATCGGGATGGGTTGCTATCGTTTCTTGGAGGAACGTGTTTTGCAAGCATAGCGTTTGGATATCCACAACGCATTTTTGGGATGAACCCCAACCCCCCGCAGTTGAAAAATGTTACGATTTTCTCAATTATAGCCACTTTCCATTGACAGGCTGGGAAGTTGCATGGTATCCTGAACTTGCAGAGATTCTCTGCACAGCACCTTTACAACTGAATACACAGCATAACAGGTACTTTACTCTCCCGGTGGGGTGCGCAGCACGGTCACGGCAGACCATAACCCACGACTGGGGAGAGGGCATAATGATACGCCTGCTGCCCCACGCGTCAGATGGGGTGACTGAGTTAGGATTGTAAGAAGTAAGATCCTAACAAGGTCAGTGAACGGCTGTATGCCAACAGCCTGCCTGTTATGTTCCCACTGTCTGGAGGCAAGCGGCAAATAAGACATTTTCCCAAGCATTTATTTTGATGCACACGGTCTTTTTATTATATTTATTTATCCGTGCGATTGACGCTAGTATGCGTATTATTTGATTTTTATTGAATTTCCATCAAGATTTGCGGGGAAAGTGTACCCTTACGCCAGAACAGAAAATAGATAAGAGGCCCGGAGGGCTTTACCAAAATCGGTAAAGTCCTCCGGGCCTCTTTTTTCTCCCCGGAAGGTGTATTCAAAATGGTTACATGAAACAACAAAAAAGGAGATGAGCAAATGGCAAAAAGAAGTGTTCATTATGCCCGCGGTCCTCCAGAGTGAATCAGAACTGATTCCCTCTCTTGAATCAAAACCGAAAAAGTGAATCAAACCTGATTCACTCGCATACCACGCCCAAACGCGCCCTGTGTGGGGCTGATGTCCAGCATCGGACACGGCGCGAAGCTGCCCGCAAAGCCGCTATTTGGCGCGTCTATGGGGCTGTGGGACGGCGCGAGCCGTACAACTTAACACTAGAGAGTAAAACTTACTACACGCAAAATTACGATACTATGAGATAATAGATGTATACCAAACAAGAAAGGATGATGCAAATGACTTTTACGAAACTTCCGAAAGCAATCACTGCAGAAGAACTGCTCTCCACACCGCTACCGCCCGTAAAGTGGATTATTCCCGGCCTGCTCCCGGCTGGTCTTGCTTTATTTGCTGGCCCCAGCAAAGCGGGCAAAAGCTGCTGACACTGTGGCTGTGCCTACAGGTTGCACAGGGAAAGCCTGTGTGGGGGCGAGAAATTGAGCCACGCACCGTGCTGTATCTCTCGTTGGAGGACACGCTCAACCGCCTGCAAGACCGTTTGTTCCGGCTTGTGGGCAGCGAGGATGTACGAACGGTTGCCAGCCTGCTTGGTCATGCACAGGCAAGCACAACGCTGGACATTTATGCCCATGCCTTTGACAAGAATAAGCGCAAGGCGCAGGAAAAGTTGGGAAAGGCGATTGGATTATGATGAATGGTAAGAAGATTAAGCTGACGCGCTGCAATAAAATTATTTTGCTGAAAGCGCTGGGCGATTACTACTACCGGCAGCGAGCCATGAACGCAGGCTGGCAGGAAACAGGTTATCTGATACTCAAAGTGGATTCTCCCAATGGGTATAAACCAGTTTTCACCAGTGAGGAAGCCCACCTTGCAAGAACAGCCGTAAACCAGTTTCGAAACAAGAAAATTCAACAAGGGCAGTACACAGACGCCACCGATGATATGCTGTTGAAACTAGCCGATGTTCCCACTGCCAGAAGAATGTAAATTTACGCAAAATCCATGAAGTAGATTACGCAGAAAAAGACTGCAACAATTGTTGCAGCCTTTTTGGTTAGACATCGGGATCTGCCGTTTGGCCTATGCCTTTTCCTCAGATCACATCCAATTCAAGCGTTTTGGGCAGCAGACCTTTTGCTTTCACCGTGACCTTAATCTTTCCGGGGGTATCGCTGCCGCGGACCACGGCCAATGCCTTGCCGTAGTAGGTCGTGTGGGTATCGGAGAAAAAGTTTTCCCCCATGTTAGGACGTGCAGAACCAAGGGCCAGCAGCGTTCCGGCACCGTCAACCTCCACCGTGACCGCAGTATCCTCAGAAGATTTTGTGATGCCATCCGCCCCCGTCAGGTCAATGCTGATGTAGGCCAAATCCTGCGTTTTTGCCTGCAAGGTGCTCCGGTCGGCCACCACACGCAGTTCGGCAGGTCCTACAGCTGTCTTCATGGAAGTGCGGCTCTGTTCTTTTCCCTCGCCATCGTAGCTGATTGCGGTGATGGTACCGGGCTCATAGACAACGTGTTTAAAGACAGCCTTGTATTCCTTCGTCTTTTTTCTGCCATAGGAATGCCCGTTGACAATGAGTTCCGCCGTTTCGCCGTCAGAGTAGACCGTGACCTTGGTTTTTTTGCCTTCACAGCCGGCCCAGGACCAGCTTGCCACTGCGTCTGTGTCACGCCACATGGATACGGAGCCGGTCTCCCCTGCGTGGGTATACGGTTCTACGCCGATGCCGGGGGTATGGTCCAGCCCCCAGATCAGCCGGTTCCACTGTACCTCGGGGCGAATCTTTCCGCAAATGTCGATCACGCCGCAGCCGGCGGAGATGATGGGCGCGTCCTGACCGGGATTTTTGAAACTTTTGTAACGGACGGTACCGATGCCCGCCTCCCCCAGATAATCCCAGCCCGTCCACATAAAGTCGCCGATGACATAGGGGAATTTTTTCACCAGTTGCCAGTTATGATACAGGTTCTTGGGCAGGGTCTCGGACCCGACAATGACGCGGTCGGGATGGAGCGTACCGTCCTTCTCGTATCGGGACGCGGCGTAGTTGTAACCGCCAATATCCAGATAAGAGAAACTCACCTTTGTGGCATCGTCCGCGGCAGGTTTGGCGGCCATTTTTTCAATCATACCCCCGGCCAGGTTCATCAGCATGTTGAAGAAGGCGCTGGTGGGAACGTTGTCCATCGTCTGACTGCCGTTTTGATTCTCTTTCCCATTCTTTTTGTTGCCGTATATGCCGCCGCCCTTGGCCGACATACTGCACAGCATCAGGTTGACCCCCATCGTCACTGCTTTGTCCGGGTCCAGCTTTCGTGCCAGGACTGCCAATTTTTTACAGTACTCCTGTCCTTCGGGCATAGCCAGTTCGGAGATTTCATTTCCGATAGAGTTCATGACCACACTGGGATGATTGTAGTTTTTGATGACCATAGCTGTGAGATCCTGCTGCCACCATGCGCGGAAATCCCGGTCCGCATAGTCGTAGGGGTTTTTATGTACCAGCCAGTTGTCGCAGAATTCATCCATGACATACAGACCCAGCCGGTCACAGGCATCTAACAGCGCCTTGGAGGCAGGGTTGTGGGCGGAACGTATCGCGTTGAAACCGGCCTCCTTGAGTAGACGGACACGGCGGAACTCGGCATCCTCAAAAGAGCATGCGCCCAGAATACCATTGTCGTGGTGGACGCAGGCGCCACGGAACAGCGTTTTCTTGCCGTTTACAAAAAATCCTCTGGTGCTCCAGCTAAGGGTACGGAATCCAAACCAGGCGTCCGCCTCATCCACCATCTCACCATTTTTCAGCAGTTCCGCTCTGCATTGGTACAGTTCGGGATGTTCCGCGTCCCAAAGCCGCGGCTGGGAAACGGGAATGTCCGCCGACGCAGTGCCTTCCTTGACCGCAGCTTCGGCCTGCGCTACCACCTTTTCACCATCCAGAACAGAGACTCTGACCGTATCACCACCGGTGACCGAAACTTTCACATGGGCCGCATCGTTTCCGGAGGTGGAGACGAGCAATCCATCCGGGCGGATATGACTCTTATCCCCCAGGAAGAGGTTTACGCTGCGATAAATTCCGCTGCCGGAATACCAACGGGAATTGGGTACCGACGAGTTGTCCGCAATCACTTTGATTTCATTTTCTTCGCCATACTTCAGTTGTGGGTCCAGCACCACAAAGAAGTTGGTATACCCGTACCGCTGTTCAGCCACAAGCGCATCGTTCACGAACACCTGTGCGTTTTGATAAACTGCCTCAAATTCCAGCACAGCGGACTGTGTCCGCCACGTTTCAGGCACAAGAAACCGTTTGACGTAGACATAGGCCCCGCCGGGAAAGTATCCGCATGCTCCCGCTGTTGCCGCATCCTTCGAGCGTTTCTCGTACAGCATGGCATCGTGGGGAAGTGTGACCGGCTGCATAGACTGTTCCTTTCCCACGGCGCCAAATAGCCAACCTCGGTTAAAATCTTTCTTTTTCACTTTCCTGCTCTCCTTAAATATGCGCGAACGCTTCGCTGTTTGTGCAATATACGATATCGTTTCGGCCTGCGATTGATTCAAAAAGCCGCTCCAAAGCATACCAACTGGCGTTTCCCTTGTCGTAGTCCATTTCATAACTGTGTGCCCACAGGAACAACAGCAGATCCTTTTCTCCGGGTTCCTCACATTTGAAACGCTCCACCAGCTTCACGGCATTTTTCAGAATCAGCGAGGAGGAAGGCCGAAAGCTCATCGGATTATCCGGGAACGCAAAGCCGCCGGAGGGAAAGACCACTCTGGCATACTGATACCCCTGCGCCTTCAGATACGTCTGAACAGCCGGCGAGGTTGACCCCTGCGCATAGGCGTGCCCCACGACCGTGGTGCCGAAGATTTTTTCCAGCGCGGTCTTGTCCGCATCCACCGATGCGCGCATTTCATCCTCGCTGACAGCCCCCAGCGGTTCATGCCGGAAGCCATGGGTGGCAATCTCCATTCCCTCATAGACCTGGCACACCTCGTCCTGTGGGATTCGGTTGTGCTGCACATAGGAAAATGGCCACTTGTGCTTTACGCCTTCGGGGCAATCCTGAAAAGAGAAGGTTCCAAGCCCCTTCACCTCGCCGCGGGTGCCAAGCAGGCCGGCATTGAGGTTGAAGGTTCCTTTGAGCCCGTATTGCCTCATGAGTTGGATCACCCGTTTGTCCTGTTCCAGTCCATCATCAAAGCTGAGCGTGAAATACTTTTTCCCCATGCCTACGCCTCCCCTGTCAGCTTTTGCAAATCATACGCCTGCGCCAGCAGCATTCCTCCGGCCTGATTCGGGTGCAGGTGATCCCCCTGGTGATAACGCTCGTCGGTGAACGAAGGATTCTTCGGATCGCGCAGCAGTGCATCCGCATCAACCATATAATCGAACAGCGCGCTATCTCGGATCCATTCATTGATGCTGACTCTCAGCGCCTCCATCTCCGGGGTATACCCTTTTTTCACAAAACCGCTGCGGGGCGGAAGCGTCTGGGCAATCACCCGGACACCGGCCTTATGAAGCCGATCCACAATATCGGTTACGGCCGAACAATATTGTTCCAGCGAGATGACCGCCCCTGTCTTTTGGGAATAGTAGGCCACATCATTGACCCCCAACGCCAAAATCACGCCGCAGAGTTCTGAAAAACGGAGTACATCACGCTCAAAGCGGGACACCCCTTTTTCCCCGTAGGAAACGCCCATCAGACCCGGGATATCATAAAGCAGACAATTCCCGCCGATTCCGGCGTTCATCAGTGCGTAGTCACCGCCATACGCATCGAACAGACGCTTTTGCAACGGTTTTACCCAGCGGTTCATAGCCGTTATACTGTCCCCGAACGCCACAATGATTTTGGAAGGCTGACCGGTAAACACCTCGATCTGATCCATCCCGGGAATCGCTTCATAAAGGCTGTACTGTTCCATATACTTTTCCCGCCGGGGTGGGGGCAGCTCGCTGTCCGTCGTGTGATTTCCCGGGTAGCTTACCGCATTTTCCTCGATCATATTGCTGTCCATGACCTTGGATGCATAGTAGAGTCTGATTTCCAGCTCTTCCCCCATCGTCACCGGGAGCGTCAACTCATCCGAATAGCAGCATTCCCCCGCGGGGACCGTGAAAACACAGCTGCCGTCCCGCGTGACGGTATGCATCTCTCCCTGTGCCCACACGGTCAGTCCCCCAATGGTGTAGGGTTTCTTTCCATAGTGGTTGGAGAAACGGATCCGAAGTTTCTCGCCCGAAACCTGGGATATCACAGAATACACCACTGTTTTTTTCTTGCCCGCCAAAAAGCCCATCGCGAAGGCAGGGGCCGCGGCTTGGTGCCAGATTGGTGTCCAGTCCATCATTATCCTCCTTTATGCCAACGTAATACTCAAGATGTCAAGCGTTCCCTTTCCCTTATACCGGAAATACAGCGGGCAGGAATCCAGGGGGCGCCCGCTCTCCAACGCCAGACGTCCGGCATCGAATTTTACTCCGGCGGTTGTCCAGTCGGCCGTCCCGGCAAGGGGAATGGATGCTATGACAGGATCTTTTTCCCCGGGTAAGAGTTCCAGCACGCCGCCTGCGCCGCGAACCGTTACAGCAATGTGGGTGCTTTCAGTCAGATCAAAATATCGGAAACCGGCAATACTGCCATTCTTCATTTTGGAAATATACGCCTTTGGTGCCGCGCTCTCTGTCTCTATGGTCACTTCCCGTTCCGCGGGCTCCGGCGGCTCGTAGTCCGGACCATCCTGGGTGATCTCGGGTCCGTCCATCGGGTTGCGCAGACCAAACATTCCGGCATGGTGCAGGACACAGGCAATGTAGGCCGGATAGGTCCCGATTCCCTTCAAAGGGCCGCCATTCAATCCGCAACTTGTGGACTCCACCATGCGGATGGTCCCGTCCTCACGGATCTCAATGGGCTCAGCTACCGCCTGCCGGTTTCGTTTGGCGCCATTGGTCGTTCGGTGGTCAAATATATACCATTGCCCGTGTACGCATACCATACCGCCGTGGCTGTTCCCCATCGGATATGCCGCATTCATGAGCTTTCTGCCCTCCAGACCGATATCACTTGAGGAATGGATCGGTCCCTTGTGGATAAATCCCTTGTCGGGGAACAGGCTCATCGCGTAATTGAGACCGGTGATGTCCGTGGCCGGATAGACCAGATAATACCACTCACCGATGTGACGGATAGAGGGTCCTTCCCAATAGTTCGGCTTCTTGGGATTAAAATCCGCCGGCATGATGATGGTTGGTTCGCTGATGATGGTCAGCATATCAGAGCTGAGTTCCATCACAAACAGCCCCTTGATCTCGTGGCCGAATTGTCCATTGGATTTCTGCCCGCTGCCCACGTAGAGAAACACCCGCCCGTCATCATCCACCAGAACGGCTGGGTCAAACATAAACCAATCCTCCGGCTTTGAGCCGTAGACTCGCCCGTCCGGGAAGTGAACATCGCCCAAATATTGGTATTTTCCCGCAGGTTTGTCACACACAGCGACCGATGTGATCGACGTATTGGCCACCGAATAGTAAAGGTAGTACCGTCCGTCTGTGCCGCGCACCACATCCGGTGCATAGTAGGACAGGTTCTCTTTATTCCACGGCGTATCTTGCTTTTTGAAGATTACGCCTTCATACCGCCAGTCGGAAAGATCCTCTACCGGGGTCGACCAGCATACGTAATCGCCCTCACAGTATTCCTTGGCACCAAAGAGATCATGGCTCCCATAAATGTACAGCCGCTGACCAAACACCTTCGGCTCAGCATCCGGGATGTATTCCCAACTGGGAAGATAGGGGTTATAGCATTGCCGCTTCACAGATACTTCCTCCTTCAAAAATACTCAATTTCATGTTATACTATACTCAATTCCATGCTATACTGCCATAAAAAGGGGGGATGCTCGCATGGAACATCTGTTTTTTGACAGCATTGATGAAATGCGGAACCAGACCGGCAGCCATGGTCCGAACTATCTTCGCAACCATACGGCCGAACGGGACTATTTTTCTCCGTTGTCCATTGTAACCAGCATCCAGAAGCCTCAGGAGTATCTGTTTTCCAACTATATGGATGCATGGTCCTTTTGCGTTCACACTCCAAACAAACACGAATTCTTTCATGAGACCTACATGCACAAACATAATTTTTTTGAGCTGATGTATGTGCAGCGGGGTCAAGTCCGGGTGATGATCGAGGGGGCCGAGACCACCTATACGCAAGGGAACCTTTGTCTCCTCAATCGAAACACCATGCATCGCGAAACAGATATGTCGAATGCGGATATCGTTTACATCGGCATCGATGCCTCTCTGCTGACACAGTGGCCCAAATCATTTCCGCCGCCCTTTCAGTACAAAAGCATTCTCAATCAGTTTTTCAGCGACAATCTGTCGGAACGTGCCGACTATAAAAAGGACTATCTGGACTTTACCCTTTTAGGAGCAGATACGATCCCGCAGCTCACCCAGGAATTGATTCGCGCCTTTACGGTCAAGCGGATCGGATACCAGTTTGACGTTTATTCCTCTCTGCTCCGGCTGTTTGCCGCCTTGGAGAATCCTGACATATACAAAGCAACACACATTTCGCTGAGGAACAGTCAAGAACTGCTGACGGCGGAACAGGTCAAGAAACTGATTGAAACTCACCACGGGGCTATCCAGCGGACCAATCTGGCGGAGGCACTTAACTACTCCTGCGAGCATATATCTCGCATCATCAAGACAAACACCGGATACACTCTGAAAGCGTACTGTCAAAAGGTACAGATGGCCGAGGCGGCGCGGCTTCTGAGAAACACAGAGCTGCCGGTCTGCCAGATTGCGGCATCCATGGGCTATGAGAACAGAACGCAATTCTACAAAGTGTTTCGGCGCGAGTACGGCCTCACCCCATTGGAATACCGCCGCCATATTGCGGAGGAATGATCCTTACCCGGCATTGCGGCGATCCAGACATTCCCGGATTTTTCGGCGCTCATCGTCCTTGATCGGGTATGTCCGCAGGATCAAAGCCGACAATGCGCCGAGGATGGCAGGAACAAGACCCATGATAACGATAAACCAATTGAGCATGGTCGGAATCTGCGACAGTTCCCCCATGTATTCGGAGGTGACGGGATCCACGTTGTAGCCGATTGACATGAGCACAGCGCCAATAATTGCAGCCGAAAGCGCTGCCTGGGCTTTGACAATGAAACCGCCGACAACCATTGTCAAGGCAGAACGATCCTTGCCGGTTTTATAAATGTTGTAGTCCATAATCTCCATTTCCACCATGGATTGCGGGACAAAGTCAGTTCCCACCCCTACTGCCATGATGAACAGGGTAATGAAGAACAGCGCAGGAACATTCGTAAGCAGACCCGCCATCTGGGTAATAAACAGGACCACCCCGCCGACAGACTGCACAACCAGAAGGAAACAAGTCATTTTGATCGGGTTGTTCTTAAAGAGCTTCAAGAGCGGACGACCAATAACTGCACCAACCAGGAGCGGTATGAGCATCATCATGGAAGAAATGCCGTTGAGGACACCATACTGCTCCATGTTTGTGACACCGGTGGTCAAATCCGTGCAGAATCCCCATTTTATGTAATACGCAGGCGTGGCAAAAATAAGGGACCAGATAAAACCGGAAAAGATGCCTTTCAAATAGTAGACCACCATCGGCTTGTTCTCTTTGAACAGAAGAAAGAAGTCCTTAAACTTTACCGGCTCTGCCTTTTCTTCCTGCACACAGTGCTTTTCCTTGACAAGGAACCAGCCAATAAGGGAGAGCACCATCGCTGCACCAACAATACCGGTAATCAGAATGGCAAATGAGTCGTGATAGTTGCCCACACGTTCGTTGACCGCAACCAGCACAGCCGTAAAGGCGGACGTAACGATGCCCAGAATCATGGTCCAAACCCGCGGCCCGATAACCAGCTTGGAACGTTCGTTGGGATCATTGGTCATCGTTCGGAACAAAAGATTATCCTTATAAAAGGATGTTCCCACATCAAACAAAAAGTAGAAAACGATAACCCACACAACAACCAGTACGGGCTTGGACGCCAACTCGGACGGGAACGAGTAGAGACATACACAGCCAATGCCGGTCAGCAGTATGCTGAGGAGAAAAAAGGGTTTGTACTTTCCGATTTTGGTTCGTTTTCCGCGATCCATCAAAAATCCCTGAATGGGATCATCCACGGCATCAAAGATCCGCGCAAACAGAAGAAGCGATGTGGCCAAGGTCGCCCCCATAGCGCCCAGCCCGGCGTAGTCGGTCATATACTGCATAAACATACTGGACATAAACACGGTACACAGACCATTTACAGTAGACAGCACCGTTGCGCCGAAACAGTCTCGCAGCGTAATTGCGTCCGGATTTTTCACACAGACAGACTTGTGCATCATTATCCTCCTTGTCATTTCATCAGTTATTCTCAACCAACAAAGCCGGAATTCGTGCAATTCCAACAATTCAATGATAGATTATTCCTTTGTATTCCACAATGACAAAAGGTCGCCCTTTTTCAATTTATTGTATCATTTTGTTTCTTTGCACCGAAGCGAGAAAGAAGAATCACATTTTGTTACAACGCGGTGTGTACCTTTCACAAAAATGGTCCACTGCACCGTTTTGCCCGCCGCACGCAGGGCGGCGAGGCCCTACGGGTTATGCGTGTTGTATGACACCGCCGCACGTGTATCAGAAATTTGCAGTCTTCGCATAGAAGATGTCCGATTTGAGAACCCGCCACACATTCGCATAATGGGGAAAGGAATGAAAGTGCGGGCAGTTCCCATTTTGCCGGCAACTGCAAAAAACGAAAAAACCCCGCAGCGAATGGG
>OGXX01003784.1_pt1 | contig 12283 bp, 10 predicted proteins | sample 1576301 | NCBI WGS metagenome assembly OGXX01 (sample SAMEA3541469, study PRJEB24748) | human gut metagenome | biome: human gut; feature: human-associated habitat; material: faeces | place: China | collected 2012
CAGCGGCAAGAGCTTTGTATTCCTCCATCAGATCAGCCATCAATGGGTCGGCAAGATAGACGGTCTTGCGGTCTTTGTGTCCCAGAAGCTCGTGAAGACTTCGTTTGCTTCTTCGATTGCCTGAATGACCTGTTTTATCATAATTATTACGGTTCTTTGCCAAAAAAGCTCTCGGTAACACCGGGGGCTTTTTTTGCAGCCGGCCGTGCTTTCTGCGCGCCCATTTCCTCCTTAAATCCGGCAGGCGCGAAATAAGGTGAAAAATAGCGCTTAAATTGTGAACATTTTATGAACGAGCGTAAAAATGTGCGCATATCGCCTGCGCTCTCGGAAAATCAATGATATAATTTCTATATATGTCATAATGTATACAAATGCGTAGAATAATATGGTTTCTGCCGAGGTTCGCTTGCCCGGGGCATCGCGGAAACAGGGGAAAGGCGGCACGACAGTGACAGAGAAAGAACTGAGAAAATTAAACCGCGCAGAGCTATTGGAAATGCTTATTGCGCAGAGCAAGAAGCTCAGCCGCGTGGAAGATGAGCTGTCGGCCGCCCAAAAAGAACTGGAACGGCGTAAGATTGCCATCACCACCTCCGGCTCACTGGCAGAGGCGGCCCTGAAGCTAAACGGCATCTTTGAGGCAGCCGATCAGGCAGCCGCGCAGTATCTGGATAGCCTCCGGGAGCAGGAGAGCAACGCCGAGCGCATTATTGCCGAGGCCGAGGCCCAGGCTCACGAGATCATCAATGCCGCCGAGGTGCAGCGGCAGGCTATTCTCGCCGATGCGGACAAGGAAGCCAAGCGGCGCATTGAACTCTTTGACCAGCAGTTCAAGGAGTTTTTGAACACGCACACCTGATTAAGGAGAAAGGGCCGTATGAAACCAGAAAACAAAGCAACCGATACGGCTGTGCCCTCCGTGGACGAGCTCACCGGCGAACTCAACCGAGAAAAATATCACAGCCGATACAAAAAGCTGCTGCGCAGCACCATCTATACGCTGGTGATCGTGGCCGCGATCAGTGTGCTGGTGGCTACGCTGCTGCTGCCGGTTTTGCAGATATACGGCACCTCCATGAACCCGAACCTGCAGGAGGGGGAGATCGTGGTGTCGGTGAAGTCTCCACAGTTCAAAACCGGTGACATAATCGCCTTTTACTATAACAACCGCGTTCTTGTCAAGCGCATTATCGGCTGCCCCGGCGACAGCGTTGTCATCACCGACAGCGGCGACGTATATGTGAACAATACCCTGCTGGATGAGCCGTACCTAACCGAAAAATCCTATGGCACCGCCGACATTGAATATCCGTACACCGTACCTCAGAATTCCTTTTTCGTCCTAGGCGACCACCGGGAAAGCAGCGTGGACTCCCGGTCGTCCCTGGTGGGCTGCGTGGAAAAAGAAGAAATCATAGGCAAAATCGTTTTCAGAGTGTGGCCGATCAAGCGGATCGGTTCCGTGGACTAACATCGCCTGGAAATATGGGGAGAAATTTGCATGAACAGGGACATTCATTCGCAGGCTGAACAGCTGAACAAGAAGCACCGCCGGAAGCGCACCTGGTACAAGATCTTATCTGTGCCCATATGCCTCGTGGTCTTTGTGACGACGTATGCGCTCATTCTGCCGGCTATCACCATGGAATCCACGCCGGATACCTACTGCGGCATCGCCGAGCACGTCCACACGGACGATTGCTACGAGCTTCCCGGTACGCCGGCCCACAAGGAGATCCAATGCACCGCCGGGGCCGATCTGGGCCAGGGCGAGTACATCGTCCACAAGCACGACAGCTTCTGCTTTGATGATAGCGGTGAGTTGCTGTGTACGCTGGCTGAGCAGGACGAGCACGTCCACACAGACGCGTGCTATGACGGTGACAGCCTAATCTGCGGTCTGGTTACGGGGATCGTACACCAGCACACGGCGGATTGCGTCATATCCGTTCCCGCCACCGAGCCCCAGGGCCTGGTGTGTACCGTGGAGGAGCATAAGCATACGGAAGCATGCTTTATGAATCCGGAGGGCGAGGCGTCAAGCGGCGAGACCGGCGGTGATGTCCCCGCTGACAAAACGCCAGCCAGCGATGTCCCCACCGGGGACGATCCCTCCAATGAGACACCCAGGGGAAATGTCCCCACCGATGCAGCCCAAGGCGGCAATGTGCCGGGGGATGCAGTTCAGAGCACCGGCACAGCAAACGGCGATACACCTGCCGAGAATGCAGCAGCCCACGGCACCCCGGCCCGGGCGCCTGCCGCCAGCGGCCTTACCACAGACGTGACCCTCACCATCAACGACAATGTTTCCGCTTCCGGCTGCTATGAGGCAGCCGTCACCGGCGGTGATTCGGCACTGGAGGGAAAAACCGTCCGGTATCTGTGGTATAAGAGCACCGACGGCGGGGCGACCTATGCACCCGTAAAGGCGAAAAACTTTACTGTTGGCGGCAACACCGTGTCTAACATCAGTGGGGACCATGGCGAAAAGCTGTTCCTGGCCCTGGACGGCGGAACCGTCAGCGACACGCTAACCTCCGTGACATACAAGGCCGTACTGAAGGTGGACGGCGCCGAATATAGCAGCGTGTCGGCTACCCGCACCAACACCACCTATCAGGCCTCCGTTCTGAACGGCAGCTTTGAAACACCGGATCTGACCAACCACGAGTACCAGGAATTTGTGCCCGAGGGAACTGCGGGTCTATTTTGGAAAACCACCGGTGAGAATACTGAGGGCAACCAGCATATATATGGCGGAGGCACTACCACCGCAAATGATAAGAAGCACTACATCGAAATCGTTGACACAAGCGATGGACATCAGACGCATGCAGCCAACTGGCATAATCAAGGCTCTGCAACGAACGGAAAACAGTACGCCGAGATCAACGCCGGCGCTGCAGGTGCGCTGTATCAGACCATAGCGACCATCCCGGGGACGACCATGTATTGGTCCGTGGACCACTGTGGCCGGAAGGGAACGGATACCATGGCTGTAGTCATGATGCCGGAAAGCAGAGCAAAAAACATCATCACACAGACGCAGCTGCAGCAGGTGCTGAATAATCCAAGCAGTTATGGTGCTGCGGTTGAAAGTGATCTATCCGCCCAAAAAGGCGTGTGGACCACCCATTCCGGACAGTACACCATCCCGGAAGGGCAGTATGAAACCCGATTCTTCTTCATGGCTGTAAGCACATACAATAACGAAAACTACATCGGCAACCACATTGACAACGTGTGGTTCAGCCAGCAGATCCCGCCGGCTTCCTCGGAAAAGCCCTATTTCACGCTGACAAAGCATGTGGTGGGTCCCCTGACGGAGGATGACCTGCAGCTGCTATCCGGAAAGCTGACCTTTATGGTTCAAAGGTCCACTAACAGCAGCTTTACCAATCCCGAAACCGTCAAGACGTACACCGCCACAAATTTGGGCAGCTGGACGCCCAACGGTGATGGCTCCTGGACACTGTCCGCCCGTATCTCCATGAAGGATCAGGAGCTCGGCGATTACTACAGGATTGCAGAGAGCGGCGCAGAGCTGGATGGGTTTAACCTGACTGTGACGGATACGAACGCTGCCGTGCAGCTGCAGAGCAACACAGACACGGGCTTCACCTTCACCAATACCTATGCGGATGCCGGGCGAGCCCTGACGCTAAAGAAAATCGTGAGCGCTCCCGACACCACAGGCAGCTTTACCTTTACCGTTTCCTATACGGATGCCGGCGGCAAGCCGCAGACAGAAAGCGTTACTCTGAAAAACGGTGAATCGGCCACCATCACGGGCATCCCCAAGGGTGTCCAGGTCACCGTAACGGAAACCAACACAGACGGCTACACCGTTATTATGAAGGATCCCAGCACCGGCACCGTCCTCGCCGGGAGCAGCAGCTATACCTTTACTATGAGCGATGACACGGCCATGGATGTCTACAACACATCCATCGTTGCACTGCCGGAAACCGGCGGCATCGGACGGGGAATCTTTTTGTATGCCGGAATCGGTCTGATGCTCACTGCCGTAATTGCAGGATGTCTTCTGAGGCGCAAGTACGGAAAGGAGGGTGATTAACGCTTTTGTTTCCTCTCCTGCCCACGCAAAATATACCTGTACCCGCGCCGTAGGAACTATCCGTTTCCATTAAACTACTTTAAATCAGAAAGGATACGCACGATGAAAACGATGAGAAAGCTTTTCACGGTTTTGCTGGCCCTGGCCATGACCCTGGCTCTGGCTGTGTCCGCCTTTGCAGCAGACACCGGCAGCATCACCATTAGCAATCCCCAGGACGGTAAAACATATACCGCCCACAAGATCTTTGACGTAAGCTATGACGCTGACGGCCACTACGCCTACACCATCAGCAAGGACAGCGCCGCCTACAATGTTGTCAAGGACTATACCAACGGCCTCACCCTGGCCGATATCGCCAACACCAACAAGTGCAGCGTGAGCATCGATGCTGCTGCCTTCTCCGCCGCAAGCTTCGCCCAGTATCTGAAGACGAAGGTGGCTTCCCTCGGCACCGGCACCGCATTTGTTGCAGACGGCACCACCGTGAAGGCCTCCGACCTTGACCTGGGCTATTACTTTGTATCCGGCACCAGCGGCACTGTCTGCGAGCTGGTGACTGCCAAGGACGTTGCCATCCGGGACAAGAACGAGCAGCCGGAGATCACCAAGGAAGTCGATGACACGGACAAGACCGTGGAAGTGGGTCAAGTGCTCACCTACACCATCACCGGCAAGGTGCCCTCCACCAAGGGCTACACCGAGTATACTTACAAAGTGACGGATACCATGTCCGAGGGTCTGACCTTCAACAAGGACGTCAAGGTCACCATCGGCGGCACGGATGTAACTGCCGCTGCGACCATCACCGATAACGGAAACGGCTTCGTTGCCAGCATCAATATGAAGGACTATCAGAAGCAGATCGACGCACCTGTAGTCATCACCTACACTGCCACCGTCAACGAGAAAGCCATCCAGCGCGATAAGGAAACCAACACCGCTACGCTCAAGTACAGCAACAACCCCGCTGACAAAACCAGTTTTGAGGAATCCAGCGTGAAAGTGGAAGTGTTCTCCTTCAACATCGTCATCAACAAGTACGCCACCGGCAATGAGAACACCAAGCTGGCAGGCGCCAAGTTCGTACTGAAGAACAACGAGGGCAAGTACTATAAGTATGACGCCGCCACCAAGGCCGTCACTTGGGTCGCTGCCAAGGCCGATGCCACTGAGGTCAGCACCGACGCTAACGGCGCTGCGCGCTTTGACGGTCTGCAGGCCGGTACTTACCACCTGGAGGAGACCGTCGCCCCCACCGGCTACAACCAGCTTACCAAGGACATCACCATCGTGCTGAACACGGATGGCTCTGCGACCATCAACGGCGCTGCCTCCGCTCCCGGAACTGACCGTTCCCTGACTACGGGTGTTGCCAACTCCACCGGCACCATGCTGCCCGAGACCGGCGGCACCGGCACCGCGATCTTTGTGGCCCTGGGCGCTCTGGCTGTCATCTGCGCAGGCGTATTCCTGGTGACCAACAAGAGAATGAGCAAGGAATCCTTCTGATCCTGCATCCCTGACACACTGCACCGCCACGGGAGGCGGAGGTTCGCCTCCGCCCTCCCGATGGCATATCCTTTTCCAAGGCGGACGCATCCGAATACACCAGACACCGCCTATTGCAGGCGGCCGGACAGCCGTTTGTTCGGCTTCGTGCGCCCTGGAACGCAACAGGAGATGAACCCGTGAGAAAGCGAAAAGTAATCACCTTAATACTGCTGGGCGTTTTCCTGGCGGGCCTCTCTCTCCTGCTGTATCCATCCGTCAGCAGCTACTGGAACTCTATCACACAATCCAGAGCCATCGTGGACTATGACACCATTGTCAAGAGTCTGTCGCCTAAGGACTATACCGCCTATTTTGAGCGGGCGGAGGAATATAATAGCGAGCTGAAGGCGCTGCCATTCCCGCTGACGGACTACCAGCAGATCAGCGGATACGATGATTGCCTCAATGCCACCAGCGATGGCGTCATCGGCTATATCGATATCGACAAGATTCAGGTGAAGCTGCCCATCTATCACGGCACGGACCCCTCTATGCTGAACCACGCCTGCGGACACATTCAAGGCAGCAGCTTTCCTATTGCAGGAAAGGGTACCCATGCGGCTATCTCGGCACACCGGGGCCTGCCCAGCGCAAAGCTGTTCTCGGATCTGGACAAGCTGGAGGTGGGCGACACCTTCCGGATCACGGTGCTGGACAAGACCTTTATTTATGAGGTGGATCAAATTAAAACCGTCCTGCCGGACGATGTGAGCGACCTGCTCATCGACGAGGAGAAGGAGCTCTGCACCCTGGTCACCTGCACGCCCTATGGCATCAATTCCCATCGGCTGCTGGTGCGCGGACACAGGATCGAATCTGAGGATATGCGCTCCTTTGGGGCTATATCGGATGCCTTTATCATCGATCGGCTGATCGTTACACCGGTGGTGGCAATGCCCATCATCCTGCTGCTCATTCTATACGTCTGCTTTAAGCCTGCGAAGCGGAAGCTTCCCATCAATGACGAGGGAGAACTGATATGAAAAGAATAAGCTACCGGATCGCAAACTTTATACTGATTGCTGCACTGCTCCTGTCGGGAGCAGTGACCGCCCACGCCGCCTCCACCACGGAGGCCAGTGAAAAGGTGCAGCTGCGCAGTGATTGCACTCTGGACGTGACCTATTCCTCCGAGGGAATGGTCTTTGCCGGGCAAGACATCAAGCTCTGGCACATTGCGGATATTACCGAGGATGCGCAGTATGCTTTGGCCGGGAGCTTCCGGTCATACCCTATCCAGGTCACCGGCACCTCCTCTCAGAGCGAGTGGGATGAAATGACCATCACTCTGAACTCCTATATTCTCGCCGATGGCATCGCGGCCGACCAAACTGCCAAAACCGATGCGAGGGGCAAGGTCGTCTTTGATAATCTTACTGCGGGCATATACCTGGTTTCCTCCGTGCGCACAGAGCAGGATGGCAAATACTATGTGTTTGAATCCTTCCTGGCGGCCGTGCCAGGGGTGGACAGTGAGGGGCAGTGGGTGTATTCCGTCTCCGCAAGGCCAAAAATGAGTGTACACACACCAGCCAAGGGCGAGGTCACCTATAAAGCGGTGAAGGCCTGGAGGGATGGCGGCCAGGATCGCCCGGTTAGCGTCTCTGTGGAGGTTCGCAGGGACGGACAGCTGCAGCAGACCGTGACTCTCAGCGCTGAAAATAACTGGATGTACACATGGAAGGCCGTTGATGATGGCAGCGTATGGACCGTGAACGAAGTGAATGTGCCAGCGGGCTATACGGTGGGCATTCAGCGCAGCGGCGATACCTTCAGCATTACCAACACCAAGCCGGAGACGCCTGCAGGAAATCATCCGCAGACCGGCGACACAGCCAATATGACCCTGTATGTGCTCTTGATGGCTGCATCCGGGCTGGCGCTGCTGGTGGTGGGCATCGTGTTGAGGAAGAAGTCCCGTGCGAAGTAAAGGGCTTTCCATCCTTCTTGTTGCGCTGGGCGTTTTGCTGCTGGGCGCTGCGGCGGTATTATTCGTCGCGCGACAGGCGCAGGATAAGCAAAGGGCAGCTGACATTCCCTCTCTGATTGAAAAAATCGAAGCAGCTCTGCCGGAGCGCTCAGCGGGTGTTATCGAAAATCGCGCTGACAGCGCCATGGCTGCCGTGGAGATCGACGGAATTGATGTAATCGGCCTGCTGGAGCTCCCGGGCCGAGGCATTAAGCTGCCAGTAAGCGCAGAATGGGACAGCTCCGAGCAGAGCTTTCGTCCAGCCAGGTTTATGGGCAGCGTGTATGACGGTACGCTGATCGTGGGAGGACGCAGTGAGGATGGCAATTTCGATTTTATCGATCAGCTGGACGCCGGGGAGGAGCTTACCTTCACCGACATGACCGGAAGGGTATTCCGGTATACGGTGCGTAAAATTCGCCACGCTGATAATGCCAGAGCCGAAACCTTGGCTGACTCAGAGAGCGCGCTTACCCTGTTTGTGAAAAAAAATGGAGCTTTTCTCATCGTCCGATGTGCAGCGGCATAGTATTCTCCTTAATAGGAGGTGCAGAACAGCCCCTGTAGACAATGGCAAGCTGCGTCGTCCCATGCGGTGCCGCTATGATACATTATTTAATTTTTTGTTTATAACCTATGAAGGGCCGCCGCTGTAGATAGCTGCCCCACCCGGAGGTCGATGGCCAGGTGCAGCGCACCTGATACCCGGCAAAACAAAGCTGAAATATCTGTACCTCTGTATCCCCTGCTGAAAAAGCAGCCAACGCCATAGGCGTTGGCTGCTTAATGCTTTATGAGCCTTATGGGCTTTATCAAAGGCGGCCATAGATGCGGGTCATCTCGTGGATGCTGCTGGCAAGGCTGTGGCTCGCCTCCCCGGGCAGCATACGCCACGTCCAGTTGCCGCAGCTGGTGCCGGGGACGTTCATGCGGTGGCCCGGCCCGAGGTCCAGCCAATCCTGCATCTGCGCAACAAACAGCTTCGCAACCGAGCCCATGCCGCCACGGATGATGCCGCGGTTAAAGCCCTCCCGCTCATTCAGACCCAGATACTGTGCGGCAAAGGCGACATCCTCCCGATCCGCCTCCGTGCGCCAAAGGGCCAGGGGAGCGTTATCATGAGTGCCGGTATAGCAGACGCAGTTTTCGCCGTAGCTATGGGGCAGATAGCTGCTGGTGTCCCGGGAGTCAAAGGCAAATTCTAGCACCTTCATGCCCGGCAACCGGGAATCGGCCAGCAGCTGCGTAACCTCCGGCGTGGGAAAGCCCAGGTCCTCTGCAATGAACTCAATATCGTGGAACCAACCGGTCAGCACACCCACCAGGGACATGCCGGGGCCTTTGACCCAGTGGCCGTCCTTCGCAGTGGTCTTGCCGCAGGGCACCGACCAATAGCTCTCAAAACCACGAAAATGGTCGATACGAATAACATCGTAGAGCTTCGTGGCACCGCCGATGCGGCGGATCCACCACTCAAAGCCGTTTTTCCGCATGGCCTCATAGTCGTACAAGGGATTGCCCCAGAGCTGGCCGTCTGCGCTGAAATAGTCCGGCGGGACGCCGGAAACCTCTGTGGGCTTTTTGTTCTCGTCCAACTGGAAATTCTCCGGCTCGCTCCAAACATCCGAGGAGTCCATAGCCACATAGATGGGGATATCGCCGATGATGCGAATACCCAGGCCGTTGATATAGTGCTTGAGGGCGCTCCACTGGCGGAAAAACAGGAACTGGATATAGGTGAACAGCTCCACATCCTCCCGCAGCTCCATGCGGTAACGCGCAACCGCTTCCGGAGTGTGCAGCCGGGCGCCCTCATCGGGCCACTCCGTCCAGGACTTCATGCCAAAGCGGCGCTTGAGCGCCATGAACAGGGCATAATCCGGCAGCCAGCGGGCATTTTCCGCCTCGAAGGCCGCCACCGCCTCCCGGTCACGGCTCCAGCCCCGGGCCTTGGCCTTTTCCAGCAGGGCGAATCGACTCTCATATATCTTGCCGTAGTCCACATAGCGCGGCTCCGTCCCCCAAGCGCAGGCGTCCACCTCCGTTTGGGTCAGGAGGTCATCTGCGATGAGGGTGTCCAGGTCGATGAAGTAGGGGTTGCCTGCAAAGGTAGAAAAGGCTTGGTAGGGAGAATCCCCATAGCTGGTAGGGCCAAGGGGCAGAAGCTGCCAGTATTTCTGCCCTGCCTCGTGAAGAAAATCTGCAAAGCGATACGCCGCTTTGCCAAAGGTCCCGATGCCGTATGGCGAAGGGAGGGAGGAAATTGGCATCAGAATGCCAGCGGAACGATCCATATGAGTCAGCCTTTCACGGCGCCGGCAGCGACGCCCTTAATGATATATTTCTGGCAGCAAAGGTAGAAAATGATGACAGGGAGAATGCTCAGGAAAATGAGCGCCATGGTCGCGCCCAGGTCCACCGTGCCGTAGCTGCCCTTGAGGTACTGGATGTGGATGGGAATGGTGAAATACTTGGTGCTGTCCAACACGAGGTAGGGCAGCAGATAGTCGTTCCAGACCCACATAATCTCCAAAATGCCCACGGAGATCATGGTAGGCCGCAGCATGGGGAACACCACGGAAAAATAGGTGCGCAGCGGACCGCAGCCATCTATGGAGGCGGCCTCCTCAATCTCCAGGGGGATAGACTTTACAAAGCCAACAAACATGAAGATGGCAAGGCCCGCGCCGAAGCCAAGATAGATGATGGGAATGGTCCAGGGAGTATTGAGGGCCACCTTGTCAAAGGCCATGTCGGCAAAGTTGAAGAATGGGATCTTGACCCGGTCGGCCGTCTTAGACAGGGTAAACATGACCATCTGGAATGGGACGACCATGGAAAAGACGCACAGGTAATAGATGATGCGGCAGAGCTTGCTGTCCACCCGGGCGATATACCAGGCCGCCATAGAGGTACACAGCAAAATCAGTGCCGAGGAGACCACGGTGATGAACAAGCTGTAAAATGCGGATTTCCAGAAGGGATAGTTACCGAAGGTCATGCCCTTGATATAGTTGGCCCAGCCGGCAAAGCTCTCCCCATTGGGAAAGGCAAAGGTATCGGTCTTGACGTAGGTATTGAGCTTGAAGGAGTTGAGCACCACCATGAAGATGGGCAACACATAGATGATGCAGATAACCGCCAGCACAATGGACAAAACCAATTTGCGGCGTCGTTCGGCGGTAAGGGTACCTTTCATTACTGCTGCACCTCCTTTTTGCGGGTGGCATGGAGCTGAATGAGGCCGATGGCGGCAACCAGCAGGAAGAAGATCACAGCCTTGGCCTGGGCGGTGCCGCGGGCATTGACATTCTGCCCGTAGAATGTGTTATAGATATTTAGCGCCAGCATCTCTGTAGTCTTGATGGCGGAGCCGTCGGATTGAATCAGGAAGGGCTGGCCGCCGGTAAGGGCCAGGTTCTGATCGAAGAGCTTGAAGCTATTGGTAAGGGTGAGGAAGGTGCAGATGGTGATGGAGGGCATCACGTTAGGGATGGTGACCCGCCAAAGGGTCTGCCAGCGGCTGACGCCATCGATCTTGGCCGCCTCCAGCATATCATCCGGGACAGCCTGCAGGCCGGCGATATAAATAATCATCATATAGCCGATCTGCTGCCAGCACATGAGGATCACAAGGCCCCAGAAGCCGTACTTCGTCTCCAGAAGAATGGAGGTATTATAACGGGTGAGAATACCATCAAAGATCATGGACCACACATAGCCCAGCACGATGCCGCCGATGAGGTTGGGCATGAAGAACACCGTGCGGAACAGGCTGCTGCCCTTAATGCCCTGGGTGAGGGCATAGGCTACGGCGAAGGCCAGTACATTGATGAAAACCAGCGACACCAGCGCGAACAGGCCCGTATACCAGAAGGAATGCATAAAGCTGGCATCCTGCAGTGCCTTGACATAGTTCCCCAGGCCGATGAACTCCGCGTCCGAAGTCGTTTTAAACTTGCAGAAGGACAGATATACGCCTTTACAGAACGGATAGACAAATCCGATAATAAAAGCGCAGACCACGGGCCCCATAAAAAGTGGGAACCAGCGCCGAAGCGGGCGGCGGATCAGCGCCCGGCTGACCGGTGCAGAGCCTTTCTTGCGCTTCAAATCGATCACTCCCATCAAAAAATAGATTGTTGCACAGCGCAGACCTCCTGCGGTCTCTGCCGTGATAGAACGGGAGAGGCGGGCGAAAGCCCGCCCCTCCTTGCTTGCTTTAGGGTATCCGGTTTTGATCCAAATTAGCCGTTGGCAGCGGCATACTGGGTAGCCCAGCCATCCACGAAGGCCGTCTTGACCAGCTCCCAGTTGGCGTCGGTACGATCGGCGTCATACTTGTTCATAGCGGAGACAATACCGTCACGATAAGCGTCCACATTGGGCTGGAAGTTGGTGACCCAAGGCATGACGTAGTTGCCGGCAGCGGTGTAGGCGTCAGCATCGCCCAGGAAGCCGTTAGCGGTCTTGGCAGCCTGCTTATAGGGCAGGATACCCAGCTCGCTCACCAGCATCTGAGAGGCCTCGGCATCGGTGACCAGCCAGTACATGAAGTCCAGCGTGGCCTGGATGTCCGCCTCGGAAGCCTTGGCGTTCACGGCCCAGCAGTTCTCGGTACCGCAATTCAGGCCGGCCTTCTCCTCGCCGGCAACACCGCAGTAGAACGGGATCAT
>OGXX01003787.1_pt1 | contig 12275 bp, 9 predicted proteins | sample 1576301 | NCBI WGS metagenome assembly OGXX01 (sample SAMEA3541469, study PRJEB24748) | human gut metagenome | biome: human gut; feature: human-associated habitat; material: faeces | place: China | collected 2012
TGGGCCGAGATCTACGGGTGGATCGACGCGGCGAAGGTCGCCTGCGGCATGCGCCGCAACCGCATGGGACTGCTGGGCAACTACTACGGCGGCATGGTCGACGTCTACTCCGACCTCAGGCTGCAGAGCACCGTCTTCGGCACCCATGCCGAAATCCTGGAGATGTGCGAACTGCACGAATTCCGCCGCTCGGTGACGCAGCGCGAGGCCGACGCGAGGGTCGCCGCGTTCGGCGAGGCGTTCGTCGTCGACGGGGGCTGCACGCCCGAAGAGCTGGAGCGCGCCGCACGCACTTCCGTGGCACTGGACAAGCTCGCCGAAGCGCACCGGCTGGGTTCCCTGGCCTACTACTACGCGGGGGCGGCGGGCAACGCCTACGAAGACATCGTCACGTCGGTCATCGCCGGCAACACGCTGCTGACGGGGCGCGGCATCCCCGTGGCGGCCGAATACGAGGTGAAAAACGTGCAGGCCATGAAAATCATGTCACTGCTGGGCGCCGGGGGTTGTTTCTCGGAATTCTACGGCATGGACTTCACCGACGACGTCATCCTGCTGGGGCACGACGGCCCGGCGCACTTCCTGCTCGGCGAAGAGAAAGCCCGCCTGGTGCCGCTTCCCGTTTACCACGGCAAACCCGGCAAGGGGCTGTCGATCCAGATGTCCGTGAAACACGGCCCGGTGACGCTCCTGTCGGTGGTCGAAGGACGCGACGGGATTTCGTTCCTGCTGGCCGAAGGCGAATCGGTGCCGGGCCCCGTGCTGAACATCGGCAACATCAACAGCCGTTACAGGTTCCCGCTTCCCGCGCGGGAATTCATCGACCGCTGGAGCAAGGCGGGGCCTTCGCACCACTGCGCCATCGGTGTGGGACATGTCGCCGGAGCGATCCGCAAATACGCCGCGCTGCTCGGAATCCCGGTGACGGTCGTCTGCTGAGGAGGTTACCGCCCGGGCTGCCTCCGCTCGCGGCGGTACTGCTGGGGCGGGACGCCCTCCCTTTTGCGGAAGAATGTGGAAAAGTGGCTCGGGGTCTCGAACCGGAGCCTGTATGCGATCTCCGCGACGGTGAGCTCCGTCGTATCGAGCAGCTCTTTGGCACGCAGGAACCGGATCTGCGAGAGATATTGCGCAGGCGAGGCTCCGGCATACTGCCGGAACATCTTGCGGAACCACGAATAGCTGACCGACAGGCGTTCGGCGATCCCCTGCGGCGTGAGACCGCCCTCGACCTCGCGTTTGATGAGGGCGCGCGCCTCGTCGATCTTGCGGATGGCCATCGAGTCGTTGAACAGAAGGTTCCGGTGCTTGTAGTAGCCCGAACCCAGCAGGAACTGCACGATCCCCGCCGCGACCTGCTGGTAACCGGCCTGTTCCCGGAGCGCATAGCCGACGAGCTCCTCGTACATGCCGATGATCGTCTGGCTGAATCCCAGCCCGAAAAGCGGGTTGCGCGGCGAAAAGAACCCGTTGGCGACCTGCGCATCGACGCTGCCGCCCCGGAATCCCACCCAATGTTCGAACCACCCGGTAGCCCTGTCGGGCTCGTAGGTATGCCACTCCCCGGGGAAGAGCAAGATCATCGTCCCGGCCCTGATCCGCTGGCGGCGGCACGAACGGGACTCGAAATAGCCCTCCCCGCGCGATATGTAGACCAACTGGTACTCCTTCAGGACGCGCCCCTTGCCGGGGTCGAAAATATGGGATTCGGGATGCTGCGCCTGCGGGTAGGAACTGTGCGCCGCGACCGCCTGGTACCCGGCCGTCGTGACGACCAGCCCCCACGCCTCGTCGTTGCGGCTGATGTTGAGATACTTTATGTTGCAGCCCGGTAGCGGTTCCATGCCTGAAAATATCGGATTCGACCCAAATTTACGAAAAAGTCCGCAGGACGCCAAACCCGGCGAAGGAAGATGCGGGCGGGAAAACGAAAAGGGAGCCCGGATTCGATTCCAGCGCTCCCTTTTCCGGGTGATTCCGGCGCGGTTCGAACGCGCGACCCGCAGCTTAGAAGGCTGCTGCTCTATCCAACTGAGCTACGGAACCATCGGCAAAACCGCACCCTGCGGTGACGATTTGCGCCGCAAAGATAGGAATTTTTTTCACAACAGCCCCCGGCTGAACGAAAAATATCACTTCCCGCAGGGATGCAACGGCCTGCAACCCCGCGGGAACCCGATTAGGGGCACGACCCTGCCCCGCCACAAGCCCGCCCTTTTTCCGGCAGTTCCCGCCGCGGCCCGCCATGCACCGTATCCGGCAGAAAAACAGCCTGTCGCACCGATTTTTCGGCGAATTATTTTGCCGGGCGGAATATTTTGTCTACATTTGCAGGCTTAAAAGCCCAAAGTGGGTGAGCGTTTTTTAATTAATTACAACAAAATTTTATAGCAAATGGCTGTTAAAATTCGTCTGGCACGCCACGGTAAGAAAGGTTTCGCTTTCTACCACATCGTTGCCGCAGATAGCAGAGCGCCACGTGATGGTAAATTCATCGAAAAGTTGGGAACCTACAACCCCAACACGAATCCTGCTACGATCGACCTCGACTTCGAGAAAGCATTGGGTTGGTTACAGAAAGGCGCACAACCTACGGATACTTGTCGGGCTATCCTCTCGTACAAGGGCGTATTATACAAGAAGCACCTGTTAGGCGGTGTCGCCAAGGGCGCATTCTCGGAGACCGAAGCCGAAGCCCGCTTCAACAAATGGCTGGGCGAGAAGGCCGGTAAGATCGAGGCCAAGAGCAACAAGCTCGCCACGGATGCCAAGTCGGCCGAGAAAGCACGCCTGGCTGCCGAAGCCAAGATCAAGGAGGAGCGCGCAAAGGCCATCGCCGAGAAGCAGGCCGCTGCCGCAGCTGCCGCCAAAGAAGCCGAGGAGGCTGCCGCCGCCGAAGCTGCCGAGGCTCCCGCAGAGGGCGCAGCAGAGGCTCCTGCCGCAGAATAACACCAGGAAAGCTTCTTTCCGGAATCCCGGTAAATTTCCCGCAACGGGAGGTTTACCGGTTTTTTTCATTACTTTTGCAGATAGTCCCATGCGGGCGCATCCCGTGCGGGAATCGTCCGGCAAGGCACAGCGAGGCGCTGCACGGCACGACAAGGCGGCAGCACAGCGGGGCCGGGTGTAACGGAGCGGCCGGGATACCCGCTTCCCCCGTTCCGCACCGCGATACGGACATAAGAGAAAAAACGAACCGATATGAGCGTTACTATTCCCGCAGGCAGGATCAACAGGCTTTTCGGCACCGACGGAGGTGTGATGCTGTCGCTCTATGCCGATTTCCCGGAGGAATTCGATACCGGCACCCCGCTGCTGGTCACGATCGACGCCCTCGAAGTGCCGCTCTACTGCGAACGCTTCGAACGCCGCGGCACCTCGGGCGCCGTGGCCTCATTCGCCGATTTCGACACCGAGCGCCGGGCTCAGGAACTCGTCGGGCTTGAATTCCGTATCGAATGCGACGAGGACGAAGACGACGAATTCTACCTGGAAGACCTGATCGGCTTCGCCGTGACCTGCACCGAAGCGGGCGCGGACGGCGCAAAGGGAGCGGCCGCCTTCACGGGTTCGGTCACGGACTACTACGACAGCGACGCCAACCCGCTTTTCGAGCTGGAGATCGGCGGCCGCACGGTGCTCCTCCCCGCCGCCGAGGAGTTCATCGCCCATATCGACTTCGGGGGGCGCACGATGAAACTGGTGCTGCCCGAAGGGCTGCTCGACCTGTAAATAACAATATTACTATGGCACGTGTCGTAATCGGACTTTCGGGCGGCGTGGATTCATCGGTCGCCGCCTACCTGCTCAAACAGCAGGGGCATGACGTCGTGGGGTTGTTCATGATCAACTGGCACGACACGACGGGAACGCTCGAGGGCGACTGCCCGTGGCACGACGACCGCGTCTTCGCCGAGCTGGTCGCAAAAAAACTGGACATCCCGTTGCACGTCGTCGACCTCTCGGCGGACTACCGCACCCGCGTGGTCGATTACATGTTCTCGGAATACGAAAAGGGACGCACGCCCAACCCCGACGTGCTGTGCAACCGCGAAATCAAATTCGACGTCTTCCTGCGCGAAGCGCTCCGGCTGGGCGCCGATTTCGTCGCCACGGGGCACTACTGCCGCAAGGCCGAGGAGACGCTCCCCGACGGACGAACAATCTATAAACTCCTCGCGGGCACCGACCCCAACAAGGATCAGAGCTACTTCCTCTGCCAGCTCTCGCAGGAACAGCTGCGCTACGCCCTGTTCCCCGTCGGCGATCTGCTCAAACCCGAGGTGCGGCGCATCGCCGCCGAGCAGGGGCTCGCCACGGCCAAGCGCAAGGATTCGCAGGGCATCTGCTTCGTGGGCAAGGTCGACCTTCCGGCCTTCCTGCAACAGAAGCTGGCCTCGAAAAGGGGTAATGTCCACGAGATACTCCCCACGTGGCCGAAATACGGCCCCAAGGCCCGAATCCCGGCGGGCACACCCGATGCCGGACAAGCAATCCCCGCCCCGGCATCCCCGGCCGCCGGACGCCCGGACGGGGATCCCCACTCCCCGGGCGGACAGCACGCGGCCGACGTACCCCCCACAACCGAACAGCTCGCAGCACTGGCCGCCCCGTGGCGCTACACCGTCCGCGACGGCAAGAAGATCGGCGAGCACGGCGGGGCGCACTTCTACACCATCGGCCAGCGCAAGGGACTCGGCATCGGCGGGCGCAAGGAATCGCTGTTCATCCTCGCCACCGACACCGTACAGAACGTCATCTATGTCGGCGAAGGCGACAGCCACCCCGGCCTGTGGCGACAGGCACTGCATATCGCCCCCCGCGAGATACACTGGGTCAACCCCGCGCGCACGATGCCGGCAGGCCATAGCGCCCGCTTCAGCGTCCGCATCCGCTACCGCCAGCCCTTGCAGGAGGCCACGCTCTTCGTCCGCGACCAGGGAGCCTACATCCTCTTCGACACCCCCCAGCGGGGCATCACACCGGGGCAGTTCGCCGCATGGTACGACGGCGACGAACTGGTCGGTTCGGGGATAATCTCGGAATAGTTTTTCCGATCCCAGCCCCCTCCGAAAAACGGTTTCAAGCCCCCTGCCGGACAGGCGCGGCGTATATTGCCGCTTTTCCTAAGCATAGATTTGTCTTTTCTCAAAAGGCAAATACGTACCTTTTGGTGGCAAAAGGTACCCAAAACCATCCGCATGCCGTTTTCGCGGGAGCAACTGCGGAGCCTCGCTGAACGGGCACGAAAGACTGCGCTTTTCGCACGCCCGTTCCGGGCGCTCGGCGCCGCAGCCGCTCTTTATCCGCTGCAAACGAAATGCGGAAAATCCTGCTGTCCGGAATTCTCGCTGTGCGGCAAAAAACAGAGAAACACGATAACAAAAATCCCGACTTGATGCCGGAGCCGTCGGCGGACGGCGGACTAAAAGCGCGAGAAACGGGGCAGGTTTGCTTGCAAACCCGCGATTAGGCGCCCGTTTCCAGCGTTAGGACGCCAAGAGCAGGCGAAGCATCCGTCGGAGAGTTTTTGGTACTTTTTGCGGAAAAAAGTACATGTTGGAACCAAAAGAATCGTATACATTTCCCCTCCAAAGATACCAAAAACAAAAATTCCGGCACAAAGGCCGTAGTACACCGGCTTAATAACTACCTATACATAGGCGAATTTAAGTTATAACTATACTTTCACAATGGCATAATTTTTAGTTTTACATCATCTAAACAGATGCTTGTGAAACCGAAAAGTGCTTTCGACATATACGTCAGTGCCGCAGTTCGCAAAGAGCGGATGGCTCAACGTGTTTCACAGGCCACATTGGCTTATGGTATAGGAGTAAGCGACGGATTCATTTCACAAGTTGAAAGCCCGAAAAATCCTTCAAAATACAACCTCAACCATATCAACGAGATCGCCCGGTTCCTGGGCTGCTCGCCGCGCAAGTTCCTGCCCGAGGAGCCGTTATAACCCCGGCCTATGTCGCTGCGCCGCATCATAACCGTCCTCGCCGCAACCGGCCACGCACGCCTCGTCCCGGGCAGCCGGGCTTTACGCGCCTTGCAACGGCTGCCACGCATCATAACCGCCCTGCTGCTCTTCCTGGCAGGCATCCCCGCCCATGCACAACCGCGCACGGGCATCGTCTACTGGGATCTCGACCATCTCTACGACACTGTCCCCGCCCTGTTCTACAATGACACCGACTACACGCCCTCGGGACGCCTGGCGTGGGACACGGAGCGCTACCGCCGCAAGATACGCCATACGGCGGCCGTCATCGACTCGATGCGCATGCCGCTCGTGGCGCTGTGGGGCGTCGAGAACGAAGCCGTCGTCCGCGACATCGCAGCCGCCTGCAAGGGCGATTACAGCTACCTGCACCGTACGCTCAATTCCCTCGACGGCATGGATTTCGCACTGCTCTATTACGGCGCCCTCTTCGAGCCCCACTACGACGAGCCGGGGCGCCGCTACCTCTACATCGAGGGCCTCCTCTACCGCCGCGGCAAACCCATGCGACGGGGATCCGGACGCGTCGTCCGTCCCACGCGCACCGACACCATAGGGCTCGTGCTGTGCAGCGACACCCGCATGGCCGAATGGGTCGTCCGCGACCTGCGCGAAGAGCGCCCCGGGGTGAAGCTGCTCGTCGCGGGACGCACCTCGTCTCTCGCCCCCGGAGCCTTCGGGCTGCGCGACGCACTGGAGCGCCCGGCACGGCTCGGGCGGGGCAACGTCCGCCGCCGGGGCGGCTGGCAGATGCGCGATCGCATTCTGGCCGACACGGCGCTCCGCACCTCGGCGGGCGATGTCTATGCGCGCCGTTATCTGATTGACCCCAAGACGGGTACCCCGCTTCCGACCTACGAAAAAAGGCGGTACAGGGGCGGTTACGGCTACGCCCTGCCGGTATTCGTTTACTTGGAGTAGATTTTTTTGGAATTCCGGAAAAGTTTTTATATATTCGCATTCCCAACGGCGAATATGAATTCTTTGACGAGGCGGTAACAGGAATGTCACCGCAATTTTCGTCTGTGAAAAGCGGCAAGTTGACAAAAAATTTATAAATTTATATACCAATTAAATTAACCAAGAAAAATTATGGCAGACGTTAAACGAGTCTACACCTTCGGCAACAAGGAAGCCGAAGGCAACGGCAAAATGCGTGAGCTGCTCGGCGGCAAGGGTGCGAACCTCGCGGAGATGAACCTCATCGGCATCCCCGTCCCCCCGGGCTTCACGATCACCACGGAAGTATGTTCCGAATATTACGCCCACGGCAAGGACGCCGTGATCCAGATGCTCCGTCCCGAAGTGGAGAAGGCGATGAAAAATATCGAGAAGCTCACCGGGATGAAATTCGGCGACAAGGAGATGCCGCTGCTGGTGTCGGTACGCTCGGGAGCCCGCGCTTCGATGCCCGGCATGATGGACACGATCCTCAACCTGGGTATGAACGACCAGGCCGTGGAAGCCGTAGCCAAGCGCACGGGCAATCCCCGTTTCGCATGGGACTCGTACCGCCGTTTCGTACAGATGTACGGCGACGTGGTGCTGGGCATGAAACCCGAATCGAAAGAAGACCACGATCCGTTCGAGGTAATCATCGAGGAGCAGAAACACAAACGCGGCGTGAAGAACGACACCGACCTGACGACCGACGACCTGAAGGAGCTGGTCAGGAACTTCAAGGCTGCCGTCAAGAAGCAGACCGGCGAGGACTTCCCGGCATGTCCCTGGGATCAGCTCTGGGGCGCCGTCTGCGCCGTATTCGGTTCGTGGATGAACGACCGTGCCATCCTCTACCGCAAGCTCAACAACATCCCCGCCGAATGGGGAACGGCCGTAACGGTACAGGCCATGGTATTCGGCAACATGGGCAGCAACTCGGCCACGGGCGTAGCCTTCTCGCGCGACGCCGCGACGGGTGAAAACCTCTTCAACGGCGAATACCTCATCAATGCCCAAGGCGAGGACGTCGTGGCCGGCATCCGCACCCCGCAGCAAATCACCCTCGAAGGGTCGAAGCGCTGGGCGGCCGCACAGAACATCTCCGAGGAAGACCGCCGCACGAAATACCCCTCGCTCGAAGAGGTCATGCCGGTGGTTTACAAGGAACTCGATGAGATCCAGCACCACCTGGAGCAGTATTTCAAGGATATGCAGGACATCGAATTCACGATCCAGGACGGCAAACTCTGGATGCTCCAGTGTCGCAACGGCAAGCGTACGGGCGCCGCGATGGTGAAGATCGCCATGGACATGCTGCGCGAAGGCCTGATCGACGAAAAGACCGCCGTACTGCGCTGCGAGCCGGCCAAACTCGACGAGCTGCTCCACCCCGTTTTCGACAAGACGGCGATGAAAAACGCCAAAGTCATCGTAAAGGGACTGCCCGCATCGCCGGGCGCAGCGACCGGTCCGGTGGTGTTCTTCGCCGAAGATGCCGAAAAAATGCTCAAAGAGAAAAACCAACGTGCGATTCTGGTCCGCATCGAAACTTCGCCCGAAGACCTGAAGGGCATGCTCGACGCCGCCGGCATCCTGACCGCACGCGGCGGCATGACCTCCCACGCCGCGGTCGTAGCGCGCGGCATGGGCAAGTGTTGCGTATCGGGTGCAGGCGAGCTGCAGATCGACTACAAGGCACGTACGATCCGCGTAAACGGATATGAAATCAAGGAGGGCGACTGGATTTCGCTCAACGGTTCGACAGGCGAGGTGTACCTGGGGCAGGTAGCGACACAGGCCGCCGATTTGAGCGGCGACTTCGGACAGCTCATGGAGCTGGCCCGCAAGTACTCGGTGCTGAAAGTACGCGCCAACGCCGACACGCCGAAAGATGCGGCGCAGGCCTTTATGTTCGGCGCCGAAGGTATCGGTCTCTGCCGCACGGAACACATGTTCTTCGAAGGCGACCGCATCAAGGCCGTACGCGAGATGATTCTCGCCGACGACGAAGCCGGCCGCCGCGTAGCACTCGCCAAGTTACTGCCGATGCAGCGCAGCGACTTCGAGGGGCTGTTCAAGGCGATGCAGGGCCATCCCGTGACGGTCCGCCTGCTCGATCCCCCCTTGCATGAATTCGTCCCCCACTTCGAGAAGGAACAGCGCGAACTGGCCAAGGACATGAACGTTCCCTACGAAAAAATCGCGGCCAAAGTGGAGTTGCTGGCAGAAGTCAATCCGATGCTGGGCCATCGCGGTTGCCGTCTGGGCAACACCTATCCCGAAATTACCGAGATGCAGACCCGGGCCATCATCGAGGCGGCTATGAACGTAAAGAAAACGGGGATTCCCGTACACGTGGAGATCATGGTGCCGCTGGTTGGCAACCACAAGGAGCTGCGTTACCAGAAGAACATCATCGACCAGACGGCCGAGAAGGTCTTCGCTGAACGCAACGACCGCCTGGAATACATGGTCGGCACGATGATCGAAGTTCCGCGTGCGGCAGTCACCGCCCACCAGATCGCCGAAGTCGCCGAATTCTTCTCGTTCGGCACCAACGACCTGACGCAGTACGTGATGGCCGCCGACCGTGGAAACCCCCGCGTAGCCTACCTTTGCGACGCATTCGACCCGGCCGTGCAACGCAGCATCGGCATGGTGCTCGACGCCGCGCACCGGGCGGGTATCGAAGCCGGGATGTGCGGCGAACTGGCTGCCGACCCGCGCGCCACGCAGCGCCTCGTGGCGCTCGGTCTCGGGGAATTCAGCGTCGGCCCCCCGGCCATCGCCCCGTTGAAACACCGTATACGGACTGACAAATAATTTTTATCTTTATCCCAACGTCTAAAACTCGAATTATGAAGAAAACAATGCTCCTGCTCTTCGCCCTCATGCTGTCGTCGGCGATTTGTGCGCAGGATTACCACGTTGTCCTGTGGGACAACACGACGGCACCCACCTCGAACGGGCTTTCGGGCGACGAGGTCGAATCCAAGCCCGGACAGTGGAAAAACACGCAGACGGCCGAAATGTGGATTTACAAGGCCGGGGACAATGCCACGGGACAGGCGCTCGTGTTTTTCCCCGGGGGCGGCTATTCGTCGCTCTCGGTCGGCAACGGACATAAGGAGGCCCAGTGGTTCGCCCGGAACGGCATCACGGCCGCGGTGGTGAAATACCGCCTGCCCAACGGCCACAGCGAGGTTCCGCGCAACGATGCCGACGAGGCGCTGCGCGTGATGCGTTCGATGGCTGCGGAACTGAACATCGACCCCGCGAAAGTGGGGGTGTCGGGGACTTCGGCCGGGGGTTACCTCGCCGGGAGCGTCGGGACGCTTTCGGACGTGAAGCCGGGCTTCATGATCCTCTTCTACCCGGTGATCTCGGCCGACCCGGACAAACGCCATAAGGGGACTTTCGTACAGCTGCTCGGCGCCGAAGATGCCGACAAGCCCCTTGCACAGGAGTTCTCGCTCGAAAAGAAGGTCGATGCCGCCACGCCGCCCACGCTGTTGTTCCATTGCGACGACGACAAGGTGGTACCAGCCGTGAACAGCGCGCTGTTCTACCAGAAGCTCAAGGAACACGGCATCAAGGCCACGCTGCACATCTATCCGTCGGGCGGCCACGGCTGGGGCATGAACTCCCGCTTCCGCTATTACGACGACTGGCAGAAAGCCACGCTCGACTGGCTTTCGACGCTCTGATCCCGCGGCGCCTGCGGCCCGTGAAACGACAAAAGAGGCTCTTTCCAGAGCCTCTTTTTGTTGTGCGATCCTGCCGGCATTCCGGTACGGGAGCCGGCGCCGTTGCCGCGTGCGGCCGATCCCGGGAATCCGGCGGCCGCTGCGCTTATTTCTTGCGGTAGATGACCTCGCAATGCTCGCCCGTGAGGTATTCGACGATATTGAGCACCTCTTCGAGCGAATTGGATCGCTGGTAATTGAACGTATAGCGTTTGTCGCCGTAGCGTCCCGGCACCGAAAGCCGCACGCCGAAGGTCGTCTCGATGTGCGAGATGATCTCGTGCAGCGTAGCGTCGGACATCGTCACCAGGTCGTACTGGGTCAGCACGAGGTGCGAAGCGTTGACCTGCGTAATGGCGAGGTTGTCGTCCGCAGCGTCGTACAGGGCGCGCTGGTCGGGTTGCAGCGTCACCAGGTTGACCCCTGCGGGCGTCTGAAGGCGTACGGAACCGTGTTCGAGGACGACTTCGGCCTGCTGCGAACCTTCGTAGGCCTGCATGCAGAAGGAGGTGCCCAGCACGCGCACGCGCAGTTTGTCGGTGGACACGACGAACGGGGCGGCTTCGTCCCGCGCCACCTCGAAGAAGGCCGCGCCGGCCAACTGCACGTTGCGCTGCGTCGGGCCGAAGGCTTCGGGCAGCGTCAGTTTCGTACGGGCGTTGAGCCACACATGCGTGCCGTCGTCGAGCGTGACGGTCGTCACCGCATCGCCCGTGTTCTCGTAAACCCGGTATATGTCGGGTGTCGAGAGGAAATGCCATGCCGTGCCGGCGCAAACGGCGAGCAGGACGGCAGCAGCGGCCCCCAGCGTCCACCGCACCAGCTTGCGGCGCCTGGCGGATCGCTCCCCGGCGGCGATCTTCCCGATCCGGTGGTCGGTGCTGCGCATGAACGATGCGAAGCGCGCCAGGTCGGTGCTCTCCTCGAAGACGCAGCGTGCCCCCCACAGGCTCTTCAGTTCGAAGAAGTATTTGCGGTGCTCCTCCGACTCCTCCAGCCACGCGAGGAGATATTTTTCCTCCTGCTCCGAAGTCTCCCCGGCAAAGTATTTCTGTATGACAGCGTCCATTATAATCGTATCGTCCATTTGTTCTGTGTCCGTTTAGTATACAATCCACGGGCGAAATCTACCCAAGCGGATGGGAATTATTTTGCAAAAAAATGAAAAACAGCAGCAGAATCAGCTCCGATTTCGACAATTTTGCCCGCAGTTGCCTCAGGGCAAGGTAAATATGGTTTTCGACCGTGCTCTGCGCAATCCCCATCTGTTCGCTGATCTCGCGGTGGGAGAATCCTTGCAGGTAACTCAGCGAAAAGACCTCGCGGCATTTGGCCGGGAGGGCTGCGATCGCCTCGTTGATACTCGTGCGCAGATCCTGCGAGTAGAGCTTTTCGATGACCGGATTCCGGTCGGGATCGTAATAGGCGTAGCCGATGCTTTCGATACGTTCCTGGTAGTAGGAGCGGTAACTGCACGCATGGCGGTGCTTGTTGACGTAGTTGACCGACTGGTTGTAGACCGAACGCAGCAGGTAGCCGTAGAGCGACTGCCCCGGGTCGAGCGCCTCGCGGCGCAC
>OGXX01003789.1_pt1 | contig 12274 bp, 9 predicted proteins | sample 1576301 | NCBI WGS metagenome assembly OGXX01 (sample SAMEA3541469, study PRJEB24748) | human gut metagenome | biome: human gut; feature: human-associated habitat; material: faeces | place: China | collected 2012
CTTTTCTCCCCCTTCTTTTCCGGCAAGGCGGAAAAGAAGGGGCCGCCGGAGGCATAACCACCCATCCAATATGCAGAAAATCTTCCTTCCCGAAGGGGAGATTTTTTTATATTCTTATTATATTAAAGAGTCTTCCCCATCTCCCCTTGAAAATTGTCCACAGCTGTGCTATGATTAGTGTGTATAATTTTGTGTTTTTTCTGCCCGCGCGGCAAATACAGAAAGGAGCTGCGCCATGTATTCTTCCGCTTACGTCTGGGCCAAGGTTCTGGGGCATATGGAGTCCCGCCTGACCCCGCAGGTCGTGTCGACCTGGTTTGACGACACTGAGATTCTCGAGCTGACGGATGAAAAGCTCGTGCTCTACTCCCCCTCCTCCTTCCGCAAGGATATCATTCTCCGCCGCTGCGTCGGCTATATCAAGGAAGCCATGCAGGAGATCTTCCAGCTGAACGTCGACGTCGTCGTGCTCGACGATACGGAAATCGAGGCCTATCGCGGCAAATCGCAGAAGCCGGAGTTCATCGAGTTTAACCCGCAGTTCACCTTCGACAACTTTGTCGTCGGCTCCTCGAACCGCTTCGCGCACGCCGCCGCCGTTTCCGTCGCCAATAACCCGGCGGAAACGTATAATCCCCTTTTTATTTACGGCCCGTCCGGCCTTGGCAAAACGCACCTGCTTTACGCCATCGCCAGCGTCGTGCATAAGAACCACCCCAGCTATAATATCGTCTATATCAAGGGCGATCAGTTTACGAACGAGCTGATTGCCGCCCTGCAGGAGGGCCGGAACAATGAGTTCCGCTATAAATACCGCAACGCCGACCTGTTCCTCGTCGACGATATCCAGTTTATCGCCGGCAAGGAATCGACGCAGGAGGAATTTTTCCATACCTTCAATAACCTCTACGAGAACCACCACCAGATCGTCCTGACCGCCGACCGGCCTCCCAATGAGATGCTGCGTCTGGAGGACCGTCTGAAAACCCGGTTCGAATGGGGCCTGATTGCAGATATCCAGCCGCCTGATTTCGAGACGCGCATGGCGATCATCAAGAACAAATCCGTCTCGCTCGGCTTCGATCTGCCGAACGACGTGTGTACGTTCATCGCCGAAAACGTGACCTCCAACGTGCGTCTGCTGGAGGGCACGGTCAAAAAGATCCGCGCCTATCATGACCTTGACAACATGGAGCTGACCGTCCCGAACGTGTCCCGCGCCATCAAGGATATGTACAACAAGGAAAAGGCCGAGAATCTGCCCACGCCGAACCTCATCATCGGCGAAGTCTCCCGGTTCTATAACATCGAGGAATCCGTCATCCGCGGCACGCTCAAGAATAAAAACACCGCCGAAGCGCGGCAGGTCGCGATGTATCTGGTGCGAAAGCTCACGAATCTGAGTCTTCCCGACATCGGCAAAGAATTCGGCCGCGACCATTCGACCGTCATCCACTCGCTCAAAAAGGTCGAGCAGCAGCTTGCCGCAGGCACCGGAACGCTCGCCGACAACATCCGCGACATTACGGCCAACATCAACAGCAAGCTCTGATTTTGTCCACACCCCCCTGTGGAATCCACACACACTCTCTGTGGAAAGCTGTGAAACAGAGGTTTCACAAAAATGCGTGTTGATAACATTCTTTTTTCTGCACACCTGCCTGTGGATAAAAAAGCGTTGATACGTCAAGGCGAAAACAGCTTTTCCACATAAAATTCCCCTACTGCTACGTACTTCTAAAAAATATCCTTTCTTTCTTTTGAAAGAAGAAACGGAGGAAGTTCCATGAAATTTACCTGTGAAAAAAATGCGCTGGTGAGCGCCATCTCCGTCGCTTCCCGTACCGTCGCGCAGAAGAGCACCATTCCGGCGCTCGAAGGAATTTATATCCGGGCCGGCGTAAAGCTGACGCTTTCCGGTTATAATCTTGAAACGGGCATCACCATCTCCGTCGACGCCGAGATCCAGCAGACCGGCGCCTGCATTATGCCCTCCCGTCTCTTCTTCGACATCATCCGGAAGCTGCCGGGCGATACCGTCAGTATTTCGGTCGACGAAAAGTTCAAGGTCTCCATACGCGGCGGCATTTCCTCGTTTTCCATCACGGCCATGTCGTCCGAAGATTACCCGGAGCTGCCGGAGGTCGAGTCCGATAAGGGGATCAGCCTGCCGCAGAACGAGCTGAAAGCCATGATCGGCGGCACCAGCTTTGCCGTCAGCGAAAATCAGGCCCGCCCCATCCATACCGGCTGCCTGTTTGAGGTCGAGGATTCCTCTATTACGGTCGTCGCCGTCGACGGCTACCGGCTGGCGCTGCGCCGCTGGAAATCGGAGGAACCGATCGGGCGGACGCTCAAATTCGTCGTGCCTGCCGCAGCACTGAAGGAAGCGGAAAAAATCCTCGGCGATACGGACGAAGCCTGCACGTTCTTCCTCGGCAGCAAGCATATCCTCTTCACCATCGGCGAGGCAACGCTGGTCTGCCGTCTGCTGGAGGGTGAATTCTTGGATTGGCGGCGCGTCCTGCCGCAGAACCAGCCGGTCAAGCTGGCGGTAAACGTCGCGAAAATGACCGATTCCATCGAACGTGTCGGTCTGATCATCTCCGAAAAGCTCAAAAGCCCGGTGCGCTGCAAATTCGGCGAGAATACGGCGGATTTCCGCTCTGTTTCCACCATCGGCGAAGCACATGACGTCTGCCAGATCGCGGGCGACGGACAGGATATGGAGATCGGCTTCAACTGCCGGTACCTGCTCGACGCGCTGCGCGCGATCCCGGATGCAGAGTGCTCGCTGGAACTCATCAATGGGTTAAGCCCCATCGTCATGAATCCTTGTGACGGATCTGAGCGGTACAGCTACATGGTCCTGCCGGTCCGGCTGAAAGCGGGGGAATAAGATGAAGGTCAGAGTCACAAAAAAGCTTTCGGATGCGCCCATTGAGATTCCCATCCATACTGAATTTATCAAATTGCAGGATTTTCTGAAATTCGCCAACGCCATTGAATCCGGCGGCATGGCCAAGACCTTCATTCAGGAGGGTGAAGTCCTTGTCAACGGCGAGGTCTGCACGATGCGCGGCAAGAAGCTGCACCCCGGCGATGAAGTTACATTCCTGCACAACACCTGGCGCGTCACGGAAGAGCACGCATGAAGCTGCAAAGCCTGCAGCTCTACGATTTTCGGAGCTACGAGACGGCCAGCGTCCAGCTGCACCCCGGTGTGAACCTCATTGTCGGCGAAAACGCGCAGGGAAAGACGAATCTTCTGGAGTCCGTCTTCTATCTCTCCACCGGCAAAAGCTTCCGCACCGCCCGCAATCAGGAGCTGATCCGCTTTGGCGCAGAATTTGCAGATTTAAGCTGCACCCTGTTTTCAGGCGGCAGAGAGCAGAGCCTGCGCGCCGTGCTGTTTTCCGGCAGGAGGCCGCGTCAGCTCTACATCGGCGGCGTGAAGCAGCGGTCTGCCGCCGGGCTTTCCGGCGTGCTGACGACCGTTCTGTTCTGTCCGGACGATCTGCTGATCTTAAAAAGCGGCTCTTCCGGAAGACGGAAGATTCTCGATACCGCCCTGTGCCAGCTCCGGCCCGGCTACGCGCAGGCGCTGGCGGAATATCAGAAGCTGTACGACAGCAAATCAAGAATTTTAAAAGACTATCACGACGCCCCTTCCCTGCTGGAGCCGCTGCCGGAGTTCAACTACCGCATGGCGCAGGTCGGCGCGGTCGTGATCGCCTACCGGGCAAAATTCCTGCGGGAGCTTTCCAAACAGGCACGGCTGTACCATGCGGAATTTTCCGGCGGCCGGGAGGAGCTTTCCCTCGTCTATCAGACCGTCTCGACCGTGACGGACCCGTTCGCGGATAAAAAGACCATCTTTCAGCAGCTGCTCGACCACCAGCAGGCGCATTACCGCGCCGAGCTGGATTCCGGCCAGTGCCTGTCCGGCCCGCATAAGGACGATTTCGAAACGCTCCTCGGCGAGCGCTCCGTCAAGGCCTACGGCTCGCAGGGACAGACCCGCACGGCGGCTATCAGTCTCAAGCTGGCCGAGCGCGAATTATTCCGCGCCGACACCGGCGAGGAGCCGGTTCTGCTGCTGGACGACGTGCTGTCCGAGCTGGACGCGCGGCGGCAGGATTTTGTGCTCAATCAGATCCGTTCCGGGCAGGTGCTCATCACCTGCTGTGAGCCGGAACGCATCACGAATATCGGCAAACGCATTTTTGTGGAGGGCGGACAGATCCGGGAGGAAGCGTCATGTACCTGAATATCGGCGGCGATTTTTCCGTCCGGTCGGAATCCGTCGTGGGCGTGTTTGATCTGGACAACACCAGCTGCTCCAAATGGACGCGGAAATTTCTCGCGGAGGCCCAAAGGGCCGGCGCCATCGTCGAAGCGACGGACGAGCTGCCGAAATCCTTTCTGGTCGTCAGCGAATACGGAGAAAACCGCGTCATTCTGACAAAATATAACGCCGCCGTCCTGCTCAAACGGATGCAGGACGCGCAGCGCAGTCCGATCTCTGCTAAAGGAGAAGCAATATGACAGAAGAAATCAAAGATATCATCGAAGCCGAACACGAATACAACGCCAGTCAGATCCAGGTTCTGGAGGGATTGGAGGCCGTCAGAAAGCGGCCTGGTATGTACATCGGCTCGACCAGCAGCTCAGGTCTGCACCATCTGGTCTATGAGATCGTCGATAACGCGATCGACGAGGCGCTGGCCGGATACTGCAAGCACGTCGTTGTGACCATCAACGAGGGCAACACCATCACCGTCACCGACGATGGCCGCGGCATCCCCGTCGACATTCAGGCCCAGACCGGCAAGCCCGCGCTGGAGGTCGTCTATACCGTCCTGCACGCGGGCGGCAAATTCGGCGGCGGGGGTTATAAGGTCTCCGGCGGTCTGCACGGCGTCGGCGCGTCGGTCGTCAACGCCCTTTCCGAGTGGCTGGAGGTCGAGGTCAGTAAGGACGGGAAAATTTATCAGATGAAATTCTCCCGCGGCCATATTACCCAGGAAATGCGCGTCATCGGCACCACGGACAAGCACGGCACGAAGGTCACCTTCAAGCCCGACCCCGAGATGTTCGACACGCTGGAATATGACTACGAAACGCTCCATACCCGTATGCGCGAGCAGGCGTTCCTGAACGCCGGTCTGCACATCACCATCCGCGACGAGCGCATCGAATCCGCCGACAAGCCCGAAAAGGAACGCATGGACTCCATGTGCTACGAGGGCGGTATCCGCGAATTCGTCCGCTGGTACAACCGCCACAAAACGCCGATCCACGAGCAGGTCATCTATATGTCCGGCTCCAAGGGAGACGACACGGCGGAGGTCGCGCTGCAGTATAACGACTCGTTCAACTCCAACATCGTCTCGTTTGCAAACGATATCCATACCCCAGAAGGCGGTATGCACGAGGAGGGCTTTAAGCGGGCACTGACAAACGTGCTCAACGCCTACGGCATCAAAAAGGGCTATATCAAGGGCGACGACAAGGTCACCGGCGACGACGTGCGCGAGGGTCTGACCGCCATCGTCTCCGTCAAGCTGACCGAGGCGCAGTTCGAGGGCCAGACAAAGGCCAAGCTCGGCAACGCCTCCATGCGCACGCTTGTCAGCAATATCGTCACGCAGCAGCTGACGGAATTCCTTGAGGAAAACCCAGCCGTCGGCAAGCTGATTCTCGACAAGGCCATGATGGCCAACCGCGCACGCGAGGCCGCCAGGAAGGCCCGCGAGGCCATCCGCCGCAAGACCGGCCTCGAATCCGGACAGATGCCGGATAAGCTGCGTGACTGCAACGACACCGACCCCACGCTCACCGAGCTTTACATCGTCGAGGGTGATTCCGCAGGCGGTTCGGCCACACAGGGCCGCGATTCCCGCTTCCAGGCCATCCTCCCCCTCTGGGGCAAGATGCTGAACGTGGAAAAGGCCCGTGCCGACAAGGTCTACGGCAACGACAAGCTCCAGCCGGTCATCACCGCGCTTGGCGCCGGCATCGGCGACGAATTCAACCTCGACAAGCTGCGCTATCACAAGGTCATCATTATGGCTGATGCCGACGTCGACGGCAGCCATATCCGCACGCTCCTGCTCACATTCTTCTTCCGCTTCATGCGGCCGCTGATCGAGCACGGCTATGTCTATTCCGCCGTCCCGCCGCTTTACAAGCTCTCGCGCGGCAAGACACAGCGTGTGGCGTATTCCGACCCCGAGCGTGACCAGATCTCCGCCGAAATGCGTGCGGACAACCCGAACGCGAAGATCGATATTGCCCGGTACAAGGGCCTTGGCGAAATGAACCCGCACGAGCTGTGGGAGACGACCATGGACCCCACTACGCGCACGCTCCGCCGCATCACGCTCGAAGACGCCGTGCAGGCCGACCAGATCTTCACCGTCCTCATGGGCGAGGCTGTCGAGCCGCGCAAGGAGTTCATCGAGGAAAACGCGAAATACGTCGTGAATCTGGATATCTGATTCCAGTCAATCTTTTGTAGGGGCCGATGCCCACATCGGCCCTGAAGCTGCTGCGATTTCGCCTGAAATTACCGATAAACCGGTGCATCCTGCGCGGGCCGATATGTACCGGCAAGCGGCAGATCACATCCGTAACGCTCCTTCGCCGCAAACGGCTGTGACCGGCATCGGCCCCCCACAAAGGAGAAAGCATAAATGGCACATAAAAAAGACTACAAGCCCGAGGATATCATGTTCCCCGAACAGCGAATCGTGCAGTCGGAGCTTGTGCATGAGATGAAAAGCTCGTACATCGACTACGCGATGTCCGTCATTGTCGGCCGTGCGCTGCCCGATGTACGCGACGGTCTGAAGCCCGTCCACCGGCGCATTCTCTACGCCATGTACGAGGACGGCCTGACCTCCGACAAGCCGTTCAAGAAGTCGGCAACGTGCGTCGGCGACGTGCTGGGCCGGTATCATCCGCACGGCGATGCGTCGGTCTATGACGCGATGGTCCGTCTGGCGCAGGATTTCTCCATGCGCTATCCGCTTGTCGACGGCCACGGCAACTTCGGTTCCGTTGACGGCGATCCCCCTGCGGCCTATCGTTACACCGAGGCGCGTATGTCGAAGCTCTGCAACGAGATGCTGCGCGATATCGACAAGGAAACGGTTCTGTGGGATCCGAACTTTGACGAATCGAGAAAGGAACCGCGCGTTCTTCCCTCGCGCTTCCCGAATCTGCTGGTCAACGGCTCGTCCGGCATCGCCGTCGGCATGGCGACGAATATCCCGCCGCATAATCTGACCGAGGTCATCAACGCCTGTATCTGCATTCTGGAAAACCCGGAGGCGGAGCTGGCAGACCTCATGGACTATATCAAGGGTCCGGATTTCCCGACAAAGGGCATTATCATGGGCCGCAGCGGCATCCGCGCCGCGTATGCCACGGGCCGCGGCAAGATCACCGTCCGCGCCCGGACGGAGTTTGAGGAATTCGGCCAGAACCGCGAGCGCATCATCGTCACCGAGCTTCCCTATCAGGTCAACAAGCGCCAGCTCATCGCCAACATGGCCGAGCAGGTGCGCGACAAGCGCCTTGAGGGCATTTCCGACATCCGCGACGAGACGGACCGCAACGGTATGCGCGTCGTCATTGAACTCAAAAAGGACGCGAACCCGCAGGTTGTTCTGAACCGGCTGTTCGCCCAGACGCAGATGCAGACGACGTTCGGCGTGACGATGCTTGCGCTGGTCAACAACCAGCAGCAGCCGAAGATTCTGTCCCTGCGCCATATGCTCGATGAATATCTCGCCTTCCAGGAGGAGATCATCACAAAGCGGACGCAGTACGACCTCAAAAAAGCGCTCGACCGGCAGCACGTGCTGCAGGGCCTGCTGATCGCCGAGGACAACATCGACGAGGTCATCAAGACCATCCGCGAAAGCTACGACAACGCAAAAGAGCGCCTGATGGAGCGGTTCAATCTGTCCGAAATTCAGGCGCAGGTCGTGCTGGACATGCAGCTCAAGCGCCTGCAGGGTCTGGAGCGCGAAAAGCTTGAGGCGGAATACGCAGAGCTTGAAAAGCGCATCGAATATTACCGCGAGCTGCTGTCGAACGAGGAAATGCTCAAAGGCGTCCTGAAGGACGAGCTGACTGCCATCCGCGACAAATACGGCGACGACCGCCTGACTGAAATCCAGGACGTCGAGGACGAGATCGACATTGAAGACCTGATCGAAGAAGAACAGTGCGTCTTCACGCTCTCCCACGCGGGCTACTGCAAGCGCGTTCCCGCCTCGACCTACCGCAGCCAGAAGCGCGGCGGCAGAGGCGTCACGGGCATGACGACGAAGGAGGAGGACTTCGTAGAGGGTGTGTTCACCGCCTCCACGCATGATTATATCCTCTTCTTCACGAACCTCGGCAAGGTGCACCGCCGCAAGGGCTATCAGATCCCGGAGGCAGGCCGCACGGCCAAGGGCACGAATCTGGTCAACATTCTCCCGTTTGAGCCGGGCGAGAAGGTCACGGCGGGTATCACCGTGCATGAGTTCGACGAGGATTATCTCGTCTTCGTCACCAGAAACGGCACCGTCAAGCGGCTGGAGCTGGCAAGCCTCAATACCGCGCGCAAGGCCGGTATCCGCGCGCTGACGCTCTCGGAGGGCGATGAATTGATCGCCGTCATGAAGACCGACGGCAAGCAGGATATCCTGCTTGCAAGCGCGAACGGCATGGTCATCTGCTTCAACGAAAACGACGTGCGCGTCATGGGCCGCGACGCGGCCGGTGTGCGCGGCATGATGCTGGACGCGGGCGACTATGTGGTCGGCGCGGGCATCGCCGCGAAGGCAAAGCAGCTGCTTTCCGTCACGGAATACGGCTACGGCAAGCGCACGGAGATCGAAGCCTATCTGCGCCTCGGCGAGGACGGCCAGCGCCGTCCGCAGAACCGCGGCGGCAAGGGCCTCAAGGGCTATAACATCACGGCCAAGACCGGCAGAATCGCGGGCGTGGCGATCGTGGACGATGCGGATGATATCATGCTGATCGAAAACGGCGGTGTGCTCATCCGCATGGCGGCGGCGGATATCAACATCTACGGCCGCGACACGCAGGGCGTCATTCTCATGCGCCTTGAATCCGGCAGCCGCGTCATTTCCGTCGACCGCGTCGACCGCGAGCCGGAAGAGCCTGCGGAGAACCAGAATCCGGAACCGGAAATCAGCACACCTGATGGAAACGATTTCGTATGAAAACAGTGACCATCTACACCGACGGGGCCTGCTCCGGCAATCCCGGCCCCGGCGGCTGGTGCGCGATTCTGGAATACAACGGACACGAGAAGCTGATCTCCGGCGGCGAGGAGCGCACCACGAATAACCGCATGGAGCTGACCGCCGTCATCGAAGCGCTGCGGGCACTCAAAGCCCCCTGCCGGGTCGAGCTCTGGTCCGATTCCAAATACGTCATTGACGCGCTGGAAAAGGGCTGGGCACGCACTTGGCAGAAGCGCGGCTGGGTCAAATCGGACAAAAAGCCTGCCCTGAACCCGGACCTCTGGCAGACGCTTCTGTCTCTGTGCGACACGCATGAGGTCCACTGCCACTGGGTCAAAGGCCACGCGGAAAACGAATACAACAACCGCTGTGACCAGCAAGCCGTTTTGGAGAGTCAAAAGTTCAAATAGCGCAAAAAAATCCTGTACCGTTTCGGTACAGGATTTTCTTTTTTGCTTCAGTTCCAGAAATCCGGTTCCACCGACGGGTCTCCGGTGTAGTGTCCGTTGTCGTCCGAATCGCCGCTGTCCGGATTGTAATCCGGGTCCTGCGTCGGGTCATAATCCGGGTCCGTGGGGTCGGGTTCTTCGGGAACCTCGGGCTCGGGCTCTACATACGGCGTGACCGAGTAGCAGCGGTCGCGGTGCTTGAACTGGTCGGTGTGCAGCAGCTCCGAGCGCATTACGCTGCCGTCGGCAGCGATGAAGTCGCGGTAGGCGTTGATCGTGTAGCCGGTGTATTCGCTCTCCGTCACGCCGCCCAGCACGTACTTGTTGCCGGAAGCATCGACGGCAAGGTCGATCGCATTGCCGTTGGCATCCACGCCCGCGCCCTTCGCAATCGTAATTTCCACCTTCTTGCCGTCCACCTCAGCGACGGTTTTCCACGCCGTGGAGCTGGCGTACACGCCGCGCAGCTTGATATGGTCGTAGTCGTGCTCCTGTTTGGTGCCGACGAGCTTGATGTGGACATAGCCGCCGGAGACCGATGCGTCGATGCGCAGAGGCTTGTCGGTCGAGTTTTTGAACTTGTAATCCAGATTCGGCCAGTAGATCGTCGCGTCCATGCCCGGCTCAACATACGTGACCAGATACATGTGCGGCGCGCGCTCCGTGACCTCAAGGTCTGCCAGCAGCGTGCAGGTATAGATCGTGGACGCAACCTGGCAGATGCCGCCGCCCTCCTGCGCCTCGCTCTTGCCGCCGTCAGTGTAGACGATGGCACCCAGATAGCCCTTTTCCTTCGTGCGCTCGCCGACAATCTTGTTGAACGAGAACTCGTCGCCGGGGTTGAGGATCGTGCCGTCGATTGCCTTGCAGGCAAGCTCGAGGTTCTTCGTTCTCGCAGCGTTTGCGGTGTGCGGGCTGTCATAGGACGCAAGCACGTCCGAGAAATATTCTTTTTCAAGCTCCTCAAGCGTCACCTCGGGGACCAGATCCTCCATCTGAATGGTGATGACCTCGCCCGCCTTCGCCATGGCAAGCTTCTGCGTGTAATATGGCAGATCGAAGCCGTAGCCGTTGACCTCGGGCACCAGCTCCTTCTTTTCCTCGTCGTAATACGCATCGGTCATTTCCTTGCAGTATTTATCATAATACTGCTGCAAATCCACGCTTTCGCACGGCACGGTGTCGTAGTCAAAATCGAGGGCGCTGAAATCGCCGGCTGCGAAGCGGGCAATCACTGCGTCATAGAGCTTGTCGGCGTCCAGCGACACTGCGGGAGAACCGGCGGTAATCGTAATGGTTCCGGCAGCTTCGTCGACCTTTACGATGGGGTCAATCTTGTCGGATGCGCACTCGCGCGCGGTCTGGTCGACAAGGGTCCGGATATACGTCGTGTCGAGATTGAGGCTCGAATCGAGATCGACCGAGTATTCGCTGCTGCCTGCGCGCAGGTAGTGGACCACGGCGGAAATGGGACCGCCGGATCTGCCATAGCGCATCGCTTCATCAATCGCCTGCTCGGGGTTCAGCGCCACCTGCGTGACCTCCGGGGTCAGACTCAGCGTCCGGTCCGGCAGGACGACGTTCAGGGTGTCGCTTTCATAGCTCGTCTGGACCGCCTCGGAGACTGCCGATATGGCAGCGTCCCGTTTAAGCCCTCCGACATTTACGCCCGCAACATAGACGTTCGGGTAAATGGCGTCCTGATTCTTGAGCACAAAGCCATACGAGCAGACGCCAAGCCCCGCAATTGCGACCAGCGCCAGCGCGATGATCCATCCTTTTTTGCCGCCCGACTGTTTGGGCTGCTTTGCGGGGTTATTCACCTGCTGCTCCGCCATCGAGGGCTTCTGGGGCGCGCGGCTCTGCTCAAATTTACCTTTCTTTCTGATAGGAATCCCTCCGATCTTCACCGGCAGGTACTACCGGGAATTGTTTTGTCAGGTCATGTGTCACAAAACGGACATTATGACAACTATCATTATACCGAAGTACCCGTTCTTTTGCAACGGCATTTCGACCAAGAATGCCGTCCAAATTATGAAATTATCCTTAAGATTTGCTGCCGTTGCGAATCAGGCAGTAGCGGTCAACAAGCTGCTGCGAGAGCTTGAGCGCATCTTCTCCCGGCTTGAGCTTGACGGAAATGGCGGGAATTTTGCCGGAGACGAAGAAAATCCGCCCCTTGAATGCCGGCTCTTCGCAGAGCGCCGACACTGCCGCAAAGTCAAAGACACCCAGCGACACGCTCAGCGTACTGCCTTTCTGGCTGATTTCCACGATACCGCTCGATGCGGCGCGCGCACGAAGCAGCGCAATGGCAATCAGATTCATGACGCCCTTCGGGGGATCGCCGTACCGGTCGACGATTTCATCGAGCAGATCGTCCGCGTCCTCCTGCGTGCGGATTGCCGCCATGCGGCGATACAAATCCATCCGCTGCTCGCCGGAGGTGACGGAGGTTTTCGTGATGTTTGCCGTTACGTCGAGGTCCGCCGTGCATTCCGGCTCCTTGAGCGCTTCCTCGCCGCGCTCTTCGAGAACCGCGTCTTCGAG
>OGXX01003793.1_pt1 | contig 12268 bp, 13 predicted proteins | sample 1576301 | NCBI WGS metagenome assembly OGXX01 (sample SAMEA3541469, study PRJEB24748) | human gut metagenome | biome: human gut; feature: human-associated habitat; material: faeces | place: China | collected 2012
GCAAGAGTTATTTGCATGGATCGATAAGATTTGTGGATAATAAATGGGGACGGGGATTTCTAGAAATCCCCGTCCCCATTTATATATTTATACATATTTCATTTTTTATCGCTGTCAATCCCGGCCAAATTATTGTATAATGAAGAATAATCAAGAAACCATATAACAGATACGGGAGGGTCTATGAAGGAACCAACGTTAGGAAATCCGCAGAATACCATCGAGGTTCTGCAGAAATATAATTTTTCATTTCAGAAAAAATTCGGTCAGAATTTCCTGATCGATACACATGTATTAGATAAGATCATACAGTCGGCGAATATCACGGAGGATGATATGGTACTGGAGATCGGACCAGGAATCGGTACGATGACGCAATATCTGGCACAGGCGGCAGGAAAGGTGATCGCAGTTGAGATCGATAAGAATCTGATCCCGATCCTGGAGGATACATTAAGCGGATATGACAATGTATGTGTCATCAATGAAGATGTATTGAAGCTGGATCTTAAGAAGCTTGCAGACGAAGAGAACAACGGAAAGCCGGTCAAAGTGGTGGCGAACCTGCCATATTATATTACGACGCCGATCATCATGGGACTTTTTGAAAATGAGGTTCCGGTGGAGAGTATCACTGTCATGGTGCAGAAAGAAGTTGCAGACCGTATGCAGACCGGACCGGGTAATAAGGACTATGGCGCACTGTCATTAGCAGTACAGTATTATGCCGACCCGTATATTGTGGCAAATGTTCCGCCGAATTGTTTCATGCCGAGACCGAAGGTAGGATCAGCGGTTATACGCTTGACCTGTCATCAGGAGAAACCGGTACAGGTGCAGGATGAGAAGCTGATGTTCAACATTATCCGTGCATCTTTCAACCAGAGAAGGAAGACACTGGCGAACGGTCTGAAGAATGCGGCGACATTAGATTTTACAAAAGAAGAAGTGGAAGCAGCGATTGATGCACTTGGAAAGGGTGCAAGTGTGAGAGGTGAGACACTGACACTGGAAGAATTTGCAAGATTGAGTGATTTATTATCTCCATATAAGAAAGGATGATGACGATGGACAGAAAAGAAGGGCAGACACTATTTGAGGTAACACCGGAAATCAGCCATTTTGCAGAACTTTGCGAGAAGAACAATGCGATAGACAAAGAGTTGTATACGAAGTACGAAGTCAAACGGGGACTCCGTGACCTGAACGGAAAAGGTGTCCTTGCAGGACTTACGAATATTTCCGATGTATGTGCGAAGAAGATCGTGAACGGAGAGGAAGTGCCATGTGCAGGAAATCTTTACTATCGCGGCTATAATATCAAAGATCTGGTGCAGGGGTTTCTGAAAGATAAGCACTATGGATTTGAGGAAATCGCCTATCTGCTGTTATTCGGTGAACTTCCGGATAAGACGCAGCTGCAGACATTTCATGAGACACTGGTGGAAAGACGGACATTGCCGCCGACATTTGTCCGTGATGTGATCATGAAAGCGCCAAGCCGTGACATGATGAACAGCCTGTCGAGATCGATCTTAAGCCTGTACACGTATGATCCTCATGCAGACGATACGTCGATTCCAAATGTACTGCGTCAGTGCCTGAATCTGATCAGTCAGTTCCCGATGCTGATGATCTATGGCTATCATGCATATAATTACCGTATGGGAGAAGATCTCTTCATCTATGCACCGTCACCGGAATTATCAACAGCAGAGAATATACTGATGATGCTGCGTGAGAATAAGGAATATACGAAATTAGAGGCAAAGATCCTGGATATGGCACTTGTCCTTCATATGGATCACGGCGGCGGTAACAATTCTACATTTACAACGCATGTGGTAACATCATCCGGAACGGATACTTATTCGACGATCGTGGCTGCTATGGCATCCTTAAAAGGACCAAAGCACGGGGGAGCAAATGTCAAAGTAACCCAGATGTTTGACGATATGATGGAAAAAGTCAGCGACTGGGAAGATGATGATGAGGTACGCCGGTATCTGACCGATTTGTTGGATAAGAAGGCATTTGACCGGAAAGGACTGATCTACGGAATGGGGCATGCAATCTATTCCGTATCTGACCCGAGAGCCGATATTTTTAAGAAGTTCGTTAAGCAGCTTGCAAGAGAAAAGGGCTGTGAGAAGGAATATGCACTGTATGAAAAGGTAGAGCACATGGCACCGGAGGTCATCGCAGAAAAGCGTAAGATATACAAAGGTGTAAATGCGAATGTCGATTTCTACAGCGGACTTGTATATAGTATGCTGGATCTTCCACCGTCACTTTATACACCGATCTTTGCGGCAGCGCGTATCGTCGGATGGAGTGCACACCGTCTGGAAGAGCTTAAGAATGTAGATAAGATCATTCGTCCGGCGTACAAACCGCTGGCCGAATACAAAGAGTATGTCAGAATGGATGATAGATGATGAAGCATGAATTTTATTATACATCCAGAGATTCCGTGACAAAGATCCATGCGATCGAATGGCTTCCGGATAGAGAGATAAAAGGTGTCTTACAGATATGTCATGGAATGGTGGAGTATATTGACCGTTATGATGAATTTGCCGAATTTATGTCGGAGCACGGGTATTATGTAGTCGGGCATGATCATCTGGGACATGGGAAATCCATACAGACAGAAGCTGATCTGGGATATTTTGATGAACGGAAAGGTAATCAGTATGTGATCGGAGATATTTATCAGCTGCAGGAGATGACACGGAAAAAATATCCGGATGTGCCGTATTTTATGCTGGGGCACAGTATGGGGTCATTCCTGTTGAGACAGTATCTGACGATGTATGCGGGGGGCCTTGCGGGAGTTATCATTATGGGAACCGGTCATCAGGGAATGCTGACGCTTTGTGCGGGAAGGATGATCTGCAGGGTCATTGCAGCGTTCAAAGGATGGAAATACAGAAGCGCATTTGTGGATAGTCTGAGTTTTGGAGGTTTCAATAAGAAATTTGAACCTGGTGAGACATCGAAGGAATGGATCACATCCGATAAGAAAAAACGAGATGAATATGTGCGGGATCCGCTGTGTTCCTATACATTTACACTGGGAGCCTATTATCAGATGTTTACCGGTATGAAGGTTCTGGTACGGAAGGGAAGTATGAAACGGATTCCGAAGACGCTTCCGGTGCTCTTTACGGCAGGATCCGATGACCCGGTAGGGGCATTCGGAAAGAATGTGACCAGAGTCTATGAGAAATATAAAGATGCCGGGATCAAAGATGTGTCGATCCATCTGTATGAAGGCGACCGGCATGAGATCTTGAATGAGGTGGACCGGCAGAATGTGTATCGGGATATCCTTACGTGGATCGGAGAAAGAAATAAAACAAAAGCGGAGTCGTAAAGACATCCGCAGAAATTATCGGTAAAGTGGACCGTCAGAAGTAATCTTCTGGCGGCCTTTACTTTATGAGGGGGGGCGATAGTTGTTATCCAACTATCTGAAAGTATTATAATCAAGAAATGTGAAAAAAGTATGTTCATTTTATAAAAAAATGCAACAAAAAACTCTCCTTTTCGGAGAGCTTTTTTGTTGATCGATTTTTACTCTGCGGTTTCTTCCTGCGGCAACAGCGCCGGTTTACAGAGGATTTCATTTACCTTTGTCTCCAGCAGGGAGGCGGTATAGGAAGGGGTGATGACACAGGCGGTATCGGCTCCGCCGCCGGTGCCACCGACCACCATCACCGGCTGTTTTGCCCGAATCGCTCCGCAGTCGGCTGCCATCAGCGCAATCTCCACACAGACCTTGACACCCTGTCCAAACATCCGCAGGGTCGCAGCCATGATTTCCACCGGATACACGCCGCCGAACGCCTTGCTGATTCCGCGCTCCGCTCCGCTGAGTGCGTGCGCAGCCGTCACCACCGTCACACCCTGCTGATGCAGCTTGCCGCGCATCTCGTCGGAAAGGCTGTTTTCATTTACTGCCTTTGCTCCATACGCACAGCTGACCGCAACCAGCTTACCGGAAAATCCCATTTCCCTGGCAAGCTCTGCTGCTCTTAACGCAGTGTCACCCTTGGTGGTTGCCACCACAAGGTCCATCTCCCGCTCGAGGGCGGTCTGGATTGCCAGCTTGAGGGTCACATCGGTGTTCGTTTTTCCAACCTGCTTAAAGGTAAGCATCGTTTTTCCTCCTTTTCAACTTTATACGCCGTAAGGCAATGTGTGCGCACTGACGGAACCAAATTCCCGCAGGGAGAATATCTTTTCGTCGGAACTCCAGTCGACGATGGTCACCCCATCAAACTGCTGCACCTTGCCTGCAAAGGTACAGCGGAAATTCCATTCCACCACGGTATTTTGGTTTTGATGGTAAAAGGCTTGTATTTTCCATTGCTCCACCTTGCCCTGTTGGGTCCAGTCGTCGAACCAATGCTCCAGCTGCGCAATTCCGTGATATTCCGGTCCCCAGCTTTCGCTGTAATATACATTTTTATCAAACAACCTGGATAGCTCCTGACGTTCTCCGGTCAGCCACATATCAAACCAGCGTTTGATTTTTTCTTCCCTTTGTTTTTCTTGCAAAACGATTACCTCCCTATGGATTTTGTCTATCTATTTCGGACATATTCCCCGATTTTTCCGCCGATTGGACTGATTCCAATCAAAAATCCAACCAACGCTGGCAACACCCAACCAATGCCCAGTGAAGCCAGCGGCAGCTGCATCACCTTTTCGGTCAGACCACCCAGCGAAATGCCCGCTGTTTTGCAGCCGTCAAAGATGGAAAAGAAGAGAGAAAACAGCATACTAAAAGCATACACCTCGGTGCGACCTTTCCAAAAACGGTCAAAGAAGGAGAGCAGCACCAGTACAATCACCAGAGGATACAGCACCACCAGCAGCGGCAGCACGGTATCCAGCAGGGTATCCAGTCCCACATTGGAAACAAACCAGGTAAACAGGGTGACCACCGTGACCACTAAACGATGAGAAATCTTAGGAAACAGTTTGGTGAAATAATCTCCCAAAGCGGTTGTCAGACCGATGGAGGTGGTCATACACGCCAGAATCATGGCGATGCCTAAGATGACATTTCCCCATTTTCCAAACAGGCTGTATACTGCATAGTTGAGCAGAACGCCGCCGTTGGCAAACGCTTCCATACCGGAAGTCTGGCTGCCCACAAAGCACAGCGCACCATAAACCAAGCACAGCAGCACCACTGCCACGATACCGACTTTGGCGGTATATTGGACCACCTGCTTGTGATCGGTCACACCCTTGTCGCGGAAAACGTCGATGACGATGATGGCAAACACCAGCGCTGCAAATCCGTCCAGTGCAAGGTAGCCCTGCAGCAATCCCTCGATGAACGGTCCGTTTTCATAGACGATGGCGGTATCCTGCACCGCTCCCAGCGGATTGAAAACAGCTGCCACAAAAATCACACCGATGGAAAGCAGCAGCACCGGCGTCATAAATTTTCCGACAACATCCACCACCTTGGCAGGCTTGAGGGAAAAGAAATAGGTGATTCCAAAGAATATAGCCGTATAAAGCAGCATCGGAACAAAATGGGAGCTGCCTTCCGGCAAAAACGGAACCACACCAATCTCAAAGGAAACGGCTCCGGTGCGAGGAAGCGCAAAAAAAGGACCCAACAGCAGGTAGATGATTGCTGTAAGCAATATGCCTACCTTTCTGCCAGCCTTCCCGACCAGGCTGTCCATGCTGCTTCCTGCCATGACCACCGCCAGGATACCTAAAACGGCAAGTCCGGCATCGGTGATGATAAATCCCAGCAGCGCCCATGGAGCCTGTGTTCCCGCCTGTTGTCCCAGCGCCGGCGGAAAAATCATATTGCCTGCGCCAAAGAAAATGGAAAACAGCATAAAGGAAACATAAATAATTTGCGAGGTCTTCAGTTTCTGGTTCAAAGAGAATCCCTTCCTTTTTATAAAGTTTCTTGAGCCTATCTTATTATATTTTATACAAATTGTCAATCATCATCTGAAATATTTCTGTAAGATTTGTTTTAATCTACAAAACTTTTTTTCTTTGATTGAGCAGAATGTTTCTCTTCCCTGCACCCCTCGGTTCTGCTTGAAAAAAGCTGCATCACTTTTTCTCTTTGATAGCTCAAAGAGAAAAAGTTTTTGATTTTTATGCCTTTTGACGTTTTGCAGCCTTTATTTTTGCTAAAATCGCCGCAGAAATAAACGGAAATCTGATGTTTATACCAGTTTTAGAGGTCATTATCATACAGATTGACTAGGGTTTTTCTTGATTTTTTCACTTTTTCTTCTAATTCCCATTGTTGCATGATCCCGCTTGTTGTGCTATACTATCCTCAAATATTGAAGTATTTACATTACTTTGTAAGGTCAATATTCTAAAACGCTTTTACTATTCACCAGAATTTATCTGTTACAAAGGGAGGCTATCTGCTATGAATTCTTTGAAACTGATCGAAGCTCTTTCCAACGCATACGGTGCGTGCGGCTTTGAGGACGAAGTGGTAGAAATCGCAGAAAAATATGCACAGGACGAAGACCTGGGTGCTGCCAGACACGACTGCAACCTCAACGTTTATATTGACGCTCATAAAAACACCGGCAAAAAACCGGTTGTTATGGTAGACGCTCACAGCGACGAATGCAGCTTTGTTGTTCAGGCAATCAAACCAAACGGCACTCTGCGTTTCCTGCCTCTGGGCGGCTGGTCGAGCTACACCGTTCCGGCTCATAAGGTAAAGGTTCAGACCTATGACGGCAAATGGGTATCCGGTATCGTTGCAAGCACACCGGTACACTTCCTGTCCGGCGACAACAAAAATGCCTGCCCAACCATCGCTGATATGGTCATCGACATCGGCTCCACCTCTAAAGAGGAAACCGAAAAGGTATTCAACATCCACATCGGCGCACCGGTTGTTCCAGACGTTACCTTTGAGTACAACGAAACCACCGGTGTCATGCTGGGCAAAGCATTCGACAACCGTGTCGGCTGCGCTGCTGTTCTGGAAACCATGAAGGACCTGAAGAACGAAAACCTGGATGTGGACGTTGTCGGCGTTCTTTCCTCTCAGGAAGAAATCGGTGAACGCGGTGCATTCGTTACCCGCGACGTAGTAAAACCAGACATCGCAATCTGTTTTGAAGGCTGCCCGGCAGACGACACCTTCACCCCGGACTACTTCATCCAGACCGCAATGAAAAAAGGTCCAATGCTGCGCCACTTCGACCGTTCGATGGTGACCAACCCACGTTTCCAGAGATTCTCTCTGGAGCTTGGCAGAGAACTGGGCATCCCGGTTCAGGAATCGGTTCGTTCCGGCGGCGGCACCAATGGTGGTCCAATCCACACCTCCAACGGCGGTGTTCCGGTCATCGTCATCGGTGTTCCGGTTCGTTACATCCATTCTCATCACGGTTTTGCCGCTCTGGAAGACTACCAGAACAGCGTAAAACTGGCTGTTGAAATCATCAAACGCCTGAACGACGAAAAGATCAAATCCTTCTAAAGCAGAAATCTTCTGAAAAAGCTTCATACAACACATAAAAAAACCAGCCGAGGGAAATTTCCCTCGGCTGGTTTTTTATGGATGAATCAAATAACAGGATGTCTTAGTTGTTTAAGAGGACCGCACCTTCCCAGTAGTAGCCTTCCTCTGCCAGCTTTGCCTTGAGCTGGTCAATTTCCTCATCCAGCTCTTTGAGCAACTGCTCATACGCCTGTACCACGCTGTTATACTGCTGCTGGGTGATCGTTCCATCCTGGAAGTCGTGCTGCGAGCTTAACAGCTCTGCATCCACCTCGTTGTACTGGTATAGGTTTGCTTCCAGTTCTTCCATCAACGGCAGCAGGTCATCGCGACCTGCATCCAAAAGTTGTTTCTCTCGGTAGGCTGTTATCTTCTGGCTGTTGTCCCACAGGGCGGTTAAATAAGATTCCTTACTCATCGCATATTTTTGAAAAGTCTCTCGGTCTTTTTCCATCTGTCTTTCCAGCTGCAAAATGTCCGACGGTGCCACGCTGATTCCTTCGGTTGCAATGCTTTCCTCTGCGGTCGTCTGCTGCTCATCGTCAGCTGCATATTCCTGCTGCTGCATCAGCTGTTCTTTCAGCAGTTCATTTTCCATCTGGGACTGCTGAAGTTCTTGCTGCAACATCTCCAGCTGCACCTGCTGCTCCTCGTACTGGTTTTTCAGTGTTTCCTCCTCGGTGGGCAGGTAGCCGTACTCCCGAATCTGCGCAAAGTTTACGAACTCGACTCCGCCGCCCACATCGAAGTAGACACCGTCCTGGCTGCCGCTGGTGATGGAAACAGTTTTAGGAACCTCGATGATGATGGTGTGATGGCTGCGCATTTCCTCGCGGAGAAGATTGAGCAAGCCTTCCCTGGAAAAGTGAAGCTGCTGTCCTTCCAGTGTCTCCTGCTCCTGTAGACGGATGACTGCCGACTGCCCTTCGGTGGTGACTTGAGCCGTATCTCCGTCGGCAGTGTAGAGATGAATCTGCGCATCCGGCGACTGACGAACCTCGATAAAACGCTTTCCGTATCCATAATCAGTGAGATGGATGACCCGAAGGGAGGTAATCTCCTGCGGCAGGTCCTGCTTTTGCAAATTTTCTTCCAGGTTGCTGACCACATCGTTATACAAGCTGACACCTTCCTGTGCCGCCATCGGCAGGGTGCAGGTCAGACCAACTACCCCTACCACAAAACAGCTCGCAGCTGCTATGAGAGATTTTTTCATTTAGCACCCTTCCTTTCCATTTGCATCAGCCGCATTCCCCTGTCCCTCCAGCGGCGACGGCAGTGCGGTCGGCAGCAGCTTTACCTGCTTTTCAGACGGTTGTGCAGGAGATGCTTTTGCAGCAGGCTTTTCTTTGCGCTTGCTGTGATGCCCTTCTTCAATCAGCCAGCCTTCAAACTTGTGGAGCATCCGGCTCCACACATTCAGTCCCCAGCGGAACAGCGGCTCGCTGCCCTTCCAGCAGGAGCGCAGTGCCCGCCAGAACAAAATGGAAAGGGAAGAAAACAGACCGATGCAGGCAAGCGAACCAAAGAGCAGCGCGCCGCCCGCGCCCTTGCCGACCAGTACAAAGGCAAAGCCACACAGGATGATGCCGATACAGCCGACCAGCGCCATCACCACAGCTGCTGTCAATGCAAACAGCAAAACTCCCAACAGACCCGCCCAAACGGTCAGCACACCCATGCTGAGTGCAGCAACAAAACAGAAGAGCATCACAGCGATAGCAGCCAGCATCAGCCAACGGCAGCCTCTCCCGATTGCTTTGCAGAAGCGCAAAATCACGCCCTCTTCGTCGTGCTGTTTTGGTCCCGAAGAAGCTTTTTCACTCTTCTGTGGCTGCTCGGCTTCCGGCTGCGGACGCTCCTGAGCGCCTTCTCCCTTGTCCCACTGGTCAAACTTTTCTTTGGCGTCCTTCACCTTGTCGGTGACATAACCCCAGGCGTGGCTCCAAGGTGCTTTTTTCTCTGCACCCACATGGACCTTTTCCTCCGCCTGTTCCTGACTCTCCTCAATCAGCTGCTGCGCCACCAGCTCCGGGTCCCCTAATTTGGCTGCAATCTGAGAATCCTGCTGGCTCTGGCGCCTGCCCTCCTCAAAGTACTCGGCATAATCCCGCATGATGTCTTCAATCTCTTCCCGGGGTAATTTATGCTTGAGACACTCCTGCAAGCGCTCCAAATATTCCTGTTTATTCAACAACCTCACCTCTCAAAATCTCGTTGACCATTTTGGAAAAATCATCCCAGTCCGCTTTCAGCGAGCCAAGATACCCCTTTCCTTTTTCGGTCATGTGGTAATATTTCCTAGCCGGACCGACGGTGCTTTCTTTTAAATAGGTCACAAAATATTCCTCCTGCGTCAATCGCCGCAGAATCGGATAGACCGTCCCTTCGTTGATCTCGGTGTAATAAGCGATGCTTTGTACAATCTCATAACCGTACATGTCCTTGCGCTCGATCAGGGCAAGGACACACATCTCGATAACGCCCTTGCGAAATTGTGTATTCATTTCCTCCCCCCTCTGTACCCATATTATAGCACAGTACCTTGTATTACACAATACCTAGCTGGACTTAATACCGTACAAAATTTAATAGCAGATTTTCGTTTATTTTGTTTGTTTATTTGACAGACGTGACAAAAAACGGAGGGACTGCATCAACAGTCCCTCCGCATAAAAGCTCTTGATTCTTTTTATCCCATCAAGCTAGGGGAAACGATGTAGTAGCCCAACGACTCTGCATAGAAGCAAAGCAGCCCACTGTCCTCATCCACCTGCGTCTGCAACGCCTTTAATTCCCCGTTGACCACCTCATACACATAGGAGTCGGTGCGCTGAACCGGCAGGCAGACCCTGCCCGGTTGTGAAAAGCTGTCCTCATCGCCGTTAAAGCGATAGCACTGAATATCAAATGCCTTGTAACGGTTGGCAATCTGTGAATCAAAGCTGCAATCCAAATCCAGATAGATGGTTTGTCCCGGCTGGAGCACTGCATCTTTAAAGTAGACATTGCCGCCAAAGGAAAGGATGACCTCTTCCCCTTGGTAAATCTGTCCTGCGTGCAGGTTCATCGGTGAGCTGACCTCGGTAATCCCTCTGGGCTGCACCTCTTTGATTGCATTTCCAAAGGTAAGCTCCAGCGGCAGCCACTCGGAGGAAGTTCTGCTCTGTTCATCGTACAAGGCAAGCTGACCGTACATCGGAATCTCCTTCGACTGCGGTAAGGTAGCTACAAAATCAACAGCAACATTCAAGCTTCCCGTTTCATTTGCCCAACGCACCTGCGAAATGACCTGTGGGTCGATGCCGGTGGTCTCGATTGCCCAGTTGGACGGTCGGCTCTTTTGGGTGTACAGCTCGCCTGTCAGGCGATTGACGATAGGGATGTAAAGGATGTCCCCCGGGAAAAAGCGCAGCTCGTCCATATCCTCCAGCTTTTCAGTCTGCTGCGGCAGAGAAAGCAACTGGGCGATAGCTTCGGTATGCTTGACCTGTGCCTGAGAAAGCTGCAAGCTGTACTGCGACTGCTCCATCGACACCGGAGCGGTCTGCCCAATCATCAGTGACAGCGGCAGCTGCGGCTGCGGCAACTGCACCGCATAGGAAACGGCACTCAGGTTGAGCATCATAGTCATTGCCATTCCAAAAGAAACCAACATCCGTTTTACTTTTTTCATCGTGCCGCCTCCTTCTTATCAAAATAATATGCTTTCCAAATCGGAAAACATTCCAAGTGCTGCACGTTCATCTACCATTTAGTATACAATATAAATTACAGAAAAACAAGGGGATTTTAAAATTTTTGTAATCTGTTTGTCATTTTTACTCTCGTAAAGTTATATTTTGTAAATATATCCTTTAAAGTTTACTGTATTCTTACAAAGAGTGCAAAAAAAGAAGGTACAGATAAAATCTGTACCTTCTTGAAAACGTCAGTTATTCAAAAGAATCAAGCAATCAGAGATTACTCAACGATCTTGGTAACAACGCCGGAACCTACGGTTCTGCCACCTTCACGGATAGCGAAACGCAGACCTTCTTCGATAGCGATTGGAGTGATCAGCTCAACGTCCATCTCAACGTTATCGCCAGGCATGCACATCTCAACGCCTTCTGGCAGTTTGATTACGCCAGTAACGTCAGTTGTTCTGAAGAAGAACTGTGGTCTGTCTCAGCCAGATGGTTCAGGATCATGTGCTCCAGATCAGGAGTGCTGATACGATGGCTCTGGGTGGCAAGACCATGCGGCTTGAAACAGACGATAATGTCTGGATCTTCATATAATATCTGTAATTCCTGTCTCATAAATATCTCCCCTTATTATGATGATAGTGTTTTTGCCCCAACCTCATTTAAACACAGTAGCGAAAAATGTGCAAGTGATAGAGCGGTTATAAAAAATCCTATAAATTTATAGATAACACAAATAAATACGACTTACTTATAGATAAAGCCGATTTGTCAGACTATAAAACGAGTGATATAATAGTTGTGCAAAGCAAAAAGAAACATAAAATGATTTGTATTTTAAAATATAAAAGTTATAGGCCAATTAAAAAGATGGGTTATAGAAAATATCAATATATACGAGGTTTTTATGAGTGAGGCATATTTAAAAGCAATCGAATTGCATAAGGATTTCGGACATGTACAGGCACTCCGAGGGGTGTCTGTAGCAGCGTATGAAGGAGAGGTACTTGCAATCGTTGGTGATAACGGCGCAGGTAAGTCCACGCTGATC
>OGXX01003795.1_pt1 | contig 12264 bp, 10 predicted proteins | sample 1576301 | NCBI WGS metagenome assembly OGXX01 (sample SAMEA3541469, study PRJEB24748) | human gut metagenome | biome: human gut; feature: human-associated habitat; material: faeces | place: China | collected 2012
CTTATTGGGGGCAATGGCTTCGTCTGTAGTGTATCTAATGAATTAAATAGTAACGTACTTCAATATCATTTCTTTTAATCTTACGAGTTCCTCGGTATAATCTTTATTCTCTTCCGACCCCCAGATAAATCCTCCCGCATAATACGCACAGGTTGCCATCATCGAATGAAATGTCACCCGGAAGAACTGTTCTTCTGGAATATCTGTACGGAATGTTTTATCCTCTTTTGCCTTCTCATACATCCAGTGTAATCTCGTGTTCATCGAATATAATGATTTATAAAATTCTTCATACTTCTCCGCAGCAATGCCTTCCTGATGTACCATATAGTGGTTAAAGTTGTCGTTATACTGGAGTAAATCTTTATGATTCTGATACATATCAATATAACCATCTAATGTAAATATAAAACGATCAATCGCCGGAATATCGTGGATACTTTCCAGTGGCCTGATTGCATCTAACTTATCAAAATATGCCTTCCACTTTGCAGTACATACAGCCATAACAAGTTCTGGTTTACTTGAATAGCAGCGGAAAAGTGTTGCTCTTCCGATACCTGCTTTCCTTGCAATTTCTTCCATAGTCACTGCTTCTATTTTTTTCTCTACAAAAATCTGAAAGGCAGTATCTATAATCCTCTGATTACGTGCTTTTTCTTTTTCAATCTGCTTTTCTGACTTGCCCATAAATTTCTCCTATTATTCCTGATACTATCAATCTCATTTTACAGTAAAAAACAAAGTTTTGTCAATAAAATGAAGAAATTCTGAGGGTTGTGAGGCTGCAAAACAAACAAACTCCAAAAGATAAATTTGGGAAGATTGATATTTAGACAGTATTCTTCATATTATATTCCATCTTCTCTCACAATCCGTTTACATCATCAAAGAAGTTGGCTGATTCGGCATAAAAGAATCTTTTACTTCAACAGCCACAGACAGAATCCGAAGAAGAAAATAATCTATATTTGTGGCCTCGGAGCAAGGTTTGGATGCAAGTGCGTAAGCGGGCATTCAAACCGCAGCAACTAAAGTCACAAATATAGATTATTTTCTTCTTCGGATTCGTCCGTTCTACTGTAAAATCAAAAGTTCTTCAAAGGTTTTCCTCAAAGAACTTTTTCATCCCTCGATATGCGACTCCCTCATCGGTTCCGCATATTTCAACTTCAACTTTCTGTCCGCACATCACATCCAATGCCATCACAGCGATAATATTCGATGCATCTGCTTCTTTTCCTTTTACCCGAAGAGTGATTCTGCTTTCATATGTTCTGGCTTCCTGAATCAGGAAAGACGCTGGGCGGGCATGAATTCCCTGTTCTTCTTTGATTGTATATTTAAACTTTCTCATAACTTTCTCTCCATAATTTGTACCTCTCGGTACCTCCCAATACATTTTACATTTTTATCTTTATATCATCCGATTCCGCCGAGTGCGATTCCTAGTACAAGGACTAAAATACATACCGGCACATAAATATACTTACATATCGGAAAATATAATTCTGTAAATTTATTTTTTCTTCCCTTGTTGACCTGTACCTCCACATACTTTTTACCAGCTATCCAGAAGAACATAATTCCTGCCAGTCCTGCGCCAAGAGGACAAATATAAATTGAAAGGAGATCCATCCAGCCGGATACAATTCCCTGAATCATCAAAGATACAACTACACCTATAGCGGCAATAATGAGACAGGCTGCCTTTCTTCCAACGTGTAATTTTTCCTGTACAGTAGCGATCGGGGCCTCATAGAGGTTAATCAATGAAGTCATGCCAGCAAATAGTACCGCAACAAAGAAAATCATCGCAATCAATGTACTTCCCGGCATTGATTTTATTAGATTTGGCAGGTAAACGAACAGCAATCCCGGGCCTCCCTGGTTAAGCTGTGCCCCAGTTGTTGCCATTGCAGGAATAATGACAAGTGCTGCAAGCATCGCTGCAATCGTGTCAAATAATGCTACTCTTGCCGCTGAAGCCGGAATATCTTCCTCATCAGAAAGGTAAGAACCGTAAATAAGTGTTCCATTTCCCGCGACAGAAAGGGAGAAAAATGCCTGTCCTAAAGCAAATATCCACGTTTTAGGGTTCATTAATGCGGTTTTATCCACACGAAAGATATAATGATACCCATCTGCAGCACCCGGCTGGAAAAATACATAAATACCAAGAATCACGAATAACACAAAAAATACTGGCATGAGTATCTTATTTGCTTTCTCAATTCCTCTTCCCACGCCAAACATCAAAATCGCCATACAGGCAGCTAACGCGATAACCTGCCATACATTGTTTCCAAATGCAGATGCCATACTGCCAAAACGCCCACCGAAATCTTCTACACTCTCTGGTGCGAGGGTTGCTCCTGTAAAAGTTCCGGCTGCATATTTTAAAATCCAGCCCATAACTACAGTATAGCCGATTGCCATCGCAAGCGAACCAAGTACGGGAATCATTCCAAGAGCTTCTCCCAGCTTTCTCTTTCCTTTTTTCTCACAGATCATGCCAAATGCATCAATTGGGCCAGACCTTGCTGCCCGGCCAAGACTCATCTCACCGATAACACCTGTCGCTCCGATCAGAACAACAAAAATAATATATGGAATCAGAAATGCTCCACCGCCATAAAGCGAAACCCTTGTGGAAAACATCCATATATTTCCCATGCCAACCGCAGAACCGATACAGGCAAGGATAAATCCCCACTGACTGTTAAATGATTCTCTGACATTTCCATTCTTTCTATTACTACCATTATTCATACTATTACTTTCTATTGATTTCTGACTCACACTTCTTTCTCCTTCATGTTTTGATAATTAAAACTTTCTGCGATACATGAACAATCGACTTGCGAAGTTCTCCAAATCGCTTCGTTCCCAGCAATAAATCCCACAAAATAAGAACTTTCCACTTGTCACTGATAATCATTAGCGTTGTTTCCACCAGGCAAGCCGGATTTCTAAAGCTTCGCTATTATTTCCCGCTTATATGCAAGGAATTCATCTGTGAGGTAAAAATCCTCCGCCCGTGGTTTCTTTTCTTTAATGATAATCTCATCTCGAATTTCTCCAGGCTTTCCATTGAGAATATAAATTCTGTCTGAAAGAAGGATTGCCTCATCAATATCATGTGTTATAAAAATTGTAGATAACTCAATATGCTGCATAACTTCAAGATACCATCTGTGAATTGCTGTTTTCGTAATGGTATCCAGTGCACTAAATGGTTCATCAAGAAGTGCAACTCCATTGGAAGAAAGATATGTTCTAAGCAGAGCTGCTCTCTGGCGCATACCTCCGGACAGCTGGGAAGGATATTGGTACTCTGTTCCTTCAAGTCCAAAGTCTTTGAAATACGTCTGTGCTTTTTTTCTTGCTTCTTTTTTGTTCATTCCATGAAGAACCAACGGTAATGCCGTGTTGTCGATTATTTTTTTATGTGGAAAAAGTAAATCTTTTTGGAGCATATAACTAATCTGTCCCGGCCTGGAAGTAATATCTTCACCATTAAGCAATACCCTTCCCTCCTCTGGGGTTGTCAGTCCAGAAAGGACATGGAAAAGGGTTGTCTTTCCAGAACCGCTGACTCCGAGAAGTGAAATAAGTTCTCCTTTATGCAATTCGATATTAATATCTTTGATTATAGTTCTTCCACTATATTTTTTTGTAATATGTTCAGCCTTTAAAAGAACCATTATATTATCCTTTCTCTAATAATTTGCCACAGACAAAGTTGACGAAAAGCGAATCGCCATATAGCCATATCTGTGGTCTGGGAGCAAGTGTTGGATATGAGCGTATAAGCGAATATTCAACGCGCCGCGACGAAAATCACAGATATGGCTATATGGCGCTTTTCTGTCTTTGGCGGCTCGTCTGTCTGTTCGCCCATCCCTGCAAATTATTTAGGAAGATAGTCGTTTGAGAAACCTTTTCCTGTGAGGTCTTTTGTAGTCAGTTTATTCTCTGCGAGCCATTTGTAGAAGTTATTCCATCTTGTCTCGTCAATAACTCCCCAGTTGTCTGCATCTGCTACATACTGTTTAGAAAGCCATTCCTGACTCTTATATACTAAGTCTTCAGAACCTTTTAAGGAACCTGTGTCATCTCCTGCGATAAGAAGGTCTGCTGCTTTCTTTGGATTATCAATCGCGTACTGGTATCCTTTTTTGGTTGCTGCAAGGAATGCTTTTGCCTCATCTGGTGAATTCTTTAAGAAGTCATTGTTTGCGATCATAACTGGTGTGTAGTAATCAAATACAGAGTCGATATCTTTGAAGTTCCAGTAGTCACAATCAACGCCTTCTACTTCTGCGTTGATTCCACCCCATCCGTAGAATACCCAGATAGCGTCTGTCTGGTTTGCTTTTAATGCAGCTGGCTCATCTGTGATGTTGTTAGGGATTAATTTTACTTTACTGAAGTCTGCTCCCTCATCTTTCATAACTGTTTTTAAAGTAGCCTGCTCGATTGGAGATTCCCATGTGGAATAAGTCTTTCCTTCAAGTCCTTTCGGGCTGGTAATTCCATCTCCTTTTCTGGAAATGATTCCTGATGTATTATGCTGAATCAGTCCTGCAACGGCTGTAATTCCAAGTGGGTTATCGGAATCAAGTGCGGCTGCCATTGTATCCTGTGCTTCGATAGCGAACTGAGCCTGACCAGATGCGCACATGGTTGCTGCTCCATTTTCCGGTGGCTGTACGATTTCAACATCAAGCCCGGCATCTTCGTAATAACCAAGTGCCTTTGCTGCGTAAATTCCTGTGTGGTTTGTATTTGGAGTCCAGTCAAGGCAGAATGTTACTTTTGTAAGCTCCTTTTTACCTGCTTCTGTACTTGCACTCTCGCTCTTTGTGCTAGAAGAACCACATGCAGTTACAGATAATAACATTACTGCACTCAAAGTTCCTGCAACAATTTTTTTCCAGTTTAACTTTCTCATAATTTCCTCCTGTAAATTTTCAGATACTATTTGTACAAAATCACATAGATTATTTTAGATATTATTATGTGTACTCATATGGATTCTTTTAGATATTATTATATATGCCCATATGGATTCTTTTGGATATTATTATATATGCCCATATGGATTCTTTTGGATGCTATTATATATCCATATAGATTACTTTGAATGTGATTTTAATATAGGATATTTTAAATATCCAAATATATCTTTTTTTATTCCAAAACTTCCTTTTTCTCCACTCTCACCCACGGCAGAGAGAGTGTTTTGATGAGATTGACCGCTCCCATTAAAAGAAGACTGATAATGACAATAAAAATAATAACTGCAAACATTTTATCAAAAGCATATGCCTTTGAAACTCTTGTCATGTAAACACCAAGTCCCTCAAATCCCCCGAGCCATTCAGAAATAACCGCTCCTACAACTGCGTAAGAAGCGGAAATCTTTAAACCAGAAAAGAACTGCGGCAATGCAGTCGGAAACTTCACATGGAAAAATATCTGTATTTTGGTTGCTCCCATTGCCCGCATGAGATCAATGGAATCCTTATCCACGCTCTTGTACCCGTCAAGCAAGCCTACTGTAATTGGGAAAAAAGTTGTGATTACAACAAGAGTAATTTTCGGTGCCATGTAAAATCCCATCCACAGCACAAGCAATGGTGCGATAGCGATTGTCGGAATCGTCTGTGTGATAATCAGAATCGGATACAACGCCTTGTTAAGTATCTGAAAATGATCCATTAATGTCGCCATAACAAATGCTAAACCAACACCGATACACAGTCCGTAAAAGGCTTCCTGCAACGTAACACTGGCATGTTTTAATATCGTTGGCAAATCAGTCACTAACGCTTTTATCACCTGCACGGGAGAAGGCAGCATGTATGCCGGAACTGCCCCACTCTGGCATAAAAACTGCCAGAGCAGAATCAGAAGGCATAATGCTACTACTGCTGGAAGCTTACTGGTGATGCTTTGTAACCTTTTTGTCAATGGTCAGCACGTCTCCTTCCGCCTTGTAAGAAATCTTAACATAAGTGTTCATTGCTTTGCATCCTGCTTTTGCTGCCACTAACTGGCAGTTCTTTACGATTTCCATTAAAGTATCATAATCGCCTTCAATTGATGTCTCACATGGTCCTACATAATAGTTTAATCCTGTGGATTTGATGTAATCAATGACCTCGTCTACGATACGGATTACTTCTTCTTCATTCTGTACAGATGGTAAAACCTGAATTGCTACACTTGCATTCATTCTTCATTCCTCCATATAATTTGTATAAATTTTGTATTTATGCCGCATAAAAAGTCTGCTATTCTTTTCTGATCTGTAATCTGCCATTGGCTATATCTAAAAAAGAATTTATGTCTTCTTATTAAAAGTTCCTGCAGATAAAAAAGAAAAAGGCCAGCAAATAATGCTGACGCTGCTTTTAAAATCTTCCTGATAAACTTTTTATTGAAAGTTCTTTTGCAAACTCTTCCACGCTGGCATTATCCAAACAGGTTCAAGGGTCTAAGGCACAACCTTACTCTCAGCTTCCTAAAACGACAAGCTCCCCTGGAGCGTGTTTGAAAAATCATTCCAGCAACCTGCACATCGCAATTTGCAGAAAGCATTTTTCAAACACGCTCTGGTCTTATATTGAACTTTTTACAGTATAAAACAAATTTCAGAAAAAAACAAGAGTAAAACTCTTGCGTTATTTAATAAAACAATGGTATAATCTTTACTTTAGTAAGCTAAAGGGGGACTGTACTAATGCTAAAAACAATAGAAGCCGTTAACAGCGCTGTTAACAACTTTATCTGGGGTATTCCAGCAATGGTCTGTATCATTGGTGTTGGACTTTATCTCAGTTTTCGAACAGGATTCATTCAGATTCGAAAGTTTCCTTACTCTATCAAAAATACTTTAGGACGGATTTTTGATAAATCAGAAGCCGCGGATGGATCAATCACTCCGTTTCAGGCGGTATGTACCGCACTTGCCGGAACCGTTGGAACAGGAAATATTGCCGGTGTAGCCGGTGCAATCACGATTGGCGGACCAGGCGCCGTTTTCTGGATGTGGATATCCGCCCTTCTTGGAATGTGTACCAAATATTCTGAAGTAACACTCGCTGTACACTTCCGTGAAAAAAACTCACAGGGTGACTGGGTTGGCGGTCCAATGTACTATATCAAAAATGGACTTTCCAAACACTGGCACTGGCTTGCTTTTCTCTTTTCCCTTTTCGGTGTTCTGACCGTATTTGGTACAGGAAATGCAACACAGGTCAACACAATCGTAACTGCAATTGATTCACTGATGCTCAACTTTAACCTTGCTTCATCAGGCAGTCTTTCTACCATCAACCTTGTAATCGGTATTGTTATTGCTATCGCTGTTGCCTTAATTCTTATCGGTGGTATCCGCCGAATCGGAAAAGTAACAGAAACTTTAGTTCCATTTATGGCGCTGCTTTACATCCTTCTCGGACTTGGTGTTGTTATTTTAAACATACAGCAGATACCGGCTGTATTCCAATCTATTTTTGAAGGAGCATTTCATCCGGCAGCATTTACCGGTGGAATGGTAGGGACTTTATTCACCAGTATGAAAAAGGGTGTATCACGAGGTATTTTCTCTAACGAAGCGGGTCTTGGTACCGGCTCCATCGCTCACGCAACAGCAGATACCTCCCAGCCTGTAAAACAGGGATTATTCGGTATCTTTGAAGTATTTACAGATACAATCGTTATCTGTACACTGACAGCCTTAATTATTTTATGCAGCGGCATCAATGTTCCTTACGGACAAGCAGCCGGTGCTGAACTGACCATTCAGGGCTTCACTGCAACTTATGGCGGATGGGTATCCATCTTTACAGCCATTGCACTTTGCTGTTTCGCATTCTCCACTACAATCGGATGGGGACTTTACGGCTCCCGCTGCATCGAATTCCTTTTTGGGACAAAAACAATTCGTCCGTTTATGATTGTCTACTCACTTGTTGCGATTCTCGGAGCAACGGTAGACTTGGGATTATTATGGAGTATCGCAGAAACATTTAACGGACTTATGTCCATACCGAACTTGCTTGCTGTATTCCTCTTATCGGGAACAGTTGTAAAGCTCACCAAAGAATATTTCGGAGCAAAAAAATCCTGATTTACCGAGCTGGCGAAGCAGACGAACTCAGGGAGATAAATAAAGCATATTTGTGACTTTAGTCGCTGCGGTTTGAATGCTCGCTTTACGCGCTCGCATCCAAACCTTGCTCCAAGGCCACAAATATGCTTTATTTATCTCTCTGAGTTCTGCTCGTTGGCAGCTCGGGAAATCAGTTGGAGAGATTTGAGGAAGAAGACAGGAGTTCAAGAATGCCCCACTGATACTGATTTATATCTACAGAAAGGCTATTTTTTATGAAGAAAACATTTTTCTCCCACGATAAAAATTTTTACGCGGCATTATTTCCTCTGCTTATTATTATTTCATTGCAGAACCTTATTTCTTATAGCGTGAATATGGCCGATAACATCATGCTTGGAGCGTACAGTCAGAATGCTCTTTCTGGTGCGGCATTGGTAAATCAGGTATTTTTCCTTATTCAGCAGGCGGCAGTTGTTATTGGTGATGGGCTGGTTGTTATTGCCTCACAATATTGGGGACAGAAACGGATGGAACCAATCCGGCAGATTACGGGAATGGTTTTAAAGATTGCATTTTGTCTGGGAATCTTTTTGATTCTTTTATGTTCATTGTTTCCAGGCGCAATTTTAGGATTTTTTACGTCTGATACGGCGATTTTGTCTGAGGCAGGAAGTTATTTGCAGATTATAAAGTATACATTTCTTTTGTATCTTGTGACACAGGTGCTTCTGTCTGCGCTTCGTAGTGTGGAGACGGTACGAATTGCATTTGTGATATCGTGTGTTTCTTTAGTCGTAAATGTAAGTATTAACTATACTTTGATTTACGGGCGATTTGGGTTCCCTGAATTAGGAATCAGAGGTGCAGCGATTGGTACAATGATATCGAGATGTTTAGAATTCCTTATTGTATTTATTTATGTGATAAAAATAGATAAAAAGTTAAAGTTATTTTCAGACAAGGCAGTATTTCACATTGATAAATTATTGCGTTCGGATTATGTGAAAGTAGCTGTTCCTGTCTTCATATCCGGCATGTTATGGGCGATTTCCGTACCGATGCAGACAGCGATTCTCGGGCATTTGAGTTCCGATGCAATCACGGCAAATTCTGTTGCAAGTACATTTTATCAGTATATGAAAGTTGTTGTACTTGCTATGTCCTCTGCTTCTTCCGTTATGATGGGTAAGGCAGTCGGCAAGGGAGATTTGGACGAGGTAAAAGCTGCGGCAAGAACACTTTCTGTACTTGATGTATGCATTGGAATGATTCTTGGTGCCGTTCTTTATTTCACAAAAGATTTCCTTTTGGCACAATATACATTAAGTCCAACTGCTTCTCAGCTTGCAGAGCAGCTTATTATCATTATGGCTGTAATCATGGTTGGTATGGCATACCAGATGCCTGTTGGTTCCGGAATCATCCGTGGTGCAGGGGATACAAAGTTTTCACTCTATGTAAATATGATCAGTACCTGGGGCATTGTACTTCCACTGTCTCTCTCCGCTGCTTTTTGGTGGAAATGGCCGATTCCTGCGGTAGTGATCTGCCTGCAGTCTGACCAGATATTTAAGGGACTTCCGATTTTCTTGAGATTCCGAAGCTATAAATGGATTCACAAGTTAACAAGAGATAAATAGTGATTTGTAGGGAGGAGGAACAAACAGACCAGCCCACAGCGACGAAAGTCACAAATATAGGTTTCTCTTTCTAGTGGCGTCTGTTTTGCCTGCAGTAACTCAGATTTTCAATACTTCCATTTTGAGGATTCCATCTGCACCTCAATTTAATACGCTTATATTTCTTTAGTCTTTATGATTTTTCTTCTCCGGTTCTTTTTACAGAACCTCAATTTCAAGAATATTCTGCCAACCGGCATAAAAATACTGTTGAGAATTTTTTCCAACAGGCTGTGATTTGATTTTCTGGTTTCTATTCGCTGGTCACTGGAGCAAATGCCGCCAAAGACAGCTTTCTTGCCTGTGCTAATTACTATTTATCCCAAATTTTTTTAGGTCTACTTTCCCGTTCTTTACCTCTACGCCGTCTTCCTCCAAACGTTTCGCCTGCTCTCCTTCTCCGCCAAATGCAAATGCTCCTGCGAGTTCTCCTTTAGAGTTTACAACACGAAAACATGGGATATTTTCTGGATCAGGGTTTTTGTGGAGGGCATTACCGACTGCTCGTGACATTTTCGGATTTCCAGCCATTGCCGCTACCTGTCCATAAGTTGCAACGTGTCCTTTTGGAATCTTTTTTACTGCCTCATAGATTCTCTTTGTCGGGCTGTCTGTTACAATATCGTAACTTTCTGTAATCATTCGTTTCACTTCTTTTTCCGGTATCGTTCCGTCAAGGATAAGCGTATTCCAATACTTTTTATTCTGGTGATACCCCGGAATAACTGATGAATACACCTCCCTCCAGAAGTCTCTCCACTCCGGCTCTACTTTCACATTCAAATGAATGAATCCATCCTTTTCATAAACCCACAGAAATGCTTTCTTACTTCCCTTCACCCGTACAAGCTGCCAGTTCTGATCACGAAATGGTGCTTCTACATAGGTATTCGCAAAGGATAAACCATATTTTATTGCTTCTTCTCTTGTATTCATAAACTTCTCCAATGTTTTTTCTTGTCTGGCAGTCTGCGGATTATCTCGCTCTGCGGGCATAATACTTGAGCGAATCCAGTCTCCCTTACCTGCTGCGACCTCCTATTTTATCTTGAAAGCCCCTTTGCCGTTTTGTTTTACATTATATAATGCTGCGTCAGCACTTCTGCACAACGAGATAAAGTCTTCTCCCTGTTCAGGGAATGCCGCGCCTCCGGCACTGGCTGACAAATGTACCTTCTCACCCGTTGCAAGTGTCAGATCTGCAATCATTTTCTGGAATTTTGCCATATAAATATATACAGATTCTTTTGTAACATCTTTTAGATAAACCACGAATTCATCTCCACCATATCTGCCAAGTATACTTCCTTCCGGGAAACATTCCTGTATTGCTTTGGCGAAGTGTTTCAGGCATAAATCTCCGTTATTATGTCCGTAGGTGTCGTTATAGGATTTAAAGTTATCTACATCAATAAATATGAAAAATCCCGATTCTTTTTTACGGATTTGTCCTTCTAATTCTACCTGAAATGCTCTGCGGTTTAGGATTCCTGTCAGGGCGTCTGTGCTTGATAAGCCTATATAACGCTTCTTTTCTTTTTTCTCCATAAGAAGAATCGTTAACATATACAAAATAGTGAATCCAACCAGTATGCTTCCATAGACACCACCCCATACGGAGAAATGCTGGGTAATATCCGAAATATTTTTATTGGTCAGTTCAACGACAACATACCAGCCTGGCATTCCTGAAATACTGCGATAAGATATGGTAGAGTCTTCTCCTTTGATCTGTGCAGCAAATCTTCCTTCTTTCTTAGCAGAACGCATGTCTTTTATCCATTGTTTATAAGAATAATTTTCATCGTATTTAAAGTATTTCTGCTGCAGTAAAAGATTATTCCAGCCATTGGCTGTCGTATCCTCATTACTGCTGATGCAGGTAATAAAGTTTTCTGAATCTACTTTTAACAGATGAACACTGATTTTTCCCTGCAATAATTCATAGACCCCCAACTTCCTGAGCTGCTCTATCATAATGGATACATAGAGAATACGTATCTGCGAGTCATATGCTACCGGAACAAATACGGTCATAATCATATTTCCGATTTCGCTTGACTGGTAAGGGTCAGAGTTAAAGGAAATTGCTGAACTTAATGCCTGCTTATCAAAGTTCTTCTTTTTGATATCCGCGACGGCACATTTACTGCCATACACCTCTCCATTCTTTAAAATGAATCCGACATTACAAAACATTTTCTGATTCAGGTTCTTTTCTAAACGTTTCTGAATCTTTTCCGGCTCCTTATTCTCCATTGCCTGAATCATTTTCACATCTTCCTGTACATAATTTTGCAGGTATTCCATGGAATCATTCATTTTTTCCGCATACAGGCTTGTGATCAGTTCCAGATGTTCGGTATTATACTTCCGGGCAATTCTGCTGAGATGGAAGTACGCGGCCACAATAATGGCCAGACAGACGGCCAGATATAAAATAAACAGTAATTTTTT
>OGXX01003798.1_pt1 | contig 12258 bp, 18 predicted proteins | sample 1576301 | NCBI WGS metagenome assembly OGXX01 (sample SAMEA3541469, study PRJEB24748) | human gut metagenome | biome: human gut; feature: human-associated habitat; material: faeces | place: China | collected 2012
TGACAAAAAAAATAATGTTATCTATATTTATTATATAGGCAGGGAGCGCGAGCCAACCGCCAGAAGCGGAGCGCATGGGATGGCTACCCATAACCTCTGCCTATTTCTATAGGTTTCAATTTTATTATATAACTATATTTATAAAAGGAGATGAAAACATGGATATTAAAGATATTTTAACCCTTGTCAATGCTGGCTTCACAGCTGAGATGATCGCTGGTTTTGTTCAGACAGAATCAAAACCGGAACCAAAACCGGAACCAAAACCGGAGCCAAAACCGGAGCCAAAACCGGAACCAAAGGAGGAATTATCAGAAATTATAAACCGTCTGGATGACCTTACAAAGGCAATCCAGACAAATAATGCTGTATCTGCTACAGCACCAACACCAAAAGAAAATGACGTCAATGACGTTATTTTAAATTTAATCAAGGAGGTATAATATGAACTCATTAACACCGGTTGACGTTTATAAGATCGTCAACGACATGAACTCGCAGATGTTTGGAACAAAAGAAATTGCTGTCATTGATGCAACAAGCTTTGTATCGGTAGGAGAAAAGATGCTCCGGAGCGGTACCGAAAACATCATGAACGCTATGGCAGTCACTTTCATGACGAATTACTTCCCGAACACTCCGTACATCGGAAAAGTAAGAATCATTGACGAAACAGCCGAACGCTGGGGAGCAATCACACTTGAGACAGTACCGTTACACCAGGACGAGGAAGCTTCCGAAGACACCAACACAGATCTGAATACTAAACAGTTTGACGATGGCAATTCTGTTGACATGTACAAAATCAAGAAACCGAAAGTCGTTCAGCTTAAGTTTTACGGTACAAAAAAAGAACAGAACCATATTACACGCCTAGATGACCAGTTATCCCAGGCTTTTCGTTCTGCTGAGGAGTTTTCCAATTTCTATACATCAGTCATGACAGAATTCCGTAATGACATCGAGCAGGCAATGGAAGCAGGAAGACGTCTTGCAATTTGTAACTACATTGCAGGTGTGTCAGCAATGGGATTATATGAAGTAGATCTGACACAGGAATATAACACGGAGCATGGAACAACCTATACTGGTTTACAGCTTAGAACAACACAGGCAAAAGACTTTGTACCGTGGTTCGTTGCTTATGTTCAGAATCTTTCTGATTGCATGACAGAGCGTTCTACCCTGTACCATGCAAACTTTACCGGTCAGGATATTTTGAGGTTTACGCCGAAAGAATATCAGAAGTTCATCATGCTCAATAGCTTCTGGAAACAGGCACAGACAAGTGTACTGTCTGCCGCATTTAATGATAAATACCTTAAGATCGCAGATGTTGAGTTTGTAAATTACTGGCAGTCAATCAAGAATCCGGAGCAGATCAAGATCAAACCAAACATCTTGGATCTTGCAACAGGTGCATCCAAAAATGCAACCACCAATGTAGAACTGCCTTATGTATTAGGGTGTATCTTCGATCGTCGTGCAGTCGGTGTAAACTATCAGTTTACAAAAACGATCACGACTCCAGTCAATGCGGCTGGCGATTATTACAACACATACGTTCATTATCGCAAGAACTACTGGAACAACTACACACACAACGGAGTCGTATTCGTGATGGGAGAGGGTGCTTGATATGGTATTTCCGGATAAAGGCTATATTACAGTTACTATTGATTCAAAAAACCCCGCAAATTTCACGTTTCCCAATAAAAAACCAAAAAAGATATGGTTAGATGTCGGGGGTACTATAGCGTTTAGATTTAAAATTAATGATGATGATACGGGAATATTAATTCATATGAATAGTGTAAGTCAGAAAAGTTTTGAGTTTCCGTCAACAATTAATTCTATTTCTATTTCAACTTCATCTGAGACAGAAATGTTTATTTCTATATTGATTGAAAAATGGGGCAACTAGAAAGGAGTTTTCCAATGGAACAGACAATTTTAACAGCAGTCTCATCTCTCGGTTTTCCGATCGTCTGTTGCCTAATCGTCCTCTATATGTATTGGAAATCAGGTCAGACACATAAGGAAGAAGTCGATAAACTTAGCAATGCTGTCCAGAATAATACCATTGTGATGGAAAAGATTCTGGAACATCTGGAGGTTAAAAAAGATGAACTTAAATAATATGATCAATACAGCGATTGCCATTGCAAACGATAACAGTCACGGTTACTCCCAGGCGCGCCGGGGAGGTAACCCCGACTTTGACTGTTCCTCTTTAACCGCCTACTGCCTCCGGGCAGGCGGTTGTGATGTGAATGCAGGAAGCACAACACGTAATCTGTACAGTCAGCTTACAAAGAGAGGATGGCAGAAAGTATCTGGCAGATGCAAAGCCGGAGACATCTATCTGACGCCGGGAAAACATGTTGTTATTGCGGTTACCGATTATAAAGTTGTCACTGCATCCGGAGACTTCGACGGTAAAAAAGGAGATTCTTCCGGTCGTGAAATTCGTGTCCGTGACTTCTACACTCCGGCATATGGCTGGACATACCATTTAAGATATGCAGGAGCAGAGTCTAGTTCTTCCGAGTTTACCATCGGAAAAGTGTACACCGTACAGGTTGATGGGTTAAGGGTACGTTCTTATGCACCGAATGGCGAAGTTTTGAAGAAATATTCCAAAGGCACACGAGTTACCTGTAAAGCGCTTAAGAACGTCAATGGAACTACCTGGATGCGTACCCCGTCCGGCTGGATCTGTACGTATGCATGCGGTAAGCCATATGTTCTTTAAGGAGAAAGAATATGGAAGTTAACCTTTATTCAATATCAAAAAGAGTGAATAGTTCAAAGCAGCCACCGGGCGAACCGGTGGCTTCCCTTGATTGTACTCTTAAAGAAAACACATCAATCATGAATCCGTCAATCATCATTACTGGATTAGATAGCTGGACAACTGTCAATTATGCTTACATTCCGGACTTTCATCGGTATTACTTTATTCAGAATGTGACGGCAATAAACAACACTACTTGTCAGATAGATCTTGATGTTGATGTACTGGCAAGTTATAAGAAAAATATTACAGCACAGACGTTCACAGTCGAACGATGTGCAAAAAATCCGGAGAAATGGACGCTGACAGATCCATTGATATATCCAACATATGATTGGAGTACAGCGGTATCATCAGCCAAGAAAAGTGACTGGTGGAGCGATACAGGATCCTTTTTAGTCCGTATAACCAATGCAGACGGTTTAGTCAATTACATGATGGATTATGCATCCCTACAGGAACTTCTTAACTATACTTGCAACGCTGGTAATTTTACAGATGTGTTACAGGATGAAGCAGTAAAATCAGTGTTCAATCCGTTTAAATATATAGCATCAGTCATCTGGACCCCGTTATCCTATGCAAAATATTACGGAACTGCTGTGACTACCATTAAAATGGGATTCTGGACAGCTTCCGGAATTAATGCAAAGAAAGTCGCACCCAACGACACGATTGATATGTACTTTAAAATTGCTATATCAAATCCAATCTATAACAAGAATGCTTTTGGATACTACGATTCTAATTTTTCGGAATACTGGCTTGCACTTCCGGGAATTGGGACGATCCCATTTAGTATGCATACATTAACTGATGATACAATGGACATCCAGTATACCGTTGATATGACGACTGGTACAGCACTCTGCCAGATTAAAAATGGGGCAGAGATCATACAGTCACTCTCCTGTCAGTTTGGAGTACCTTACCAGATCGGACAGATGGGTGGAGTTACTACCGGGGTAATGAATACAGTTGGATCTATTTTAAAAGGAAGTGGAGGAGGATTGTTCTCCGGATTCCAACCGGATGTCAACACGTTAGGTAGCACCGGATCTGTTGCACTGTTGCGCCAGTATTCAATCCCCCGGCTTTACTGCCACGCCAGACAGGCGCAGGGTGTAAATTTTGGTTCGTCTGGCTATTATTGGCACAAAACCATGAAACTTGGTACAATATCCGGATATGTGCAGTGTTCAGATGCAAGTGTCTATGTCTTAAATGCTTACCAGCCGGAGGTCGATCGGATAAACAATTACTTAAATTCTGGTTGCTATATCGAATAGGAAGGAAGTGAGAAGATGTTACCATTAAATTATGAATCTATCAATGTCAGAATGAACCGGGTAAGTCCGTCAATCGTTGTGAAAAATTCGCAATTGACTGGGTTTTTTGAAGAAATGCTCTATGAGCGTCTTTATTCGGTTATTGACATTACATGTAAGGAAAGCATTGATATTCCATTCATCAAATTTTGTCTGATCGCAGGTGGTTATTTCGGCGTGTTTAAAAATGATAAATTCGGTACGATCGCCCAGTATCCAACGCTTACTGGGATTGATATTTATTATCGTCCGGCATATGCATCTTATACCAATCCACTTATTTTAAACAATTATGCAGAATATCGGATTGGAAAAGATTGTGCATTGATCCATATGCGCCCGGATTATTGCGGATGCTTTGATATCATCAGCTATTACGCTTATAAGCTGGCAATGACAGCAGAAGCAATGGACATGAGTCTGTTCAATTCAAAAGTTGCTTTTATCCTTGCATCCCGTACAAAAGGTGGCGCAGAAACCTTAAAAGTTGTATTTGACAAGATCAGCAGGGGGGAGCCTGCGGTAGCGGTTAATCCGGAAAGTTGGAAGCGATCCGAAACAGATCCGGAAGAACCCTGGACACAGTTTAACCAAGATGTCTCAAAGAATTTTATTGCAGACAAGCTGTTGCTTGCATTTGAACGTATCTTGGATGAATTTGACACCGAAGTTGGCATTCCGTCGGCTAATACAGAAAAGAAGGAAAGAATGAATGTAGCAGAAGTCAATGTCAATAACATCGAGTCCGTAACCAGGTTGACAACATGGATTGAAACCATGCAGAAAGACGCAAAAGTAGCCAACGCGCTTTTTTCAGACCTTAATCTTAAAATTAAGATTCGAAAGTTTGAACAGGAAGAGAGGATGATTCCATATGACGAGTAGATTGACGCTGATCGGTTTGTTAAAGTATGATGATACCTTATTCAATAATTTAAGACTTCCGGATGGTGCTGATAAGACAACATTTACCAATACGCTCTTGCTTGACTATGGAATGTTGGGCGTCATTTATCCGGACTTTTATTTCATGCGTGACTCTGCGATCCCGGCTTGGTGTGATAAGTGGCAAGAAAGTTTACGACAGACATGGAATGCACTTAACGCTGATTATAATCCGATTGAGAACTATGACAGACAGGAACACTGGACAGACAGTCCGGATATCACGCGGAGTGAATCAGGGAATAATGAATCAACTATGACAGGGAATGAAAATTCCAATGCCTATGGCGATGTATCAGCTTATAATTCTAGTGATTATCAGGCACAGGACAGAACACGGTCGGATAGCTCCAACACATCAAACGGAAAAAACAATTATAATAGTAGCAACCGGGAAACCGGAACTACGACTCACGATGGCAGGATCCATGGTAACATCGGAGTAACGACCAGTCAGCAGATGATTGAGTCGGAGTTAAAATTAAGGAAACAATCCTTTTATGGATATGCATCTAGTTTATTTATGCAAGATTTATTAAGGGGGGAATGGTAATGTTTAATTTCAGAAATTATCCATCCAGTCAGATGTCAGATTTGAACCTTGATTGGATCATTGAAAATGTGAAAAAAGCGGTAGACGCAGTTGATATCGTAACAAAAGAGTGGTCTGATATCAAAGGTACAGCACAGAAGATTGTAGAGGATGAAGTGAAAAAGGAACTGGATTCCGGAGAGATTGGACGGGTCGTTGATGAAGCAGTAAAATCAGGATTAAGTACGGCCAGAAGCTATACAGACAGATCAAGACGAACGTTTGATTTTAACGGGAAAACAATCTGTATTGGCGATAGCTACGGAGAAGGATACAATCCGGACGGGAACGTGACTGGATGGCCTGTATTGGTTAAAAATTATCTCGGATTAGCTGATGATAACATTCTTTTCTCAAATTCACATGGAGGTTCAGGATTTATAAATGGTACGAGCTTTGCAACCTTGTTGACTCAGACCAGCAATCATTTTAAAAATGAAGAAGTAACGAACATCATCGTATGCGGTGGGTTTAATGACATAAACAGGGGCGAACATGATCTGATAGATGCTATTTTTAATTTTAAAAAACAAGCAAACTTGCTTTATCCGAATGCCCATATTTTTGTCGGTTTTATTGCCGGCTCAACGAAAATGAATACAAGAAATGGACTGAATGTGCCTCGCTCTGCTTACTGTTCCGCATGCGAATACAACGGTATCACGTATTTAAGTGGCTGTGAAAATGCTCTCCATTCCGACATGATGTTTGGTAGTGATGGAGTTCATCCGAACACATGGGGGGAAGAATCCATTGCAAAAGCGATCAGTAATGCAATCTTAAATGGATACGCTTCGGTTATCCATGCAGGAACTAAAATCACGAACGTAAGTTTCAAAAACGGATTCACAGGTTCTACGATCATTGAAACTTCTCAGTATAATGATTCCTGCGCTTTTTATGGGTCATTTTCGATGAACCGGGATTCCGATTTTACAATGAAGGGGGATGGCTCTTTTTATGAACTTTTTTCATTCAAAACGTCATTTGTACTGGGAGGATTCCAGTTTGACTTACCAACAACAGCAATTCTGACATCAGCTGATGGGTCATATAAAACAGTTCCGTGTACCTTGCGAGTATACAATGGTAGCTTATGGATGGCAATCCGCTCAGCAAACGGTACAGGATATGATACTTTCCATGTAAATGGTATCGTTACGGAACCATTCACAATTAAAAATAATACTATTTCTGGTTAATGCCAGAATAAAAATATTAAGGCTAGGAAAATTCCTAGCCTTTTATTTTGAGATAATCAAACAATTTTAACTTTAATTCATAGTTTTCGAATGTCACACGTTCTGCGATAACTTTATCCTGCAACCAGATATAATTTTGCAAAAACCTGTGTCTGCCAGACAGATTATCCGGAAAAGATTTTCCTGTTCCTCTTCTGTGCATCGTGACATAATACAGATCATGTGCCTTATGTTCGTATATGTTAAGATTACCGATTGATACCAGTAATCGATATTCATTGATTGGTTCTGTTCCAATACAACTAAAGTCATCATATGCAAATGTATTATGCAGCGCCATCCCTCGAAACTGCTGATCCTGTACTGCTTTAAATAAAGCTGTCTGTGCTAACTGTTCAGAAATCTTTGATTCCGCTACATTCACTACGCATATTTTTTGCTCTGGTAGAAAACAGAATTCCTGCCCCCGATTCTGCATTCTGGTTATCGTGTTTACCAGTCCAAAAGCTTCCAGTATAGGACTCTCAATGCTGTTTGAGTTGGATAATAACCATGCCTTTACAGCCGGACGACCTTTTAGCTCTCGGACAGAATTGATTGTCATGTAAGCGTTTTCAAAAGCTTCTTTCTCTCCGTTCATCCGTTTCTTGATTTTCTCCGGAATAAACTCGTCATACATAATACACTGGTAGGGATCTCCATTAAAACCTCGATTGGATACAAGACCAGACAGGCTAAATGCTGAGCCAATGATTTTATCCTCATTCAATCCATCAACGATATTCAAACGACTATCCGGCCGTATTCCTTTAATTTTATCAAACTTATATGCTGTCCCATGATCTGGATTATAGCCCTTATCAAATGGATTATCAGATAGACAACCTAGTAATTCCGGCCCTGTTCGTCGCATAAAAATAAAAGGAATATCATTTTTCACATACGTATCCATAATATGCTTAAAACAGGAATATGTTTTTCCTACCTGGCGGCTTCCAATGATGATATAGAAATTGGCAGGTAATGTATTTAACCTGCCAATATCCAACCATCCATCAGGTTGATAGATGTTCATTCTATTTCTCCTTTACTGATTCCGGAATGATAACCGGGTTGATGTAATATTTTCCATCGTTTTCAGATACTCTCAGGTAAAATTCGAACTCATAATCTCCTTTTTCCATATACTGGGTGTCATCTTCCGGAAAAATAGAAGCTTTACCTGACCAGAAAGTTCCTTCACATGTTACGATCTGCAACTCTCCTTTGTTTCTTCCTCTTCCGTACTCTTTTGTTTCTACCTTTGTTACTTTTACTGCGTCTTTGAATCTCACTTCTTAATCCTCTCTTTCCATTCTTATAAGTTTTACTGTTTTGCATGCATCCAATGTCTGAGCCAGCTGTAAGACAAACTGTAACTCTTCCCTGGTTTCAAAGATCTGACGTTTTGGTGGCTCTCCTTCTTCCCAGGATACGTCAAAAATAAGTCTCCATTTCTGCATTATTTTCTACCCTTTCTTAAAAATTTAACAATACCGATGATTAATAATATAAACAGAAAACATCCTAATAACCAGATCGGTATTGCATACATATTTGTAGATGCTAATAACATTTTATCATCCCTCCTTTCTTAATTTCAATGATCTTATTTAACCAGTGTATTGATGTTTTTTATCTTCCTTTTTGGAAATCATCCGTCCCCGCATACAGAAACCAGATCTTTTTCCAGACTTCTCCGCCACCTCCTGGCGTTGGCGGTTCTGGAGGTGGCGTTACTCCTGATAAGAATTGATACCAGTTATTTGCATATGTTCTACGTTTTGCCACATAGTTCGTGTTTGGATCCAAACTGGGTCGCTCGTAGCAAGCCATGAATGCTGTTGTCAACCAGTTGACTCCCTTATTTTTTGCATTTGTCTTAAACTGTTCCGGAGTAAGCCCAACCATATCATCTGATGCACCTGATCGCTTATAATTGTTGATATATGCCTGCGTTGAATACCATTGTCCTCCTAGCTTAAATAATTCGCCATCGAGACAATGACATTGCACGGTACCGTCTGTATATGGCGATAATCCCAGTTTGCTACATGCATCTGTCAAGTCAGACTTAGGTGTCCATTGCAAAAGTCCGTATCCACGCCCACCTCGTTCTGCAAAAATAGGAGATAACGTACTTTCTTGTTGCATGTTCCCTAAGATTGCACAGATAGTGTTGAAATTGTAACCCAGGGAATTAAATATTCCATAGATGATCTGTGCATTGTTTTCCATCTCTGATTGGTTTAAATACGTGTTTTTTGACACCCATTGCATATGTTTATCACTCCTTTCCTATTAATAGCTGTATTGGCTGATTTCGAACTCACACGGCATTCCTGTTTCCTTATCATAAGGTATCGTATGATCTAACTCATATTCTGTCTCATGCAGTATAATACCAGAACTATATTCAATATCAGAACCCATGAGATGCAAAACTTTGATCTTCTCATTATTAATGTATTCCGGGCGCATTTTCCATTTTGCAAAGCCTTCATTTCGGAAAATTTTCCCTTTTTTAAATTCCCGTAATGTTCCATGCAGACATTGTAGTCCTTCTTTTTTTGGAACACCCGCTACTGTCAGATGCAATTCTCCGTCAATATCCCGGTATGCGTATCGCTTCGATCCCATGGTTTTAAATTCGATAAATTCTCCGTCATCATCTGCGATTCCTAAGATGTATGTCTTTCCTTTATAATCTACTCTTCCCAGTCCTCTTTCTTCTGATTTCTTCCTGATCTTCTCATTGTATTCTCTAAGCTTCTGCTCATTCCATTTATAACCCTTTACGGAATCTGTATCGGAATACACCCATATTTCACAGCATCTGCCTAGTTCAAATAGATTCCGTTGCGCATACGCAGTTACCCATACGCCCCACTGATAGGGCAGAAAGCTTTTCCATGACTTATAAAACTTTTCAATCCATTCCTCGTCTGTTTTGCTTGTATTCTTTGTCCATTCTCCGGTTGTATAATCCTCTTCCAACACTTCCCGGATAATTTTCTGTACACACATTCCATAGATACCATTTAACTCATTTTTCGATATCATGTACAGTACCGGATCTGTATTTTTGAGTGTACACTTATGCGTGTAAAGCTCCATGATTAGATCTGTGATCCATGATGGCAGATATTCTTTTCTTGCATACATGACTTTTGACACGTCTGCATAATCATAGTTGTAGCATGCTAAAATATCATCCAGATCTGGATCCGTAAACGGATATATCACAAGATCTGCATCAAGAATTCTGCCATTGTCACAGACTGCTTCGACTGCTGATACAGCTTTGTGATAGGACAATGGAGGCATTGGTTGGTCTTTTTTCAAATGGAGATTGACCAAGCGGATGTAACCGGAAAATGCATACTCGTCTTTCAAATCCAGAATATCTTCCAGAGTAAAATCAGCATACTCAAATTTCGTCATTGGGTATTTTTCGTAGCAAAGAACCGCAGGGTAGGAACTGGTAAAGTCCTTTGACTTTCCTGTCCAGCCAAATGTCGCTGATGAAATCTCTCGTCCAACGTAATACCTGTTTGCATGTACATATCCGCCGTGATAGCACTGTTCCAGCTGTCTGTATTGCTCTACAGTCAGTTTCTGCTTTTGGAAATACTGATACCATTTATGACCTGATTTTTTCCATCTTGATGCATAACGACGTGCCTTATTTCGGATAAATCCGGTATTGGTCAATGGGCAGTTAGCTACACTGTATCCTCTGTCGCTCATGTACTTTCGCAACGCGATGCACTGTGCAATCGTGTCAGTAGCGGCATACACGCATTCTTTATAAGTCCTGGGGCTATCCGGAGTTCTAACTTTATTATAATCCCAGTAACCGACTGCCTTTTCCACACCGGTATCAACATCTTCACATAACTTTTCAAGTGACCGATTGACAAGTATATAGCTGTCTCGAAATTCAATTCCATTGTTCCATTGCATAGTGATATAACGATGCGATTTTACAGCTAAAACATTTTTCGGCTCGGACCATTTTTCGAAGATGTGTGCTTTCATGAATGTGTAGTCGTAGGGAAAGTTATGGACATAGAATCTGACTGCATGGGTATCGTCTGATTGTAGATAGTATGCAATCTTATCAATCGTATTGATTAGATCACGGACGTGATGACCATACAGACAAATGATATCCTCAATACAGATTGTCCAGTCTGTGATATATGGAATACCATCATATACAGAAGTCTCTGTATCTACTGTGATCACACGATCATATACATATCTGGGGCGTCCTGCATTACTGCATCGCTTAAAGTCATAATCTAGCAGGCTCATGTAATTAAACTTATAAAAATCGATGACTTGATAACCTGCTATTTCCATGTGTAACCTACTTTCTGTTTGATTTTGCCTGTTTTAATGCATCGGGGAGGGATTTAAACCCTAGTTGTTTGGCAATATCCGAAGATGTGTATCGGTCTGTTTTTGCTATAAATGATTCAACATCCTTTTGTATTTGTGAAACTGATTTCTGTGATTTTGCAATGATGTCCAATGCTGTAGCAGAACCATATAATTCATCTAATTTTTTCCATGTTGACGATGCGATAAAATCTTCATATTGTTGGACGTTTTTAAATTTTACGTTATATCTTTCCTCAAACGTAGCCATTGCTTTTTTTCGTATTTTCTTAATGCCTGGCAATGTCGAGGTAGGCAAGTTCAGCAGATTCTGTAAAAGACTTATTTCATGTTTGACTGATATTCCTTTTGTTTTTCCTAACGACTCTTTGAACCCTTTATTTCCAGAGTAATATCTGGCAACGTCTTGTTTATATATATTAATTGCACCATAATCAATCCCTGCTGATTCAAGACGTCTCATACGCTGATTGAGACGTTTGGCCAGTTTTTTTCGTATTGCGTAGAGTTCCTTATCTGATTTACTGCTCAGATAAGGGTTGAATTTTTGTAAATCATCATTCTTCATATCTATCATACTTCCTTTTCAGCCGTTCTTTCTCGTCCTGCTCGCCTAATTTATAGCCAAAACCAGCACCCAACCCGAATCCGACTAATAAACAGGGAACTAATGTAACTAACATAAAAATCATTTTTTATCCTCCTTTAACGAATATACTACAGTCCATTTATCAGAATCAAGATAAGAATCAGTATCCATATACAAACGTCTACTACGGCGGATTGTATTGTCACTGAATCTGACGTAGATGTATTTTGTACCGGATATGATTAATTCTCCAGCTTTGAAACGATCAATATATGATTTTGGTAGTCTGTACATATTAATACCTCCTATGTTTTGTTTGATTTGATACTTATAAGATAGCAGAATATTATTACTTGATC
>OGXX01003800.1_pt1 | contig 12256 bp, 6 predicted proteins | sample 1576301 | NCBI WGS metagenome assembly OGXX01 (sample SAMEA3541469, study PRJEB24748) | human gut metagenome | biome: human gut; feature: human-associated habitat; material: faeces | place: China | collected 2012
ATGTCGAGAGCGTCTGCAACGAGTTCCGCGAACTGTACGAGAACATCAAGGGCACGACCCCCTACTGCGTCAAGACCGTGGCTGTGCTGAACAGCTGGGGGCAACAGCGCGCGTGGGGCTGCCACATGGTTCACCATGCGCTGTACCAGAAGCAGAATTACAGCTATGCGGGCGTGATCGAAGCCCTGTCCGGCGCACCGTTTGACGTGAAGTTTATCAGCTTTGACGACATCAAGGCTGACCCGAAGGTGCTGGACGGCATGGATGTCCTTATCAACGTCGGTGACGGCGACACCGCCCACACCGGCGGCAAGGTCTGGGAGGATCCTGATATTTCCGCTGCCGTCAAGGGCTTTGTCCACCGCGGCGGCGGCCTGATCGGTGTCGGTGAGCCGGGCGGCCACCAGTATCAGGGACGGTATTTGCAGCTGGCCGCGCCGCTTGGCGTGGAGAAGGAAACCGGCTTCACCCTGAACTACGACAAGTACAACTGGGACGAGCACCGCGACCACTTTATTCTGGCCGACTGCCCCGACCACGATGTTGACTTTGGCGAGGGCAAGAAGAGCATCTTCGCACTGGAAGGCACCGAGATTCTCATTCAGCGCGACAAGGAAGTCCAGATGGCCGTGCACGAGTACGGCCAGGGGCGCGGCGTGTATATCAGCGGTTTGCCGTACAGCTTTGTGAACAACCGCGTGCTGTACCGCGCCATCCTGTGGGCTGCCCACGATGAAGCCGACCTGCACAAATGGTTCAGCACGAACTACAATGTGGAAGTCCATGCCTACGTTAAGAACGGCAAGTACTGCGTGGTCAACAACACCTACGAACCGCAGGACACGACCGTTTACACCAGCGACGGCAGCTGCTTCGATCTGCATCTGGATACCAATGAGATCAAGTGGTACAGCATTGAGGGGTAATAGAATGAGAACACCCGAAAAACAGGTCCGCTATGCGGCCTCTATCACGCCCAGCCCGCGCCAGCTGGCATGGCAGCAGCTTGAATTTTACGCCTTTACCCACTTCGGCATGAATACCTTTACCAACCGTGAGTGGGGCGATGGCACCGAAGACCCGGCGCTGTTCAATCCTGACGCGTTGGATGCCGACCAGTGGGTCGCTGCGGTTAAAAGTGCCGGTATGAAGGCACTGATTTTGACCTGTAAGCACCATGACGGCTTTTGTCTGTGGCCGAGCGCCTACACCGAGCACAGCGTAAAAAACAGCCCGTGGAAGAACGGACAGGGCGATGTTGTGCGCGAGGTATCGGATGCCTGCCGGCGCGGCGGTATCAAGTTTGGTGTCTATCTCTCCCCGTGGGATCGTCACGATGCACGCTATGGGCAGGGGAAACCGTATGATGATTATTTCGTTTCCCAGCTGACCGAGCTTGCAACAAACTACGGAGACATTTTCTGCTTCTGGTTTGACGGTGCCTGTGGCGAGGGCAAAAACGGCAAAAAGCAAATTTACGATTGGGAACGCTACTATGCGGTGCTGCGTAAATTGCAGCCGAATGCGGTTTTGAATGTCTGCGGCCCCGATGTGCGCTGGTGCGGCAACGAGGCCGGACATTGCCGGAAAGCTGAGTGGAGCGTGGTTCCCGCTGAGCTGCGGGATGCCGAGCGCACGGCATCGAAATCGCAGCAGGCGGATGACGGAGAATTCTCCCGCAAAATTGACTCTCAGGACGAGGACATCGGCAGCAGAGAGGTCATCCGCAATGCAAGAGAACTTGTCTGGTATCCGTCCGAGGTGGATACCTCCATCCGAACGGGTTGGTTTTACCATCCGGAGGAGGACACTGACGTGCGCACGGCAGACGAATTGCTGGACATCTATCTGGATGCCGTCGGTGCGAATGCCAGCCTGCTGCTGAACATTCCACCCGATACGCATGGCCGTATTGCTGCACCGGACTGCGCCAGCCTTGCGGAGCTGGGTACTAAAATCCAGCAGATTTTTGCCAGCAACGTAACAGAAAAGGCAAAAATTACGGCAGATTCTGCGATTGCGCAGCATCCCATCACACAGGCTGTGGACGGTATGGCAGATACCTATTGGCAGGCTGCCTACGGACAAGAATCCGATACGATTACTTTGAAGTTCCCGAAGCCGCAGAAGGTTTCCTGTGTTGTTCTGGGAGAGCATCTTCCGACAGGGCAGCGCATCGAAAGCGGCGAGATTTGGGCAGACGGAAGCAAGGCTTCCGAATTTACGGTAGTTGGGCATAAGCGTATCTGCCGCTTTGCCCCCGTGGATGTGCTGACGCTAACCATAAAGATCACAGCTTCACGCACGGAGCCAACGCTGCGGCTGCTGGAAGTCTATCAGTGAGGATATATGTGATGAAAGAAATTTTGACCGCGTGGCAATGGGATGGCCCAGTGTCAGAACCGGTTCCTTACGGAGAGGGGCATATTAACCAGACGTATGCTACTACGGTAACGTCAGAGCAGGGTGCAAAACGCTATATCCTGCAAAAAATCAATACCAATACATTCAAAGACCCGGCCGGTTTGATGGAAAACGTCTGCGGTATTACAGATTTTTTGCGCGAAAAGGCTAAGCAGCGCGGGGCTGACCCGGCGCGTGCCACGCTCCATGTGGTGCCTACCAAAGAGGGAAGGCCTTATTACCAAGCTGCCGATGGCGGCTGCTGGCGTGTCTATGACTTTGTGGAGGATACTGTCTGCTTGCAGCAGGTGCAGTCCGCCGAGGATTTTTACCAGAGCGCCGTTGCATTTGGCAACTTCCAGCATCAGCTTGCCGACTATCCGGCTCATACCCTGCATGAGACAATCCCGCACTTCCACGACACGCCCAAGCGCTTCGCTGATTTCCAGCGCGCCGTGGTTGAGGACCGCATGGGCCGCGTAGCCCAGGTGCAGCGCGAGATCGAGTTTGTCCGCGCCCGCGAAGCAGAGTATCACGTTATGGTGGATCTGCTGGCAGCGGGCAAGCTGCCGCTGCGCGTCACCCACAACGACACCAAGCTGAACAACATCCTGTTCGACAAAACGACCGGCGAGGGTCTTTGCGTTATCGACCTTGACACGGTCATGCCGGGGCTTGCTGCCAATGATTTTGGGGATTCTATCCGCTTCGGTGCCAACCACTGCGCCGAGGACGAAGCTGACCTCTCGAAAGTCAATTTCAGTATGGAACTGTTTGAAATTTACACCAAGGGCTTCTTGCAGGCAGCAGGAGAAGCGTTCACCCCGCTGGAAAAACAGACCCTGCCTTGGGGTGCCAAGTTGATGACGATGGAGTGCGGTATGCGTTTCCTCGCTGATTATCTCGAGGGGGACCACTACTTCCACATCAACTATGAAACCCAAAACCTCAACCGCGCCCGCACCCAGTTCAAGTTGACTGCCGATATGGAACGGAACTGGGATGCCATGCAAAAAGTAATTGAAAAATACTGCTGATACCGCTAATCTGCTTTTTCATTTTGCGGTTTGCGTTTTGCAGTAGAGTGCATCATGCAAAATCGTGTTTTCTCCTTCCTTAACTCCCGCGCCTAACAAGCGCGGGAGTTGCTTATTCTAAAGAATAAAAATAGAGCCGCTTCATGCGTTGCACTTATGCAATACGCTTGAAGCGGCTCTGTTATATTAGTAGCGGCGGTAAATTATTGACTAATAATCGCGCCGACAATGCACTGTCGGCGCGATTTTATATGCTATGCAGTTTTCGATATTTGCCCGGAGCTTCAGCTTTATAGCGGCGGAACATCCGGTTAAAGTAGCTGGAATCACTAAAGCCGCAGCTATACGCAATCTCCGTGATGGGGTCTTCAGTGGAGCATAACAGCTCGGCGGCACATTCTACCCGATAGTAATTCAGATAGTCAATAGGGGAGCGCCCGGTTATGCTGTGAAAGACCCTGCAAAAGTGTTCGGGGGTCATTTCTGCTGTGGAAGCGAGATCTTCCAAGGTAATGCGGCTGGCGTAATTCTTTCGGATGCGCTCTAAGGCCGCTTTCATTTGGGCTGTACTGCGGTCATTTCGCTTATTTCCGGGAGCGGATACGGTGTACGAATGCTGCAAGAGAATCTGACCGAACAGCTGCCACATCAGGCCAATCGTCACAAATTCATATCCCTCCGGCTCTTTTTCCATTGCCTCAAAGAGTCTGTCAATCAGTTGGCAGGTTACGGAGCCAGCCGGTTGATACGGCTCGATTTGTGCGCCGCGTTCAAAAAGCGCATTGTATTTTGCCTGACATACGGAGCCGCTGCCGAGAAAGCGGTTCATATCAAAGACAACACACTCGTAAACGCAGTCGCTGGGGGTTCCGCCGTGAACGGCCCCGGCTGAAATGATGGCGGCATCCCCCTTGTGTAAAAGGTAAGAGCGTCCATCAATCAGCAGAGAAAACTCCCCGCTTAGAACCAGCATAAGTTCAAATTCCATGTGCCAGTGAAACGGCATTTCATAGCGTGGGTGCATTTTATCTACATAATAAAGCTCAATGGGAAAGTCAAAAGTGCCGCGCGTACTGCTTTCATGGGAAGCCAGAAACTTCATGGCAGGCATCTCCTAAAATATCAATATCGTCCAATATAATATCATTATACGCAAAGACGAGGGCGAATTGCAACAGTATAATACAAGTAAAGGACAAAATCCACTTTAGGAGGTACAAACTGTGCAAATCGAAGAAATCAAAGACCAAATCTGCGATGTCTGCCATAAAATGTGGCAGCTTGGCTGGGTCGCTGCCAATGATGGCAATGTCTCAGTTCGGTTGAAGGACGGAACTTTCCTTGCAACGCCTACGGGCATGAGCAAGAGCTTCATCACGCCGGACAAGCTGCTGCGTATTGATGCAAAGGGCAATGTGCTGGAAGGTGCAGAGGGCCTGCGCCCGTCCAGCGAAATCAAGATGCACCTGCGCTGCTACGAAAAGCGCGCCGATGTAAATGCTGTTGTCCATGCCCATCCGCCGGCAGCCACCGGCTTTGCCGTGGCACATCGCCCGATGGATATGTACAACATGATTGAGGATGTGGCAGCCATCGGCGCTGTGCCACTGACTCCGTATGGAACTCCCAGCACGACGGAGGTGCCGGACGCAATCGAGCCGTATCTCAACGACCACGATGTTATGCTGCTGGAAAACCACGGCGCGCTGACGGTGGGCAGCGATGTCATCACCGCCTATTACCGCATGGAGAGTCTGGAACTGTGGGCAAAAATCACAATCAACGCAATCATTCTCGGCGGCAGCTACGATATTGACCGCAAGAATATTGATAAGCTCATCAATCTCCGCTCCTACTACAAAATTACCGGCAAACACCCCGGCTATCGCAAATTTGAGCGCCGCGAAAAAGGTGAGCCGACGGACAAATAAGGAGACACCGTATGCTGAAGAACATTCCGCCTATCCTTAGCCCGGAACTTCTGAAAGTCCTCTGCGAGATGGGACATGGCGACGAAATCATTCTCGCAGACGGAAATTTCCCGGCTGAAAGCATCGGCAAAGATGCCATTGTGATTCGTGCAGACGGGCACGGAACCGTAGAACTGCTGGAGGCCATCCTGCAATTTCTGCCGTTGGATCAATATGTGGAAAAGCCTGTCGCGCTGATGAAAGTGGTTGATGGCGATCCGTGCAAGCCGACTATCTGGGACAGCTATAAACAGAAGTTGAACGAGAGCGGCAATGACCCGGCTAAAATTGAAATGATGGAACGCTTTGCGTTTTATGAGCGCGCACGCCATGCCTATGCGATTATCGCCACCGGGGAAAGCGCAATCTATGCCAACGTACTTTTGAAGAAGGGCGTGGTTCAATGAGTAACACAGCAACTGTGCTGGCCTTCGACTTTGGCGCTTCCAGTGGACGTGCGATTCGGGCCGTGTGCGATGGCCAAAACCTCAACTACGAGGAAATCCATCGCTTTGAAAATATTCCCATCGAAAAGGACGGTCATCTCTGCTGGGATGTGGAAACACTGCTGAAGGAAATTCACACGGCTATTCAAAAGGCGGGTACATTTGACAGCTTAGGATTTGATACATGGGGTGTAGATTTCGGCTTACTGGATACGGACGGTCATCTGCTGGCAAACCCTGTTCATTACCGCGATGCCCGAACGAATGGCAAACCGGAACAGGCCGCTGCCCGTATGCCCGCAGAAGAATTGTATGCCCATACCGGCAATCAAATCATGGCAATCAATACTTTGTTCCAGCTGCTGGCTCTGCGTGAGCAGGACCCGGAACTGCTGCAAAAGGCCGAGCAGATCCTTTTTATGCCGGATTTGTTTGCGGCTCTGTTGGGGGCCGAGCCGGTCTGTGAGCGCAGCATTGCGTCCACCAGTCAGATGCTGGACCCCCGCACAGGGCAGTGGAGCAGGGAAGTGTTGGCCGCCTACGGCTTGAACGCAAACCGCTTCGCGCCCCTTGTTGCCAGCGGCACGGTGACAGGCACACTTGCAAACGGTGCGAAAATCATTGCGGTGGCAGGGCATGATACACAATGCGCCTCGGCTGCTATGCCGTGTGCCGAGGAGGATGCCGAACACACGGCATTTCTCTCCTGCGGCACATGGAGCCTGTTGGGAACGGAACTGGATGCCCCGATTCTGACGGCGGACAGCTGCCAAAGCGGGCTGTCCAATGAACTCGGTGCAAACGGAAAAATCAACTACCTGAAAAACATCATCGGTCTTTGGCTGATTCAGGAAAGCCGCCGTGAGTACAAGCGCCGTGGACAGGCATATTCTTTCGCGGAGCTGGAACAACAGGCACTTGCCGCCGAACCGCTGCGCAGCTTTATTGACCCGGATGCCCCGGAATTTGTTGCCCCCGGCGACCTGCCGGGCAGAATACAGGAATTTTGCCGCAAAACCGGCCAGCCCGTCCCGGAAACGGTGGGAGCCGTAATGCGCTGCATTTATGAGAGCCTTGCTCTGAAATATCACTATGCGATAGAGCAGCTCTCCGCTGTAACAGGTCGAGCATTTACGACCCTGCACGTTTTGGGCGGCGGCACAAAAGACCGTCTGCTTTGCCAGATGACGGCAGACTGCTGCGGCCTTACAGTAAAGGCAGGCCCGGTGGAAGCTACGGCGCTCGGCAACATTATGATTCAGTTGAAAGCCTTGGTGTTGCTGGACTCCATCACACAAGGACGCCGGCTGATTGCGGAGACAGAGGTCATTAAAACATATACCCCAAGCACACAGAACTATGCGGAATGGAACGCCGCTTATGATCGTTTCAAAACCCTATTATAATAAGGAAGGTGCAACTATGCTGTATCCTAAAATTGGTATTCGCCCTGTCATCGATGGACGCTGGGGCGGCGTCCGTGAAAGCCTGGAAAATCAGACGATGCGCATGGCAGAAAATGCCGCCAAGCTGATTTCGGAGAACATCAAGTACCCCGATGGTACGCCGGTGCAGTGCGTGATCGGCTGTACGACGATTGGCGGTGGTGCCGAGGCGGCCCGCGTGGCAGAGCAGTTCTCTACCCAGAATGTTACGGCAACACTGTCTGTGACCCCCTGCTGGTGCTACGGTACCGAAACGTTCGATATGGATCCCAACACCATCAAGGCAGTCTGGGGCTTCAATGGCACCGAGCGCCCCGGCGCGGTGTATCTGGCTGCGGTTCTGGCAGCACACGCCCAGCGCGGTCTGCCTGCTTTCTCCATTTATGGCCATGACGTGCAGGAAGCCAACGATGATACGATTCCCGATGACGTGGCCGAGAAAATCCTGCGCTTTGCCCGTGGTGCTGTTGCCGCAGGCTGGATGAAGAACAAAGCCTACGTCAATATTGGCGCTGTGACGATGGGGATTGCCGGCAGCTTCTGCGATGCAGGTGTTCTGCAAAAGTATTTCGGCATCCGCGCCGAATGGGTGGACGAGGTCGAGATCCTGCGCCGCATTTCCATCGGTATCTATGACCACGACGAATATGAAAAGGCGCTGGCATGGGTGCGTGAGAATTGCAAAGAGGGCTTTGATAAGAACCTCGGTAAGAACCTGCCGCCTGTCATCACGAAGTCGAAAATTGTTCCGGCCGACAAGGATTGGGAGTTTATCGTCAAGATGACCCTGATCATCCGCGACATTCTATACGGCAATCCGCGTCTGGACGAGATGGGCTGGCATGAAGAAGCGCTCGGTCGCAACGCTGTGGTCGGCGGCTTCCAGGGCCAGCGCCAGTGGACAGACTGGCTGCCGAACGCTGACTTCACCGAAGCCATCATGGCTTCCACCTTTGACTGGAACGGCCCGAAGGCCCCGACCCCGTTCGCTACCGAGAATGATACCTGCAACGGCATTGCCATGATGCTGGGCAGCCTTGTCTCCGGCTCTGCGCCGTGCTTCCATGACGTGCGCACCTACTGGAGCCCGGAAGCCTGCGAGCGTGTGACCGGGCAGAAGCCTGACGGCGTTGCCGCCAACGGCTTTATTCACCTCATCAATTCCGGCGCAACGGCCCTGGACGGTTCCGGTGCCTGCGTAGATGCCAAGGGCAATCATGTGATGAAACCGTTCTGGGAGATGACCGATGCGGACATCAAGGCGTGCCTGGACGCCACCGATTGGTGTCGCGCGGACTATGAGTACTTCCGCGGCGGTGGATATTCCAGCCATTTCCGCTGCAAGGCAGAGATGCCTGTTACGATGCTGCGCTTCAACATTGTGGAGGGCATTGGACCCGTCCTGCAAATTGCCGAGGGTTGGACGGCTGATCTGCCCGACGAGATCCACAACACTATCGACAAACGCACCGACCCGACCTGGCCGACCACATGGTTCTGCCCGCGCCTGACCGGACAGGGAGCGTTCACCGATGTGTACAGCGTTATGGCAAACTGGGGTGCCAACCATGGAGTGACCGTTTACGGCCATGTGGGTGCTGACCTCATTACGCTGGCCAGCATGCTGCGTATCCCTGTTACGATGCACAATGTCCCTGCCGAGAAGGTCTATCGCCCCCACGCATGGGCCAGCTTCGGCACACAGGATCAGCAGGCTGCGGATTATGTTGCGTGCAAGCAGTACGGGCCGCTGTATCGGTAAGTTACCTGTCGTAAATATTCTGCCGGAAAGATTCTGACATAGCCCTTAATACCAGTTAAGGAGAGATTTCCTTGGAAACCTCTGTTTATTCTTTCATCTGGAGGTACACAACAAATTCAGAAAATGAAAAGTGCCTTAAGGCATCTTTTCTCAAAGTGCGGTTATGAGCCATTGTCTATAACATAATAGGCGTTTCTTCCATACCGTTACTTTATGGTGTTCCAGAAAAACGCCCTAAATATGGACGGTTCCTACGACTACGATAGCTTTATGAGGATTCTGCCGGAACTGTAATTACGAAAACCCGAATCAAAAGGGGCTGTTGCACAAGCTCCAACAAAAAGACCAGAGTTATTTAGCCAAAAGGCTTTACAACTCTGGTCTTTTGCTTTAAGGCAACACCACACAAATCTAAGTTAAAATTAAATAAAAATATTTTAGAAAAGTGATAGGGTTTTTAACACAAAGAGGTGTAGGCTTGTAGCAGAGCCAAAATAAACGAAGGAGGTGATAAGGTGGTAGGTACTCAGGCACGTCGCCATATGGTTGCGGAAATTTTGTATTATGCAAATGACTATATAAAAATGAAAACCTTGGCAGAACGGCTTGGAGTATCGTATTCGACAATCAGAAATGATGTCGACATTTTGTCACTTACATACAACATAATATCGAAAGCGGGCTTTGACGGAGGCGTATTGCTGAGAGTTCAAAGAAAGAAACTCAGATTCCTTGACGCAGATGAAACGGCATCGCTACTTCGTATTATGCGTATCATACGGAATCTCCCAAGGTGCAGGAGGTAAAGGGCTGCTATGCACCTGTGGCCTTTTCGTTCACGGATGCAGCAGTCAGGGTACATAACAGAAACCTGTTTGCTCACGAATATTTGAGCCACCCTGCTAAGCTTTATTCTGCATGGTCGCTTTCAGCCGGTAGGAATCTCCGTTCATATCCAGCACATGGCTGCGGAAGGTCAGCCGGTCAATCAGAGCGGTTACCATTGTGGTGTTCTCAAACAAATCCGTCCACTTGGAGAATGGCAGATTTGTGGTCACAATGGTGCTGCTCTTTTCGCTTCGGTCGGAGATGACCTTAAACAACAATTCCGACTGGTGCCGGTTGAAGCTGAGATAGCTCAGCTCATCCAGAATCAGCAAATCCGCCTTGGCCAGCGTCCGTTCCAGTTTGCCCAGATGGTAGTTGTCCTTGGCTTCACACAGTTCCGTAGAAAGCGTTGCCGCATTCTTAAACAGGACATTGTATCCCTGGGTGCAGGCTTTCAGACCCAGAGCAATCGCCAGATGGGTCTTGCCCCGGCCGGGGTTTCCAATCATAATGACATTCTGCCTGTTCTGGATAAATTGGCAGCTGGCCAACTCTTGCAGGAACAGCGGAGAAACCGCATCATTGAGCTGACTGTAGTCGAATTCCTCCATCGTTTTGAGGTATGGAAATCCAGCCGCTTTCAGCCGCCGCCTGTTCTGGTTTTCCTGCCGGGATGCTGTTTCCGCTTTCATGAGTTCCAGCAGCAGGTCAGAAAATCCAGCAGATGGATCTGCCTGCCGCAGAACTTCCTGGTATTCTGCAAAGGAAGGGATCTTCAGCTGTTTTGCATAGAGACGGATCAATTCATCTACAGCATTCATAGAACCCAAACAGAAACCGGCAGGCAAGCCTGTTCACACGGCGGACAAAGCGCGCATCCCGCGCACGGCGATGCGCGCCGCCTGGCTGTGCACCCGTGATGGTACGCGGCGGCTCACAGCAGAAGAACCGCAGGACGGCCAGTACCGGGAGGCTGCTTCGCTGGAAGAACGCGCCGTGGACACCGCTGTCTCGGCGGTGGAGGCTGCCGTCGGGGCCACTCTGCGCGGCGGCAAAAAGCTGGCGCAGCAGGCCGCCCAAAAGCAGAGAACGGAAAAGGCAGACGGGAAACCCGAACAAACAGTAGGCCAGGCAACAGGCACAGACACTCAGCCAACGACGGTTGCCCCGGGCAATCCAGAAGCCCGAAACACTGCCTCTTCACCTTATTATAATAGGCGGAATAGGCAAAGACAGCCCACGCGAAAACCATCCACACCACCCGCCACTCAGATGTCTGCGCACCAGGCGGGGCGGGCGGATGCCGTCAATCTTCACCAGAGCCGTTTGCGGCACGATTCTTTGGCCCGATTCCAGGTAACTACACGGCAAAAAGCGCCGCCGCGACCGGTGCCTACGCCCAAGATGGCTTCCTCCGCAGCCACGCGCACAGCAAGAGCCGCCGCTGCACAAACCAAAGCCGCCAAAATTGTGCAACACGCCAAACAAGCTGCACGAGCAACCGGGAAAGCAGCCCAAGAGACGGTCAAACGAGTGGCCGATATGGTTATGGTGGGCCTCAAAGCGCTGTGGGCGGCCGCTCATACAATTGTGGCAGCCATTGCGGCAGGCGGAACCGTCGCGGTGCTGGTTGTCGTGATCATCTGTATGATTGCGCTGATGATTGGCTCCGGGTTCGGCATCTTCTTTGCCGCGGAAAGTGCCGGGGACGGCATGAGCCTGGCCGACGCCATCACCCAGCTCAACGTTGAATACCAAGACCGGCTGGAGGAAATCGAAGCAGATTACCCCCACGACCGCCTCGAGATCACCTCCAACGACGGCAGTTATGCCATCGCCTGGCAGGATGTGCTGGCGGTCTTTGCCGCCCGCACCAGCGGGGCGGAGGACGGCACACCGGTGGCGTATCTGGACGAGGCCAATCTGGAGCGGCTGCGGCAGATCATGTGGGATATGAACGAAGTCACCTGGGAAGTCAAGACGCAGACACATGAGGTAGAGACTACCCCAGCAGAAGAAGATTCCGGCACCACCACAGCCTCGGTATCGGAAAGCAGAGGGTCAGAAGAAACGCCTGCTGCCACCGCCTCTGACACAGCCGAGCCTGGCACAGATAATTCCGATGAAAACGAGGACGGCCCCGGCACCACTACGGTGACCGAGACCGTCCTCATTCTTACCTTACACCACAAAACACCCGAGGAAATGCGCGAGGAATACCGCTTCAATGCCCGGCAGAACGAGTATCTGACGCTGTTACTGGCCGAGGATACCACCGCACTGTGGGGCGACTTGCTCGGCGGCTTTGCCATGGGGGAACTGGGTGGCGAGATCCTAACGCCCGGCTCCGACACCACGCTGGGTG
>OGXX01003801.1_pt1 | contig 12252 bp, 12 predicted proteins | sample 1576301 | NCBI WGS metagenome assembly OGXX01 (sample SAMEA3541469, study PRJEB24748) | human gut metagenome | biome: human gut; feature: human-associated habitat; material: faeces | place: China | collected 2012
CTACTATTTTTGTGATAATAAGGTTCTTATTAACAAATGTACCCCTTTCATTAACTCTTATGCGTCCCCTGTTACCGGTAACATCTGCATATATCTCCAGTCTGTCAGAACTGATTCTTGCATACACATCACATGTCTTAACATATACATTCTGCATAACCCTGCTAATTATATCATCTTCTATCTCAAAACATTCTGCTGTACTCTTATGTGACAATTCTCTTGCCGTGCGGACAGCCTCTTTTTTCCCTTTAGTAAGCATTGCATACACACCCTCACCATGCACGGGAACACATTCTCCATAATCCATGATTGTATATCTATACAGAAAACTATTATGTAGCCTTGCTGCCTTAATATCTTCTAAAAGTACAAATACAGCATCACATTCTGACGCATCCAGCTTTTCAATACATTTTCTTATATCCGTCTCTACTACACAGCTTATTCCATCATACATATGTTTAATACGCTCCGTCTTGCTGTATGAGTCAGTTGCAACAACAGCATTTTCAATAAGATCTTTTGCATGTCTCTTTCTTATCATTACATATCTTGAATCGCCGCGTTTTAAAACGCCCGAAATAACAACCCCATAAGGAAGATTCTCATCATTCTTTTCCATCCTGATAAGCTGTGCCATGTCAACAACTGCCATATCAACCGAACCAAGCTCAAGTGCCTCACATGCTGAATCAAAATTATCATGTCCGATATCTACAATCTTAACTTGTGAAGCTGAAGCTTTCTGAATTATCTGAACTGCTTTTTTTAATTTAATTCTCTCTATTCCATTGCCGTACAAACCCAGTCTGTACATTTCATCCAAATCTTTTCTCATCTATATCTGTAACCTTTTAACAGCTTTATTTATTTATTTTTTATTATAACATATCATTTTAGGTTGTTGAAAGTACCTGCATATTATGTTTATAATAATAAGAATAAATTTTAATAAGGAATGGTACAGATTAATGACTTATATCAAATCAAAAAGCAGTATTTTAAAACTGCTTGCTTCAATTATTATTACACTATTCTGCATAGTTCTTTTCCCTTCCGCCGTTAAAGCAGAAGACAATCAGGCTGCAGAAGTAAATGCTGATATAACACTTTCTAACCAGGGAAGCATCAGCAGGATGACCGATGGTTCTTACAACACCAAAACCACATTTTCATCAGGAGACACAATCACAATAACTTCCTCTGAAAAAATGTACTCACTTTATATCAAATGGGATTTAATTCCTTCAGAATGGACTCTTTCTTATAATGGAAAGACTGAAACTAACGGAACTAATGGTTTTCTTCACGAATATGTCCAGATTCCCGATGGTACAACTGAGATGACAATTACATTTGCATCTAAAGAATCAATCTGTGATATGCATGTATATTCCAAGGGTTCTGTGCCTGAAGATGTTCAGACATGGAAGACTCCATGCGATAATGCTGACATTCTTGTTTTCGCAACGCATGCAGATGACGAGATACTTTTCCTTGGAGGAGTACTTGCCACTTACGGTGGCGAACAAAATCTTTCCGTTCAGGTTGCCTATATGTGCGAATTCACTACATCAGCCAAGATTAGAGAACACGAAAAGCTTGACGGATTGTGGGAATCAGGCATAAAGCATTACCCAGTATGTGGAGATTTTCCCGACCTTTACAGTCAGACATTAGAAGCTGCAAAGAAGCAGTATGTATATGATGATGTCAAAGCCTATACTACATCATGTATAAGACGATTTAAACCTCTTGTTGTAGTAACACAGGATCTTAATGGAGAATATGGTCACGGCGGTCATATGCTATTCTCTCATGCTGTTGCAGAATCAGTAGAGACAAGCAATGATTCCTCTGTATTTCCAGAGTCAGCATCCAATTATGGTACATGGGATGTTCCTAAAACTTATCTTCATCTGTACACAGAGAATAAAATTACCATGAACTTAAGGCTTCCTCTTTCTCGTATGGGAAACCGCACTTCAATTGAAGTACAGACAGCAGCTTATAAAAAGCATGTATCGCAGCAGTGGTGCTGGTTCTATGTATCAGATGATTATGAATACAGCTGTGCTGATTTTGGATTATACAGGACTACCGTTGGTAATGATACCGGCAATGATATGTTAGAAAATATTACTACATATGAAGAGCAGGAAAGACTCGCTAAAGAAGCTGCCGAAAAGGAATCCATAGAAAGTTCCAAAGCTGCTGAAGAAGCAAGCATTGCTAAAGAACAGCAGGAAATAAAAGCAGCACACAAAGAAACTTCTAAAAGAAAAGTATCAGTGGCAGTGATTGTTATAATTGTTGTAATTATTATTGGTGCTGCCGCATTCGGATATGTCAGATTACAGCAGTCAAGAAGAAAGCATTCCCGCAGGAGAAGATAAATAAGGAGGTTTTGCCATGAAACTGCTTATTAACATAATAGCAATTATTGTAGTTGCTGTTGTAATTGGATTTCAGTTCAACAGAACAAAGAATCTTTATAATAAAAAATACGATGAGAACAAAGACGAATTCAAAAAAGATCAGGAACAATAAAACAAAATCAATCTTATCAAAAAGGGCTGCCATAATGGCAGCCCTTAAATATTATCAATTACTGATTATTAGTTATTGATAAGCATATCGCTTTCATTGTTCCAGCTGTAAAGCTTTCTGATTTCTGCCCCAACCTTCTCTGATGGATGCTCAGAAGCAAGCTTTCTCATAGCCTTGAAGTGAACCTGTCCACCAGCATCGCTCATGTCAAGTAAGAATTCCTTAGCAAATGTACCATCCTGAATATCAGAAAGGATCTTCTTCATAGCCTTCTTAGTATCCTCTGTGATAATCTTAGGACCTGTTATGTAATCACCATACTCAGCTGTATTAGAGATTGAGTATCTCATTCCAGCGAATCCTGACTGGTAAATAAGGTCAACGATAAGCTTCATCTCATGAATACACTCGAAGTAAGCGTTACGTGGATCATATCCAGCTTCGCAAAGAGTTTCGAAACCAGCCTGCATAAGTGCACAAACACCACCGCAAAGAACTGCCTGCTCACCAAAGAGGTCTGTCTCTGTTTCTGTTCTGAATGTTGTCTCAAGAAGACCAGCTCTTGCTCCACCGATACCAAGACCATAAGCAAGTGCCATGTCAAGAGCCTTTCCTGTCTCATCCTGCTCTACAGCTACAAGACAAGGAGTTCCCTTTCCAGCCTGATATTCTGAACGTACTGTATGTCCAGGAGCCTTAGGGGCAATCATTGTTACATCAACGCCCTTAGGTGCCTTAATTAAACCAAAATGAATGTTGAAACCATGGGCGAACATAAGCATGTTACCTGGCTCAAGATTTGGCTCGATATCTTCCTTATAAAGCTTAGCCTGCTTCTCATCATTGATAAGAATCATGATGATGTCCGCTCTCTTAGCAGCTTCTGCAGCAGTAAATACTTCAAATCCCTGCTCCTCAGCTCTCTTCCATGACTTAGAACCCTCATAAAGTCCGATAATAACATGACAACCTGAATCCTTAAGATTTAATGCATGTGCATGTCCCTGGCTACCATAACCGATAATAGCGATTGTCTTACCGTCAAGTAATGATAAATTACAATCTGACTGATAATAGATCTTAGCTTCTGCCATTTTAAACTACCTCCATATAAATGTGTTTTATATTGTAAAAGTTCTCCGGATGCTCCAAAGAATTATTACATCTTATTCAAATCTGCGCTTCCTCTTGCAAGTCCTGTAATTCCTGTTCTTGCAATCTCCGTAATATTGAAATCTTCCAGAAGCTCCACAAACGCATTCATCTTGCTTGAGCTTCCTGTAAGTGCAATTATCATGGACTCTTTAGATACATCTACAATATTGGCTCTGAATATATCTGCAATAGAAGATACCTGTTGTCTCCTCTCTGGTCCACATTCAACTTTAATCATAACAAGTTCTCTGCATACTGATTCATGTGCAGGAAGCTCCACAATTTCCTTAACATCTATAAGCTTATTAAGCTGTTTCTCAATCTGTTCAAGTACATCATCTTCACCTGTTACAGCTATTGTCATACGTGACAATTCAGGATTGAGAGTTTCACCAACCGTAAGGCTGTCTATATTATATCCTCTACGGCTGAACATTCCAGCGACACGGCTAAGTACACCAGATGAATTACCCACGAGAATAGAAAAAACTGCTCGTCTCATAACCTAATCTCCTAAATTCTGATATTAAAATGCATAAAAATGCATTTATTGTCAATTATTATAACACAGAACATCAATCTGTCAATTGCCCACTTATAGCATTTACTACTCCAAGAACTACCATTCTGAGCATGATAACATCTGTATCACTCCACTTTCTTCTGTTAGTGCCAAATATATCAAATTCTACCATATATTCTTTACCATCAGCGCCATCAGCCTTCATCTGAAGAAACGAGCATATATTGTTGTCTCTGAGTTTTCTAAAAACTTCCGGGAATTCTATAGTAAGTGACGCTATATTATTCACCATGTTAACGCCATATTCATCAAAATGATTCACAAATTTATCATCATTAACATATGCTGCCTCAATTACATTATTCTTATAGTGACCTGTACTGTATATGCATTCCATATCATTACCACTGTAAATACTTATTCCATGAATATTAAGCTTATCGGTAAGCTCTGAAAGCACTTCTTTTACTGTCATCATTCCAAGCGATACTTTCATTACAATATTGGTTGCAAGCTCATATTTAGCCATAGGCTTCATAAAGCCACTTCCAAATGCAATGTCATGCTTCATGTCAGCCAGAATATCTCCATGCTTATTATAATCATATATAATATATCTGTCCTTGCCTTTTTCCTTGGCTATATAAAGTGCTGCATCAGCTATCTTAAACAATGTCTCAAAATCACTGCCATCCTTGCCAAACTGTGCGATACCAATTGATGTTGAAAACATATACTCTGGCTGCTTCTGTGCAAGCGATACCTTAAGTCCCTTTCTCATTGCCTTAAGCATAATGCGAAGTTCTTCAACCGTAACATCTTTTATAAGTACTATGAATTCATCTCCACCTATGCGGCCAACAATTCCACGTCCGCCAACTGATAATTTTAATGAATCTGCAAATGCTTTAATAACCTCATCACCAAAATAATGTCCATAACTGTCATTAACACTCTTGAAGTTATCAATATCAAGAATCATCAGGAACATCTGGCGGTTTCTGTCTGAAACCGCTGTTTTATTGATATAATCAGTTATCATATCTGTTACAGTCTTCTTGTTATATATGCCTGTCGCTAAATCAAGTTTTGCCTCATCTACTCCGACATACTCCTGAACAGTTCTGGTTCTTCTATCTGGTTCAGATATTACGCCTACTGTAATTCTGTTTTCTCCATCAGCCAGAAGTGACTGTCCTCTGAAGATAAGATTGTCAACTCTTTCTCCTTTAGACATAACAGATGACGACAGCTTAACAATAAAGTTATTCATTCCACTTGCAATTGCTGTACATAATGCTTCAAACTGAACAGCATCATCACCTGTTACAAAGCCCTTAGTGATACACGCTTCTTTCCATTCCTTAAGACTGGTTCTATCAAATATCTCAGATTTATTATTACGATAACAATATATTGTAATCATTCCAGAAACAGGGTCATATTCAAATATCTTCTCATCAATAACATTAATTATTGCCCTGTATTTTCTTACACGGTGATAATACATGTCAAAATCATTCGAAATAACAATTATATCCTGTGCCACAAGCTCAACCATACGATCTGTACCAACTTCGTATATACGCTTCTTTACCAGAAGCATCCATCTGTATGAACCATTCTTTATAAGACACCTGACTATACAATATCTCACAGACATATCTGAATTAATAAACTGCTCAAAAACCATGACATCATCCGGATGCACCAGTCCGTTAAATGCAGAAAGCATAGTCTCACCCATGAGATTGTAAAATCTTTCATCACCTATTTTAACTACATATCTGTTATCAAGTGTAAATTCTACTTCATTAGGCATGTTGCCTTGATATGAAGTATCCAATTCGTATCTTCGCATAAAAAGTCCCCCATTCTAAGGAACAGGACAATTATTCTCTAAGCATGCTGTCCCTGACTGGTTTTCTCAACCTTAACTTTGAGTATCATTCTTCCTCGTACATCAAGAGTTCTGAATATATATCCTTTGTATTCTACCTCAAAGTTCTCCCCGTCATCAGGTATCTTCCCAAGCTTATAAATCATAAAGCCGCTCAAAGTATCAATATCTTCGCATTCAAACTCTATTCCTAACTTAGCTTCTACATCCTCAAGATCTGCCTGACCTTCTATTATATATGAACCGTCTGCGTCGGTTACAATCTGTTCTTCTTCTTCATCATATTCATCAAGAATATTACCAACGATTTCTTCAAGTATATCTTCCATCGTGACAATTCCTGCTGTCTGTCCATATTCATCAACAACAATAGCCATATGAATCTTTTCTGACTGCATCTGTCTGAATAACGGACTTATATTTCTTGTTTCAGGTATACAATATGGCTTAAAAAGTACTGTATCTTCTACATCTCTAAGCTTCCTATCCTGATTATCCTTATCAACATATATTTTAAGAAGATCCCGGATATGTAAAATACCTGTAATATTATCAATATCTCCATCATACACAGGATATCTTGAATAATTCTCTTTCATTATCTTGTCAAATGCTTCTCTGACAGTAATATCATCATCAAGTGCCACGATATTGTTTCTGTGCGTCATTACATCAGACGCCTGTTTCTCGCCGAATTCAAAGATATTACCTATCATCTCAGCTTCATTTTCTTCAAGAACACCCTGTTCATGGCTCTCATTAACCATATCCATTATCTCTTCTGTTACATCTTCATCTCGTTTTCCCCTGCCAAATAACTTAAGCAGAGATGAAAACCTCTTTTCTTTCCCATCCGCGGGATGGCCGTCATTCATAGCTTTCCTCCATATTTATAAGTTGTTCTTTAATAAATAATTATCATTTCAATAATAACACATTATTATGCTGATAGTCAATTCATCTCAAGGCTTACAGACAATGCTTTATTCACCTGTCCTATTATATCATTATCAAGGTGACATACCTTATCTTTAAGTCTTCTTTTATCTATTGTTCTCAACTGTTCTAACAGAATAACCGAATCCTTTACCATATCGTATCTGGCAGAATCGAGTTCAACATGCGTCGGCAGTTTGCTTTTATGCATCTGGCTTGTTATTGCTGCACAGATAACTGTCGGACTATGTTTATTCCCCGTATCATTCTGAATTATAAGTACCGGTCTTATTCCCCCCTGTTCTGAACCAACCACCGGTCTTAAATCTGCATAAAAAATATCTCCTCTTTTTATTACCACAACTGTCACACTCCTAAAGCTATATTTCTTAGACAACATTCTCGCGCGCGAAAAGGTCGAAAATCTCATTCTCGGCTGCACGCACTATCCCATCGTGGAGGAAAACTTCCGCGAGTGCTACCCTGATATGAAGCTCATCAATCCCGCGCTTGAGCAGGCAAACGCCGTCAAGGCGTATCTCGCCAAGCAGAACGCGCTCAACCCGCAGAAGAAGGGCAAGTTCATCATCTGCACGAGCGGTGACCCGCAGGTGTATGTCAACGTCGGCAAGCGTCTGGAGCTCTTTGAGGCAAGCGAGCTGAAGGTCGTGCACATCTAAATAAAAGCAAGTGCAAAAAGCGGAAAGTCATGAGACTTTCCGCTTTTTGTTCTGCATTCGCCCGCCCCGGCATACGGTGGAGCGAGGTGGTCTGATTTGAAAGCATTCGAGGCTGCAATTTTGCGCGATTTCGGCGGCTTGGAGGATTTTGAACGCGTGCTGATCCATGCGCTGCGCCGCAGCTGCGGCCAGCGTGTCCTGCTCTCGCTGATGGCGGACGATACGCTCTGGCTCATCTGCACAAGAGCCGAGGCAGATCCTTTGGGTGCGGTGCTGCTTGACCTTGCCGCGCCGGCTGCACCCTGCACCGAGGAAGCACTTGCTCTGCGTGTCCGCGTGATCGACTGGCGGCACTGTGCGCGCCGTTATGAAGAAGTCCTTGCAGCGCGGCACACAGCGTAAGGCAATGAAGAAAAAGGGCGCACATACGGTTTCCCCGTATGTGCGCCCTTGTACTCTTATTATTCTCCTTCCGGCAGCACCGCCATGATCTGCCGCAGCGTCTCCTCAACGGTTCCGTTGTTGTTGATGCTATGATCGGCAAAGCGCTCATAGCACGCCCTGCGCTTATCGTACATCGCGGCAAGGTCGCCCGCGGAAAGGGGACGGCCCTCTCGCGGGAGCTTGTCAAGGTCACGCCTGAGCCAGAAGATGACGCCGTTTTGGTGCAGGGAAGCGTAATTCTCCTCGCGCGTCACGCAGCCGCCGCCCGTGGCGATGACCATACCCGAGCGCCTGCCGAGATCGGCGATGACCTCGCTTTCCAACGCTCTGAACGCCGCCTCGCCGTTTCTTTCGATGAGGGACGCGCAGCTTGCGCCATTGCGCTCTTCGATCTCCGCGTCGCTGTCGAGCGCAACGCGGTCGAGCGCTTCGGCAAGGCGTGCGGCCACGGTGCTCTTGCCGCTGCCGGGCATGCCGATCAGCACGATGTTCTGCATCTCGCGTCCCAGCTTTTTCCAGATGCGCTCGGTCTCGCTGCCCAGAATGGCATGGCCTTCAAAAACCTCCGCCGTGCGCTTTGCCTGCGCAACGAGCATATAAAGCCCGCTCATATAGGGGATACCGAGCGTCTCCGCCTGCATCACGAGCGCCGTGCGCGCGGGATTGTAGACGATGTCGAGCACACCCGCAAGCCGCGGGAACTGCCGCAGATCAACGGGCGACACACCGCAGTTCGGATACATGCCGACGGGCGTGGTGTTCACAATGATCTCCGCGTCCGCGTGGCGGTCCAAATTGCCGTAGTTGTCTTCTCCGCTGCGGGAGATGACCGTCACGCTGCGCGCACGCAGCTCATTGAGCACGGCGCAGACCGTCGCGCTCGCGCCGCCGCTGCCGAGAACGAGCGCCTTTTTGCCCTCGACTGAAATGCCGCTCGCCTTCACCATGGCGTCAAAGCCGTAGGCGTCGGCATTGTCGCCGTAGAGCGTGCCGTCCGCGCGGCGAACGAGCACATTCACGCTTTGCAGCTTCTGCGCAATGGGCGAAAGCGCGGCGCAGTAGGGAATGACCGCCTTTTTATAGGGAATGGTCACGTTCAGGCCGTCAAATTCCCCATCTTTTAAGAATTCGCCGAGCTTTTCCGGCGCGACCTCGTAGAGCCTGTAGTCATAATCCGCAAGCTCTGCATGAATGGCGGGCGAATAGCTGTGCCCGAGCTTTTCGCCGAGCAGACCGCAGCGTTTCATTCAGATCACCTCGCTGTAAGAGCCGAGATACGAGAAGTCCTCGCAAAGCTCCGGCAGCTCGCCCATGAGCTGGGTGAACTGCGGGGCGTAGACTGAGGTCTCAAGGTCAAAATAGAACATGAACTCGAAGTTGCGCTCCGGAATGGGGCGGCTTTCGAGCTTATTGAGGTTGACGCCGAGCGCGTAGAAGCGCGAAAGCACCTGATAGAGAGAGCCGGGACGGTGCGGCAGCACCACCATGAGGCTCGTGCGGTCGGCGCCGGGGTAGATCTCAAGATCCTTTGCAATGCAGATGAAGCGTGTGAAGTTGTTGCCCTGATCCTGCACGGAGGCGGCAAGGTTTTCAAGGCCGTAGAGATCCATGCACGCGCGCGACGAGAGCGCCGCCACATCGCTGCGGCCGGACTCGGCGACCATGCGTGCGGCCACGGCGGTATTCTCGCAGCGGATGACCTTCACGTTCGGAAGGCCCTGCAAAAAGTGCGCGCACTGGCTGATGGCCTGCTCGTGGGAGTAGATCTCGCGGATGTTTTCGATCTTCGCGCCGGGGTTGGCGAGCAGATTGTGGTCGACCTTGATGCGCACCGAGCGCACGATGCGGAAGTTGTGACGCATCATGAGGTCATAGACCGCGTTCACGCTGCCCGCGGTGCTGTTTTCAAGCGGCAGCACGCCGTAGCGGCAAAGGCCCTTTTCGATGGCGGAAAACACCGCCTCGAAGGAAGAGAAAAAGAAGGTGTTCGGGCGCTTAAAGAGCTTTTCGCAGGCCTGCTCGGAGTATGCGCCCTCCACGCCCTGACAGGCAACGGCGGCTTCCTGCGGGAAAAGATGCGGCGTCTTTTCGATCGCCTCGGCGATCTTCGCGGGCAGGTCGCCCCTCGCGCCGAGCAGACAGCTCTGGCGGCTGCGGCTCAGTTCAAAAATGAGAGAATAGAGCGAGGAAACGTATTCTCGCAGATCCTCGGGCGTTTTTTCCATGAGCGTGCGCATCTTTTCCTTTTCGTGTCGCGCGTCGAGCACGCGCAGGCCGTTTGCCTGCTTGTAGGCGGCGATCTTCTCCGCCGTTTCCATGCGCTTGGCGAACAGCGCGATCAGCTCATCGTCGATTTGGTCGATCTCTTTGCGATAGTCGTTCAGATCCATAGTTTTTACCTCGTTTCCTTCCTGCGTGCGAGCAGCGCGTCATAGACGGCGACGGCAACAGCCGCCTCCACACACGGCACGGCGCGCGGCACGATGCAGGGATCGTGACGGCCGGTGATGGCAAGTTCCTCGCGCGTCACGCTCTGCAAATTGACGCTTTGCTGCGTGCGCGCGATGGACGGCGTCGGCTTGATGCCGACGCGCAGCGTGAGCGGCATACCGGTGGTGATGCCGCCGAGGATGCCGCCGGCGCAATTCGTCTCCGTGACGATGCGGCCGTCCTCCACGCGGAAGGCGTCGTTGTTTTCGCTTCCGCGCAGGCGCGAAGCGCCGAAGCCTGCGCCGAACTCCACGCCCTTGACGGCGGGGATGCCGAACAGCGCCGAGGCAAGGCGGTTTTCCATGCCGTCGAACATCGGGTCGCCGAGACCGGCAGGCAGCCCGATGGCGGCACATTCCACGATGCCGCCGACGGAATCCTGCGCCTCACGCGCCGACAAAATAAGACGCTGCATCCGCTCGCCCGCCGCGTCGGAAATGGTCGGGAACGGCTTCGCCGCCACGGCGCGGAACAGCTCGTCGGTCGGGTAGAGCGGGAAGGCCTCGTCGTCCTCCGTTCCCACAGCGGCAAGGTGCGCGCCGACAAATACGCCGCGCCGCGCAAGGATCTGCTTGGCGATGCCGCCGGCGATGCACAGCGGCGCCGTCAAGCGGCCGGAAAAATGTCCGCCGCCGCGCATATCCGCCTGCCCGCCCCATTTGACCCACGCGGTATAATCCGCGTGCGAGGGGCGCGGCTTGTCGGCAAGCTCCGTGTAGTCTGAGGAGTGCTGGTCGCTGTTGTAAATGACCGCGCACAGCGGCGAGCCGCAGGTCACGCCGTCGCGCAGACCGGAGAGGAATTCCGGCGCGTCGGCTTCCTTCCGCGCGGTCGAAAGCGGGTTTTTTCCGGGTTTGCGCCGATCCAGAAAGGCCTGCAGCTCCGCAAGATCAATGCGCTCGCCCGCAGGCAGGCCGTCGACGGTCACGCCGATCGCGGCTCCGTGGGACTGTCCGAACACGCCGACGCGCAGCGTTCTTCCGAATTCAGAGGACATCGAAGCTACCTCCCAGTCGTTTGTATTCCTCCCAGAAGGAGGGATAGGATTTCCGCACCGCCTCCGCGCCTGTAACGGTGACCGGAGCCGCGGCGGCAGTCGCGGCGGCCGCCGCCGCCATGACGATGCGATGGTCGTTCGCACCGTCCACCGTGCCGCCGGAAAAGGACGGCACGCCGCGGACGGTCAGGCTGTCCGCCGTTACCCGGAGTCCTGTCACCCTGCATTCATATGGTTCTCCGTTCTTGCCAAACCATATCACCCAGACCGGATCATAATCCTCTTCCGGAAACCGTATCGCATTCATGGCATGGTCATGGAGCAACTGCCGTATCGCTTCGATGATGTCTTTTCGCAGTTCTTCGATCCTGTCTCCGAACACCGACATGGGGGATTTCCCGCCTCGCTGCCTTACGGAGAGAACCTGCAAGTCCGGATGACAACCGAACTTCCAGTCCGTCACTTCATCGTCATCCCGCGTTGTGTGGATGTTGCCGCCCAATACCAGGCCGCAGTCTTCCGCCACCATGCTTTCCGCTTCTTCACGGTCTTCCGCCACCACTGTATAAGTACC
>OGXX01003805.1_pt1 | contig 12245 bp, 7 predicted proteins | sample 1576301 | NCBI WGS metagenome assembly OGXX01 (sample SAMEA3541469, study PRJEB24748) | human gut metagenome | biome: human gut; feature: human-associated habitat; material: faeces | place: China | collected 2012
GACACACGTATCCGAAGCGAAAGCGAGTCTGAACAGGGCGCCGCCTTTCTGGGGGAGCTGAGCCTCACCGGCGCCCTGCGCCCGGTGGCGGGGGAGCTGCCCATGGCCCTGTGCGCCGCCCGGTGCGGCATCCGCAAGCTCTATGTCCCGGCCCGGAACGCCGCCGAGGCCACGCTGGCCGACGGTGTCACCGTGTACCCGGTGGAAAATGTCGCCCAGCTGCTGGAGCACCTCCGGGGCGAGACGCCCATCCCGCCGGCGGAGCGGTGGCAGCCCGCCGGCGAGACGCTGCCCATGCCGGACTTTTCCGAGGTCATGGGACAGGAGAACGTGAAGCGTGCGCTGGAGATCGCCGCCGCCGGCGGACACAATGTGCTGCTGGTGGGCTCCCCCGGCTCCGGCAAGTCCATGCTGGCCCGGCGGCTGCCCTCCATCCTGCCGGATATGACCCGGCAGGAGTCCCTCCAGACCACGGAGATCTACTCCGTGGCGGGGCTGACGGAGCCCAGCCACCCGCTGGTGACCCATCGTCCCTTCCGCAGCCCCCATCATACCGCCTCCCCGGTGTCCCTGTCCGGCGGCGGCACGGTACCCCGGCCGGGGGAGATCTCTCTGGCCCACAACGGGATCCTGTTTCTGGACGAGCTGCCGGAGTTTGACAAGGCGGCGCTGGAGACCCTGCGCCAGCCCCTGGAGGACGGCGTGGTGACTATCCCCCGTGCCTCCGGCTCCCTGACCCTGCCCAGTCGGTTCATGCTGGTGTGCGCCATGAATCCCTGCCGCTGCGGCTGGTTCGGCCATCCCTCCGGCCGCTGCACCTGCACGGACAGTCAGGTGCAAAGCTACCTGCGCCGCATCTCCGGCCCCCTGCTGGACCGCATCGATATGCACGTAGAGGTGCCGTCGGTGGAGTACGAGGCCATGCGCCGCAAGGAGCAGCCGGAGAGCTCTCAGCAGGTCCGCAGCCGGGTCAACGCCGCCCGACAGGTGCAGCAGCGGCGCTACGAGGGTACCGGCGTCACCTGCAACGCCTATATGACCCCTGCCATGATCGGGCAGTACTGCCGGCTGGACGCCGCCGGGGAGAAGCTGATGCAGGGGGCCTTCGACCGGCTGGGCCTGACAGGCCGCAGCCACGACCGCATCCTCCGCATGGCCCGCACCATCGCCGATCTGGAGGGCGAGGAGCAGATCCTCCCGACCCATCTGGCGGAGGCCATCCAGTACCGCAGCAGCGCCATGCTGAAGTGATGCGCCCCAATGATAATAACCAAGAAGATATGAAGGAGAAGTACCCATGAATGAGATCATTCTGTGCAAGCTGGGCGAGGTAGTCCTGAAGGGCCTGAATCGCCGCAGCTTTGAGATGAAGCTTATGAGCAACATTCGCCGCCGTACCGCCCGCTTCGGCAAGTTCCGCATCTACTCCAAGCAGAGTACCATCTATGTGGAGCCTGCGGAGGAGACCTGCGATCTGTCCGGGGCCTATGCCGCCTGCAAGCAGGTGTTCGGCATCATCGCCATTGCACGGGCCGTTCCCTGCCCCAAGGAGAAGGAGGCCATTCTGGCCACCGCCAAGACGTATCTGGGGGAGGCCCTGACGGCGGCCCGCAGCTTCAAGGTGGAGAGCAAGCGTGCCGACAAGTCCTTCCCCATGAGCTCTATTCAGCTGAGCCAGTGGGTGGGCGGCGAGCTTCACGAGGCCTATCCCCACCTGAAGGTGGATGTACACCATCCGGAGTTGACGGTGTATGTGGAGGTGCGGGAGGATGCCGCTTACGTCCACGCCCCCGCCGAGCCCGCTGCCGGCGGCTTGCCCATCGGCATGGGGGGCCGGGCGGTGAGCCTGCTCTCCGGCGGCATCGACTCCCCGGTGGCCAGCTACATGATGGCCAAGCGTGGTGTTCAGCTGGAGATGATCCACTTCGCCTCTCCTCCCTATACCAGCGAGCAGGCACGGGAAAAGGTGCTGCAGCTGGCCCGTGAGCTGGTGCCGTGGTGCGGCCGCCTGACGGTCCATGTGGTACCCTTTGCGGAGATCCAGGAGGAGATCCGCCGCAGCTGCCCGGAGGATCACTTCACCCTCATCATGCGCCGGTTCATGATGCGTCTGGCGGACGCTCTGGCCCACGAGCTGGGCTGCGGCGCACTGGTCACCGGCGAGTGTCTGGGGCAGGTGGCCAGCCAGACCATGGCGGCGCTGGCCGTCAGTGAGGACGCCGCCACGCTGCCGGTGCTGCGTCCCCTCATCGGCATGGATAAGGAGGAGATCGTCCGCATCGCCCGCCATATTGGCACCTTCGATACCTCCATCCTGCCCTATGAGGACTGCTGCACGGTGTTCACCCCCCGTCACCCCAAGACGAAGCCCCATGTGGAGGAGGTCCGGGAGATGGAGCAGGCGCTGGACGTGGCGGGTCTGGTCCAGCGGGCCATGGAGAACCGGGACATCGTGAAGATCAAGTGAGAGAAGGCGGTTTTTGCTGACCGTTTTGGCTTGTTGCCCCCGACGGCCCACTTTTCCAGCTGTTGGCAGAAAGTTACCCGCCGGAGGCACAAAAAAGAACCTGCTGACAAAAATCCCATCAGGCAAATCATCAAAGGAAGTGAGCCTATGACCTATCACGCAGAGATCATCGCCGTGGGTACCGAGCTGCTGCTGGGCAACATCGCCAACACCGATGCACAGGAGCTGTCGCAGGCGCTGGCCTCCGTGGGTGTGGACGTGCTGTACCATACCGTGGTGGGCGACAACCCACAACGGCTGGAGGAGGCGATCGCCATCGCCCGGAAGCGGGCGGACCTGCTGATCTTCACCGGTGGCCTTGGCCCCACCTATGACGACCTCACCAAGGAGACGGTCTGCCGGGTGCTGGAGGTTCCCCTGACCTTCCACCCGGAGGCGGCGGCAGACATCCGCCGCAACTTCGACACCATCTTCCACCGGGAGATGCCGCCCGGCACCCTGCGTCAGGCGGAGCTGCCGGAGGGCTGTGAGGTGTTCTGCAACCGGGTCGGCACCGCACCGGGCTGCGTGTTCCGCGCCGGTGATGTGACGGCGGTGCTGCTGCCCGGCGTGCCGTCGGAGTGCCGCTACCTGACGGAGACGGCGCTGCTGCCGTGGCTGCGCCGCCAGAGCAGCGAGACCATCCTCTCCCACGACCTGCGGATCTTCGGCCTGTCGGAGCCGCAGGTGCAGGAGCTGCTGGGGGACCTGATGGATCAGGCGGTGAACCCGTCGCTGGCCCCCTACGCCAAGACCGGCGAGGTGATGCTGCGGCTCACCGCCAAGGGCGACAGCCCCGCCGCCTGCGAGGAGCGCATGGCGCCGCTGCTGGAGCAGGTGCGTGGACGGCTGGGTGCCTACCTCTACGGCATCGATGTCTCCGGCTTGGAGGAGACAGTGCTGCACCTGCTGCACCAGAACGGCAAGACCTTCTCGGCGGCGGAGAGCTGCACCGGCGGCCTTATCGCAAAACGCATCACCGATCTGCCGGGAGCCTCTTGCGTGTTCCGGGGAGGTGTGGTATCCTATACCAATGAGGTGAAGGCCTCTGTGCTGGGCGTGCCGCAGGAGACGCTGAACCGCTATGGCGCTGTGTCCGAGCCGGTGGCAAGAGCCATGGCGGAGGGTGTGCGGCGTATCACCGGCAGCGACCTGTCCGTGGCCACCACGGGGCTGGCCGGCCCAGACGGCGACGACCGGGGAAACCCTGTGGGCACGGTGTTCGTGGCCCTGAGTACCCCGGAGCGCACGGTGGTGCGGCACATGAACTGCGGCAGCGGACGGGACCGGGTGCGGATGCTGGCGTCCCACTGCGCCTTTGACCTGCTCCGCAGAGAGCTGGAACATTTACCGATCGAAGGAGAATGAACATGGCGAAGAAAGAACCCTATGATATGACCAACAGCTACGCCCGTATGGAGCGGGACAAGCGCAAGGCCATCGGCAACCCCAACAAGAACGTCCATCACAAGAAGAACGGCTCCAACTACCAGAAGGACACCGGCTCTATGGTCCGCAGCACCTCCGCCCGGCAGGAGCCGGAGAAGATGTCCACCACCATGAAGGTGCTCATTGGCGTGGTATTCGTGGTGCTGGTGGCGGCGCTGGTGCTCCGCAGCACCGTGTGGAAGGATAACGTGGTGGCCGGTGCATGGATGATGGTGCTGGTGGGGGCCGTGTGCGGCCTCATGTACTACGTCCGCAAGCGCTATCCCGGCAAGCGCAAGGTGGGCGGCACCATGGATACCGTGATCTCCGCCCTGCTGATCCTGTTCTGCGTGGTGTATGTGGGCATGGGCGCCATGGCGCTGGTGGCCATGAATAAGTAAACTTTTCCCGTTGACAAACCCCGCAAAAGTGGGTATAGTAAAGGGAGAATATGCATATCTGCGAGGATGGGGACAGTAGCCCGTCCCTCCGATGCCAAGAGAGCCGCCGTATGGTGCAAGGCGGACACGGAGGACAGCGGTGAAGATCACCCCGGAGCATCCGGCTGAACCGGCAGTAAGCCCGGACGGCAGAGGGCCGTTATCTTCCCTTCCCCCACGGCTCGTGGGGCAGAGCGGCCGCACCCGGTGCGGCAACAAGAGTGGTACCGCAGAGGTTTCTTAGTGGCCTTTGTCTCTTACGGAGACAAAGGCCATTTTTTTGTTTTCAAATATATTTTCATAGACGGAGGTAACACATGGAGTACAAAAAGACGCTGAACATGCCCAAGAGCGGCTTTCCCATGCGGGCGGGCCTGCCCAAGCGGGAGCCGGAGATGCTCAAGCACTGGGAGGAGCTGGACCTGTATCACGAGCTGCTGAAGAAGAACGAGGGCAAGCCCCGCTTCGCCCTGCACGACGGCCCTCCCTTCTCCAACGGCGCTCTGCACATGGGCCACGCCCTGAACAAGTCCATCAAGGACTTCATTACCCGCAGCTATGCCATGCGGGGCTACTACACCCCCTATATCCCCGGCTGGGACAATCACGGTATGCCCATCGAGAGCGCCATCATCAAGCAGAACAAGCTCAATCGCAAGGCCATGGGCGTGGCGGAGTTCCGCTCCGCCTGCCATGAGTTTGCCGACCACTATATCGACGTCCAGCGTCAGGGCTTCAAGCGCATGGGCGTGGTGGGCGATTGGGATCACCCCTATAAGACCATGGACCCCGCCTTCGAGGCGCAGGAGGTCCGTGTGTTTGGCAAGATGTATGAGAAGGGCTACATCTACAAGGGCCTCAAGCCCGTGTACTGGTGCCCCCACGACGAGACGGCACTGGCCGAGGCGGAGATCGAGTACAAGGACGATCCCTGCACCACCGTCTATGTCAAGTTCCCCATCCACGACGATCTGGGCAAGCTGTCCCATCTGGATCACAGCAAGCTGTCCTTCGTGATCTGGACCACCACCATCTGGACGCTGCCCGGCAACCTGGCCATCGCCCTGCATCCCGATGAGAGCTACGCCGTGGTGAAGGCCCCCAACGGCGAGCTGTACGTCATGGCCGAGGCGCTGACTGAGAAGGTCATGAAGATCGGCGGCTTTGACAGCTACGAGACCGTGGAGACCCACCCCGGCAGCTTCTTTGAGAATATGCTGGCTGACCACCCCTTCCTGCCCAAGACCTCCCGTCTGGTGCTGGCGGACTACGTCACCATGGATTCCGGTACCGGCTGCGTCCACACCGCGCCCGGCTTCGGCGCCGATGACTATGAGACCTGCCGGCGCTACGGCATGGACATGGTGGTGCCGGTGGACGATCAGGGCAAGCACACCGCCTACGCCGGCAAGTACGAGGGCATGACCACCGATGCGTCCAACCCCGTGATCTTGCAGGATATGAAGGACAACGGCGCGCTGTTCGCCAGCGAGGACATCGTCCACAGCTATCCCCACTGCTGGCGCTGCAAGAATCCCATCATCTTCCGCGCCACCCCCCAGTGGTTCTGCTCCGTGGACTCCTTCAAGGACGACGCCATCGCCGCCTGTGAGGACGTGCGCTGGGTACCCGCATGGGGCAAGGATCGTATGCGCGCCATGATCCTGGAGCGCACCGACTGGTGCATCAGCCGCCAGCGCCGCTGGGGTCTGCCCATCCCCGTGTTCTACTGCAAGGACTGCGGCAAGCCCATCTGCACCGAGGAGAGCATCGAGGCTGTGGCCGGCCTGTTCGAGGAAAAGGGCTCCAACGCATGGTTCGATATGGATGCCGCCGACATCCTGCCCAAGGGCTTCACCTGCCCCCACTGCGGCAAGGCCGCCGGCTTTGAGAAGGAAACGGACACGCTGGACGGCTGGTTCGACTCCGGCTCCACCCACTTTGCCGCCATGGAGCGCGACCAGCACTTCTGGCCCGCCACCATGTATATCGAGGGTCTTGACCAGTACCGCGGCTGGTTCCAGTCCTCCCTGCTGGTAGCCGTAGGCGCGCTGGGCCGCGGCGCTCCGTTCAAGGAGTGCGTCACCCACGGCTGGACAGTGGACGGCGAGGGCAAGGCCATGCACAAGTCTCTGGGCAACGGCATGGACCCCGCCGAGATCTTCGACAAGTACGGCGCCGACCTGCTGCGTCTGTGGGCAGGCTCCGCCGACTACCACGTGGACGTGCGCTGCTCCGATGAGATCTTCAAGCAGCTCAGTCAGAACTATCTGAAGTTCCGCAACACCTGCAAGTTCTGTCTGGACAATCTGGTGGGCTTCGACGCCGACCATCTGGTGCAGCCCGACGAGATGCTGCCGCTGGATAAGTGGGCTGTCACCCGCCTGAACACCCTGATCGAGAAGGTGTTCGCCGCCTACGACAACTATGAGTTCCACGTGGTGTCCCACATGGTCAACGACTTCTGCGTGGTGGATCTCAGCTCCTTCTACTTCGACATCATCAAGGATCGCCTGTACTGCGGCGAGGAGAACAGTCTGGAACGCCGCAGCGCCCAGTCCGCCGTCTGGATGATCCTGGACGCCATGACCCGCCTGTTCGCCCCCATTCTGGCCTTCACCTGCGACGAGGTGTGGCTGGCCATGCCTCACCGCGCCGGTGACGACGCACGCAACGTCCTGCTCAACCAGATGGTGCAGCCCTATGCCGCCTACGCCCTCAGCGAGGTGGAGATGGGCAAGTGGGCGCGTCTCGCCGCCCTCCGCACCGCCGTCAACGGCGCACTGGAGCAGGCCCGCGCCGACAAGACCATCGGCAAGAGTCTGGAGGCCGAGGTGGATCTGACCGTCACCGCCGAGGACGCCTTCCTGACCGATATGGACGCCGCCGATCTGGCCGACCTGCTCATCGTCTCGCAGGTTCGCGTGGAGGTGGGCGCGGAGCTGACCGTGGCTGTCCGCCCCGCCAACGGCGCCAAGTGCCTGCGCTGCTGGAAGGTGCTGCCCACCGTGGGCAGCGACGCCGGTCACCCCGACCTGTGCCCCCGCTGCGCCGCCGTGGTCAAGAATCTCCCCGTCATCGAATAAGCGTATCAAAAAAGAGAGGACACGCATCGCGTGTCCTCTCTTTTTGCGCTTTATGCCTTATTTTCCAGCTTCCGAAGCTGCGCCAGAAACTCCTCCGGCAGCGGACAGTGCAGCTCCACCATCTCGCCGGTACGGGGGTGGATGAACCGCAGCCCTACCGCGTGGAGGCACTGTCCCGTCAGACCCGGCACCGGCTTCTTCGCGCCGTACACCGTGTCCCCCAGAATGGGGTGGCCAATATAGGCCATGTGTACCCGGATCTGGTGGGTGCGTCCCGTCTCCAGACGGCACCGCACATGGGTCACCCCCGGATACCGGGCGACGACCTCCCAGTGGGTCACGGCGGGCCGTCCCCCGGCGATCACCGCCATCTTCTTCCGATCCGACGGGTGCCGTCCGATGGGTGCGTCCACCGTGCCGCTGTCCTCCTTCAGGCTGCCCACCACCAGACACTCATACGTCCGCGCCAGCGTGTGGTCGCTGAGCTGGACGCTGAGCCCCAGATGGGCGGCGTCGTTCTTGGCGGCGATGATGAGACCGCTGGTATCCCGGTCGATGCGGTGGACGATGCCGGGGCGCTTCTCCCCGCCGATGCCGGACAGCGACGGCCCACAGTGGTGGAGCAGGGCGTTGACCAGCGTACCGTCCGGGTGTCCCGGCGCGGGATGCACCACCAGCCCCGCCGGCTTGTTGACCACGATGACATCCGCATCCTCGTATACCACGTCCAGCGGGATATCCTGCGCCGTCAGCGCCGTGTCCCGCGCCTCCGGTACGTCCACCGTCACCGTCTCGCCGCCGGTGATGCGGCAGCTCTTGACGGCGGGCTTGCCGTCCACGGACACCCGTCCCTCCTCGATGTACCGCGCCGCCTGCGAGCGGGTCAGTCCGTTGGCGCGGGAGGCCACAAAGGCGTCCAGCCGCGTCCCCGCGTCCTCTGCCTCAGCTTTCAGATGCAGCGTCATCCTTCGGCTCCTTCTTGTCGTACTTGTCGTAGAACCACAGGTAGTACACAGCGCCCAGCACCACGCCGATGACCACAAAGCAGTCCGCCAGATTGAAGATGGGGTAGTCGATAAACAGCAGGTCGAACATATCCACCACATACCCCCGGCACATCCGGTCGATGACGTTGCCGATGCCGCCGCCCAGAATAAGCACCCCCGCCGTTACGCCCAGCGGATGGCGGACGATCCTTTTCACCAGCAGCCACGCCACCGCCAGCATCAGCACGATGGTGACGATGGCCAGCAGCCCGGTCTTGCCGGAAAAGCTGCTCCACGCCGCGCCGGTATTGTGCAGCCGCGTCAGCTGCATCACGCCGGGCAGCAGCGGCGCGGACTGCCCCACCTCCAGATGGGATACCACCCACCACTTCAAAAGCTGGTCGCCCGCCACGCAGGCCGCCAGCGCCACAATATACCACATAGGGCATCCTCCCTGTTTTGGATTCTCCCCCATCATATCCCATTTGCCCGCCGTTTGCAACTTTTATTCCGCGACTTTCTTGTATTGCACGGCGCCGCGTGGTATAATAGAGTATTCAAATATCGCCCCGCATCGACACGGGGCAGGGAGGCCCGACTTGGATAGAAAACAGGTATTGATCCCCGAGGAGCAGACGCTCCGTCAGCGGGATTTTGAACGGAAAATACGGGAGCTGCACACCCAGCGCGGAAAGAACGTCCGCGCTCTGGTGGACACCTTCGGCTGCCAGCAGAACGTGGCGGACAGCCAGCATATCATGGGTATGCTGGAGGCCATGGGCTGCACCTTCGTCACCGCCCCGGAGGAGGCGGACATCGTGGTGCTGAACACCTGCGCCATCCGCGACCACGCGGAGAAGCGGGTCTACGGCACGCTGGGCGCACTGACCCATACGAAAAAGGCCAACCCGGAGCAGATCATCTGCCTGTGCGGCTGCATGGCCCAGCGCCCGGAGGTGGCGGAGAAGGTACGCCAGTCCTACCGCCACGTGGATCTGGTGTTCGGCCCCCAGGCGCTGTGGAAGTTCCCGGAGCTTTTATATCAGGTCTATACCCGCCGGGGCCGCGTGTTCTCCGTGGAGGACGAGCACGGCTCCATTGCTGAGGGTATGCCGGTGGTGCGGGAGGGCCGCACACGGGCGTGGGTGTCCATCATGTACGGCTGCAACAACTTCTGCTCCTACTGCATCGTCCCCTATGTGCGGGGCCGGGAGCGCAGCCGGGAGCCGGAACGCATCCTTGAGGAGGTGCGCCAGCTGGCCGCCGAGGGGTACAAGGAGATCACCCTGCTGGGGCAGAACGTCAACTCCTACGGCAAGGATCTGGATACGCCGTGGGACTTTGCCGACCTTTTAAGCGAGCTGGATAAGATCGAGGGGGACTATCTCCTCCGCTTCATGTCCTCCCAGCCCAAGGACGCCAGCTATAAGCTGTTCGACACCATGGCCCGCTGCAAGCACGTGGCCAAGCAGCTGCACCTGCCGGTGCAGTCCGGCTGTGACCGGGTGCTGCGGGCCATGAACCGGCCCTACGACCGGGCCAAATATCTGGATCTCATCACCTACGCCCGGAAGGTCATGCCCGAGCTGGTGCTGACCAGCGATGTGATCATCGGCTTCCCCGGCGAGACGGAGGCCGAGGCCATGGAGACGGTGGCGCTGGTGGAGGAGGTACGCTTCGACGCCCTGTTCACCTTCATCTTCTCCCCCCGTCCCGGCACCCCCGCCGCCAAGATGGACGACCCCGTACCCCGTGCCGAAAAGCAGAAGTGGTTCGACCGCCTCTGCGACGCCCAGAACAGGATCTCCGAGGAGATCCACGCCGGGTATGTGGGCGACACCCTGCGCTGTCTCATCGACGGCGAGAGCGACGACAGCCGCTGGCCGCTGACGGCCCGCACCGCCGGGGGACGGCTGGTGCATCTGGTGGGCGACCGAGCCGCCGTGGGTACATACCGCGACGTAAAGATCACCGACAGCAACACGTGGGCGCTGTTCGGCCAACTGATTTGAATTTTCCCAAGGAGGTATCCGCATGGCAGAGCTGACTCCCATGATGCGCCAGTACATGGAGATCAAGGAGCAGAATCCCGACTCCATCCTGTTTTTCCGTCTGGGTGACTTCTACGAGATGTTCGGCCCCGACGCCCGCACGGCGTCCCGCGAGCTGGATCTGGCTCTAACCACCCGGGATAAGGACAAGAACAAGTCCTTCGACGAGAAGATCCCCATGTGCGGCATCCCCTACCACGCCTCCGACGCCTATATCGCCCGTCTTATCGCCAAGGGCTACAAGGTGGCCATCTGTGAGCAGACGGAGGACCCCGCCGCCGCCAAGGGACTGGTGAAGCGGGATATCATCCGCGTTGTCACCCCCGGTACGGTCATCGACGAGTCCTGCCTCAGCGCCGAGCGCAGCAACTATCTGTGCGGCGTGTATCTGGACGATACCGGCGCGGGACTGTGCGCCTGCGACGTGTCCACCGGCAAGGCGCAGGCCACGGTGTTCACCGGCCCCGACCGGGTCCGCGCCCTGCTCAACGAGCTGGGGCGGTTCGCCCCTGCCGAGGCGGTGATGAACGAGGCCGCCTATTTTGACGAAACGCTGCACCGGACGATGCAGGAGCGCTTTTCCTGCCACATGGAGAAGCTGTCCGCCGCCCGGTTCACCCCGGAGGACGCGGAGAAAAAGGTACGCGCCCAATTCGGGCAGGAGGCGCTGGAGCGCCTGCCCCGGGATAACATGACGCCGCTGCTGGCGCTGGGCGGCCTGCTGGGGTATCTCTATGAGACGCAAAAGACCGATCTGGGTCACCTCGACCAGCTGACATGGTACCGCACCGGGCAGTACATGGAGCTGGATCTCACCGCCCGCCGCAATCTGGAGCTGACGGAAACGCTGCGGGGCAAGGAAAAGCGCGGCAGTCTGCTGTGGGTGCTGGACAAGACCAAGACCGCCATGGGCGCCCGCAACCTGCGGGCATGGCTCCAGCAGCCGCTGGTGGACGTGGCCGCCATCGACCGGCGGCTCAGCGCCGTGGCGGCGCTGGCGGAGCACACCGTGGCACGGGAGGAGCTGACGCTGGCTCTCAGCGGCATCGCCGATATGGAGCGGCTCATCGGCCGGGTGGTCTACGGCTCTGCCGGCGGGCGGGATCTGGTGTCCCTCCGTGCCTCCATGGAGCGGCTGCCCGCCGTCAAGGCGCAGCTGGCCGCCTTCCCCTCCGGTGCGCTGCACCAGCTGGATCAGCAGCTGGAGGATCTCAACGATCTGGCCGCCCTGATCGGCCAGACGCTGGTGGACGAGCCGCCGTTCTCCGTCCGGGAGGGCGAGATGATCCGGGACGGCTTCGACCCGGAGGTAGACCGTCTGCGGGGCATCCTCCACGGCGGCAAGAGCTTTCTGGCGCAGATGGAGGCGGAGGAGAAGGAAAAGACCGGTATCCGCACCCTGAAGATCGGCTACAACAAGGTATTCGGCTACTACATCGAGGTGTCCAACTCCTTTAAGGAGCAGGTGCCCGACCACTATATCCGCAAGCAGACGCTGGTCAACGGCGAGCGCTACATCACCCAGGAGCTGAAGGATCTGGAGCACGACGTCCTCACCGCCAAGGATCGGGACGCTGCGCTGGAATACGAGCTGTTTGCCGCCCTGCGCACCAAGCTGGCGGAGTCCGTCACCCGCGTGCAGCTGGCCGCGTCCCTTATCGCCCAGCTGGATACGCTTTGCTCCTTTGCCTCTGTGGCGGTGAAGAACAACTACTGCCGCCCCTGTGTGGATGAGTCCGGCGTCATCG
>OGXX01003811.1_pt1 | contig 12229 bp, 10 predicted proteins | sample 1576301 | NCBI WGS metagenome assembly OGXX01 (sample SAMEA3541469, study PRJEB24748) | human gut metagenome | biome: human gut; feature: human-associated habitat; material: faeces | place: China | collected 2012
CTCATGAAGCCCAGCAGGTTGGCGGCCCAGTAGGCGATGCCGGGGAAGATGGCCAGAATCAGCAGCGCCGCGCTGAACAGCAGCCAGAAGATCGTATCCTCGATCTGTACCTTTGCCAGCCGGACACGCCGCAGGATATACCCCGCCGTGATAAGGCTGCCCAGAATCAGGCAGATGCGAATGAGCGTTTGGTCGAACATTTCACAGGCTCCTTTCGGGGTAGGGGGTCTCGGTGTCGCGCTTGCGGAACCACTGGATCAGCAGGATGGAGATAGCCATTTTGACCATATACTGCACGCTGCGCCAGAAGGTCAGGTAGCTTTGGCCGGCCATCCGCTCGCCCATCTCGACCTGCACCTCTTTTACGGTCGCGCCGTTCTTGATCAGGTAGCTGATGGTGTCCGGTTCGGGGCCGTAGTTGAGGTTCTGGGCAAACTCCTCAACCATGGCGCGGTTGAACATCCGCATGCCGCTGGTGGGGTCGCAGATGGCGCGGCCCGTTGTCAGGCGGATGGACCAGCTGATGATATAGCTGCCCAGCATCCGCAGCGTCTTGGGCTTTTTCACGGTCAGAAAGCGGCTGCCGATGACAATATCGCTGCCCTGCTCAAGCTCATGGAGCATCGCCTCGATATACTGCGGCTTGTGCTGGCCGTCAGCGTCCATCTGCATAGCGCAGTCGTAGCCGTTCTCCGCCGCAAAGCGCAGCCCGGTCTGGAACGCCCCTGCCAGCCCCAGATTGACCGGCAGGTCGATCAGGCGGTATCCGCGGGCGCGGCAGATGGCCGCCGTCTTGTCGCGGCTGCCGTCATTGACGACCACATAGTCGTACTGGGGATAGTCGGTCGTCAGCTCCTCAACGACCTGCACGATATTGGCTTCCTCGTTATGGGCGGGGATCACAATGAGTAATTTTGACATCTTAGCTCCTTTTGGCAGACTTTACGACTTCCATCATTGTAGCAAAGACAGCCTGCCATGTAAAGTGGCTGCAAAGGTTTTGGTAGGTGTTCTCGGCACGGGCCTGCGCGGCGGCCGGGTCTGCCAGCAGGGCGGCAAGCCCGGCGCGGATCGCATCAGTGCCGGCATCGGGCAGGAAGATCGCGTAGTCCTCCCCGGGCAGCAGCTCTCCGGTGCCCGCCGTGCGGGTCGTCACGATGGGGCAGCGGCAGGCTGCCGCCTCCAGCAGCGTGGTAGGGAAGCCCTCGGCATACTCGGTGGGCAGGCAGTAGGCATCCGCCTGTGCCAGCAGTTGAATGATCGCATCGTGCGGCAGCGCGCCCAGCGCATGGACCCGGCCGCCCAGTGCAGCCAGCACGGCCTCCTCGGGGCCGGTGCCCGCCACGGCCAGTGTGCAGCCCGGCAGGGCCTGCACAGCCTCGGCAAGGCGCAGCGCACCCTTTTCGGGGATGAGCCGCCCGATAAACGCAATGAGCTTTCCATCCGCAGGCAGGTGCAGCTTTTCGCGCCAGTTTATGGCACCCTCCGCATGGGCCAGCCTGTCCAGCTCAACGGGGTCCACAGCGTTCGGCAGGCGGCCAGCCGCCCGGATGCCGAAGGTCTGCAGCCAACGGCAGACATCCCCGGACACGCCGTAGAAGGGGAACCCGCAGCGGCGGATGCTGCCGCAGGCAAGATGCTCATACATCCGGCCCAGCGTCCCGGTCAGCCCGCCGTGCATCATATAGCCGGTGGAGTGGTCGATGACCAGCGCCGGGATGCCGCGCCGCCTGCACTGGTGCGCAGCCCAGATGCTCTGGGGGTACATGCGGGTCTGGATGACCGCAAAGTCAATGTCCTGCGCCCACAGCGCATCGGCGGGGGCAAAGGGCTTCAGCACCGGGAAGCGCCCGCCCATGACCGGCCATGACGGCAGACGGAAGATCTCGATGCCGTCGGCATCGGTCTGCCGCGCGGGCAGACCCGGCAGCGCCGCCGTAACAACAAGCGCCCTGTGACCGGCGGCAGCGCACCGCCGCGCCAGATTCCATGTGTACCGCTCGACCCCGCCGGGGGTGGGGAGGTATTGGGTTGAGAAGAAGCAAATAACCATTACAGTTGGCCTTTTCAAAATTGTAGATAATGGATAATAAATAATATGGAGTTTTTGCCGTGCCGCAAGGCGCGGCTTTTTTTATTTGCAGGGCTTCACCCTGCAATAATCGCCAACATACTATTCACCACCACGCCCGCCTGTACAAGCGCGATCGCAATCGTCAGCTTATCCTGCGCGGCGCCCTCGTCGGGCACCGTGGCCAAGCGGCGGGGCAGGCAGGCCAACAGCAGCAGCGGCAGGATCGGCAAAAAGTACCGTCCCTGCAAGCCGTACAGCGTTTCATAGCGGATCGGTGTCCAGAGCAGACAGCCCGCTACCGTCAGCAGGCAGCAGAGCGCCGCCGCTGCGCAGCACCAGCCCCGGGCCCTGCCCGTGAGCAGCTGCTTTGCGCCCTGCACCGGCAGGGCTGCGTAGGCCAGCAGCAGATACAGCACAGCGACCCAGCCCCAGGCCAGCTCCACCGTGTAATAGCTCAGGCTGCCGCCGACCAGCGTGCGGATATAGTGATCCCCATTTTTGACGACACTGCGCACAAACAGCAGTGCCGTGGCTGCCGGGTGCCGCAGGATATATCCCGGCGTATAGGTCTCCTTGTCGCCCGCATCCACCGTGCTTTGGGTAGCGCGGGTGGCGCGGGCCGCCTCGACCTGCTCCGCAAGCGCCGTGCGGTCAAGCGGGATGCGGTCATCCATCGCGCCGACCTCAACGCCCAGCCCGGCAAACTGCTCCTGACAGCTGGGCAGGCTGAACAGCTGCTTGTACGCCTGCACCGCGCCGCCCTCAGCAAAATAGGGCAGGTAGGCATCTGCATTACCCACCGTCACATCAGTGCCGAACAGCACGAGCGATGCCTCGGTATAGAACGCCTGCGCGTCCGTGTAGGTGTTGGCCTTATCCGCTGCAAAAAGGAAGCTCTGTCCCAGCACGGCGGGGGTCACATCCTTCTCGCGCAGAGCCTGCACCCAGAAGTCCACCTCGCTCTTGGCGGGCGCGGCGTTATCCTCCACATAATAGTATAGCCGCTTTACATAGTTTTCCAGCGAGTTCTCGTTGATCTGCGCTTCATACTCCCAGTCGGCCGGTGTCGGCGTACCCTTGGCGGCGCGGTCACTGCCGGCCGGCTCAGCCGCTGCGGCTGCAGGCTCCTGCACCGTACCGGTGCGCAGCGTGTCGGTCAGCAGGCCGCTGTTCAGCACCAGCGCCAGCAGCAGGCAGACAGCCAGATAGCCGCATTTTTTCGCCTTGGCATGGCGGCCCAGCCGCGCGGCAGGCACCAGCAGCAGCAGCGCTGCCAGCGGCAGATAGACAAGCTTGCCCGGGGCCAGCACCACGCCGCAGAGCAGCAGCGCCGCCAGCCGGGCAGGGGAGAGCGCCTTGCCCCGGTCGGGGCCGAAGGCTGCATCGAGCAACAGCGCCGTAAAGGCAAAGCTGCACCCCAGCAGCGGGGCATCCCGGCTGAAGCTGGCCGCCAGATGCAGCGTCATCGGCAGCAGCGCTGCCGCCGTAAACACCCGCTTGCCGAAGGGTGCCGCCCTGACAGCCAGCGCCGCCAGCGCCGCAAAGAGCAGCAGGTTTGCCAGCCGCCCCAGCAGCAGCGCGGGGGCAAACCCCAGATGCAGCAGGTAGGCGAGAAAGACCGCCGCCGCGCTTGCCAGATAAAGCAGCGGGTTCTGGTCGGTCTGCAGCTCGTTGTACTCCTGATGGCTGTCAAACGGCTCCTCGGTCGTGGTCAAAAGCTGCGAGGTGAACGCCTCCCATGTAAACACGGTCGTGTTTTCGTTCTGCAGGTCGGCGTCCTCGTCCCCCACACGGCGGAAGGTCGTTGTCGTGGGGACCCGGCCCATCCGCCATTCCTCGCGGGACAGATCATTGGCCCAGCGGCTGGCAAGGGTGAAGCTCTGGTTGATATGGTATTTCTCATCCGGCGCGGCGTAGGGCGGCAGCACAAAGCTGTACAGCAGCCCAAAGCCCAGCACCAGCACAAATACAAGGCGGTGCAGCGCCAGTTTTTTGCCAAGCACTGCCCAGACAGCGAACGCCGCCAGCACGGCAGCAAGGCCTGCCACAAGCAGGAAAAACCGCGTCAGATAGCCGCCGATGCGCTGGTAGGTGATTTGCATCGCCATCGTGCCGTCCACAGCGCGGCCGCTGACCGACATCTGCTCCTTCCAGAGTGCCACGCCATCGCTGTGGCCCACGGCAAGGATCGCATCGGTCGTGTAATGGGGTGTAACGGTCAGCCGGTAGCGGCGGCCCTCCCGGCCGGTCACTGCCGGGTCCAGCCCCAGGGTCGTATACTGGTCAGGCACAATATAGTCCATCGTACCGACCGAGCGGGACAGCTCTGCGCCGGTATCGGCGTCATAGAGCACCACCTCCAGCGCACCGCTGGGCTGCTCCCCGGGCAGGTAAAACTCCAGCCCGATCGTCAGCAGATCCTTGTCGTAGGTGAACACCTGCTCGGCGGTCTCGCCGTCATGGATCAGCTCTGCGCGCAGAAAATCTGTAATGATCTCGCTGCGGCCCTTCGTCACCTGCGGGCGCACCTCGGCCAGCCAGAGCAGCACCACCGCTGCCAGCAGCACGATGAGTGTTGCCAGCGCGGCCAACAAGGGGGTATGTTTTTTTTGTTTTGGATTTTTCATGCAATCTCCCGCAAATGCGAAATCACAACGCTGCGCCGAACGCCTTTTTCACCGCGTCGTTCCAGCGTCCATCGCTGCGCAAAATTTTCTCGACCGCGCCGCGCACGGCACCTTCGCCGCCGCGCTGGGGGCAGATATAATCTGCGCGGGCCTTTACCTCCTCGGCAGCGTCCGCCGGGCAGGCCACAAAGCCGCACAGCGCCATAGCCGCCAGATCGTTGAGGTCATCGCCGCAGTAGGCGGTCTGCTCCCGGGTATAGCCGTTTTCCGCCATAAACGCCTGCAGAAATACGGCTTTCTGCCCGACATTCTGGTATACATCGGTAATTTTCAAATCGGCGGCGCGGCGGCGGACGGCCTCGCTCTGCCGCCCGGTGCAGATCATCACGCGGATGCCCGCCGTGCGGGCCAGTACCAGCCCGGCCCCGTCCTTGATGGCAAACTTTTTCATCTCATTGCCGGTGGCATCGTAATAAACGCCGCCATCGGTCATCGTGCCGTCCACATCCAGCACCAGCAAGCGTATCATAGTCAGGCCCTCTCATACTCACTGGGGGTGATGAACCGCACCGGCAGCCCCGCCGCACGGATGGCACCGGCCATCTGGGCGTTGTAGGCCGCGCCGCGGCCTGTGTGGGTGTGCAGGCCTGCATCGGCATAGGCCGCCGTGCCTGTGCGGTAGCCATCGGCACCGGCCAGCAGCACACCCGCCGCGCCGCACTGGCGCAGCAGCCGCAGCAGCATCAGCACACTGTTGCCGCCCTGCGCATCGGTGGCGGAAAGCCGGTCATAATTCACAACAGCGGCATCCTTATCAGCGCGCAGGTTGCTGGTCAGGATCAGCGGGCAGGGGTAGGCTGCGGCCTCATCAAAGCGTTTTGCGTTGGTAAAGAAGGCGTAGTCCGGCCGCATAAAGCCCGGCACAAAGTTGGCAGATACCGTCACATCGGCAGCTGCAGCCGCCACAGCGGCACGGCCTGCCTCTGCGGCAAGGCTGGCACCGGGGGCCAGCACCAGCACCGTCTTGCCCGCAAAGGCAGCCTGCAGGGCAGCCAGCGCGGCGGTATCATCGGTGCGGCGGTTCTTGTACTCGGTGTACAGGGCATCGGCGTAGGCCGCATCAAACACCGTCTTTTTGTCGGGGGCAATGTCCGCCAGAATATGGTTGATGTCCCGGTTGGTCAGATCGCCCTTGCCGAGGTAATGCTCCGCATAGTTGCGGTGCAGATTGAACTTGGCCGACAGGAAATACGCCGGTGTATAGCCCCATGCGCACTCCCCCTTGATGGGCGCAATGTGATCCTGAATGGCGTCCATCAAATCATCAATGTTGTAGTGGCTGCCGAAATACTCGTTCATATAATCGGCGATCAGCTCGATCGGCAGGTTGCCGGGGATACGGCCCATGCCCATCAGGCTGCCGTCCACAGCCAGATCACGGCGCAGGTGCTTATCCAAAAACTCCTGCGCCAGACAGAAGCTCAGGGCCATGTTCTCATGCAGGTGCAGCGCCAGGCGGATGTCCGGGGCCAAATTGTGGTCCGCCATGCTGACGATGCGCTCCAGATCGCGGCGGCGCATGCTGCCGAAGGTATCCACGATGGAGAACTGCCACGGGTGGATGGCGTTGACCTGCTCAAAGATCCAGAGCAGATCTTTATCGCTGTAGCCCATGATGTTGATGGGGTTGATGGAGACTTTGTAGCCCAGTTCTTTAATGCGGCGGGCAAAGTCCATGCCGTCTTTAATGTCGTAATCGTGCGCGGTGATGCGGATGATCTCGATGCCGTGTCCATCGTAGGGGGACAGCTTGGCAATGTCGTAGTTGGAGCGCATCGCCATGCCGGAGTACATCGTGCGGCCGCGCTGGCTCTCGTCAGGCAGCAGGCGGTTCAGCTCCTCAATGGTGTTGCAGACCGTGACATCGGGGTCGTAGCCGTCCACATTGCGCAGAAAGCCCACCTCGACCACATCAACGCCCGCGCGGGTCAGCGTCTGGATGATGCGGCGGGCGGAGCCGAAGCCCCACTGCCAGCTATTGACATAGCCGCCGTCGCGCAGGGTGCAGTCCAGCAGTTTGATATCAGCCATGCTGCTTCTCCTTCAGAATTTCATTGACCAGCGCCAAATCTTTAGGCGTGTCCACGCTGACCGTCTTGTACGGGCTGACGATGGCGTGTACCTTATGCCCATTCTCGATAAAGCGCATCATATCGTTTTCCTCAGCCTTTTCCAGAATAGATTTCGGCGTATCATGGTAAAATTTCAGTGCCTGCTTGCTGTACAGCTGGATGCCGGTCACCTTCTCGTACTCAAAATCCAGCGTGCCCTTCGGGTAGGGGATGGGGCTGCGGGAAATCAGCAGGATCTCCCGCGCGGCGTTGGTCACGACCTTCTGGTTGGAAAAATCAATGACATCGGCCGGATGCTCCATGACATTGGTCAGCACAGCGACATAATAAGGGTCAGCCGGTAGGGCGCTGGGCAGGATCAGGTCAAACGCCGCCGGGTTCACCAGCGGCTCATCACCCATGAGCTGCAGATACAGGTCGGCGTCCTCCACGGTGCTGACCTCCCAGATGCGGCCGGTAGGGGTGTCATGGTCGGGGCTGGTCATCAGATATTTCATATCATACTTCTTGCAGGCCTCAGCAATGCGGTCATCGTCGGTGGCGATCAGCACATCGTCCAGCTTCGGGCAGGCCTTGGCGGCCTTGTACACCCACCAGATCATCGGCTTGCCCAACACATCGGCCAGCGGCTTGCCCGGCATCCGCGTACTCGCATACCGCGCCGGAATCACAGCGATTGTTTTCATGGTTGTACCTCGCATATTTGGCTTATATATAAAATGAACCACGCATGTAGGGGCCGGGCATGCCCGGCCCACAGCTTTACGGAAAGCGCTCTATTACAATCAGGTTGAGGGCGGGACATGTCCCGCCCCTACAGTTGCAACTCTTTACACCAGCGCTCTCGCTTCGTCCAGCGTCAGCAGGATTTTTTCTTCGGCGGCGGTAAAGCCGCGCAAAACAAAGCTCTGTACCGTTACGGCGCGGGCAAAGGTAAACGGCAGGCAAAAGTTCAGCACCTCGCTGGGCATCGTGCGCTCAAGCACGACCGCCTCGGGGAAAAGCGCCTGATAATCGGTTGCATCCCGCGGGTGCGTCTTGATAAACAGCGGCCCGGCAGCATATTTTGCCGCCACCGCCTTGAACATCGCGTCCTGCTGTCCCTGCGTCATCAGGCCGTCCGCCACAAAGCTGCGGGGCAGCAAAAGCGTGGCGCCATCGGCCTTTTCCGGCAGGGGCCTGGTCAAAAATACGCGGCGCACCATTGCTTTTTCGTCCTCGGTCAGGCTTTCCAACAGTTTGGCCTTGCTGTCCGTCACCATGCGGTCGGCGGCAAACAGCGTACACCGCGCGGCGTCCTCGCTCTCGACGCAGCGGCACCATGGGCTGTCACCCCAGTAGAGGTAGCCTTTTCCGCGCTGCTTCGCGGCAAAATCGGCCGCCGCGCGCTGGTCAGTCACCAGATGCTGGTCGGGGCCGAGCGTACTGCCGAAGGTGTCCTCACAGAGGATATACCCGGCGCGGCAGTCCTGCAGGTAGCGGCCCAGCACGCTCCAATCGTTGTGGATGTAGACATTTTCATACGCAGCGCGGTCAAATTTCCATCCGCACAGCTTTTCAAACGCCCGCGCGGCCCGCTGGTGGGCAAAGAGGCCGGTCACAGTGCCGGGCCACTTTGTCTCCTCGACAATGATCGTCTTGACAACACCGGTCGCGTCCAGCCGGGCCGCCAGCGCGGCGGTGTCGGGCACAGACGCGGAAAGCACCATCGTATGAGGCCCATTTTCACAGGCGCAGCGCCCGGCCCGCAGCAGATCAACAAGCACCTGATAGGCCGTGTGGCAGATGTAAAGATTCGGTTTCATGCGTCACTCCTGCACGAGCTTGACGGGCGGGAAGTGGATGCGTCCCCAGCCGGACGCCCATTCGGGCATCGTCAGGTCGCTGTTGGTCACTTCAAAGGCGAACTCGGTCACCGGCTTGTCCAGACAGACCGCATGGGCCAGCGCGCCGTCAAAAATATCGAGATAGAAGAAATACTGTCCCTCGCCCAGCAGGCTCGGGTCAAATTCAAACACCGAGGTGTAGAGCTTACCCGGCTCAGCGGGGCCGAGGTCGACCGGGTGGGTGATGCCCACAGGGGAGGAGTCCCGCGCGTGGAGATTCATCTTCATGTGGATCCCCGCAAACGGCTCCGACACGCGCCATGTGATCTTGACGCGCATCTTCTCGGTGTCCGCAAAGACGCTGGACTCCTTATCGACAAAGTCGAGCGTTTCCAGCCGGAATCGCTTACCGGCGCTGCCGGTCATGCGGGCAACATCGGCCAAGTCGTAGTGGACCACATTCACATCGGTCGTGTCCATATAGACGGCAATCGCCTGCTCCACATCTCCGTCAAAGATGACCTTGCCCTTGTCCAGCACGACACAGCGGCTGCAGAGCTGGCGGATGGTGGACATATTGTGGCTGACATACAGCACCGTGCGGCCGTCCTGATTGGCAACATCGCTCATCTTGCCAAGGCATTTCTGCTGGAACTTCATATCGCCGACCGCCAGCACCTCGTCCATGACCATGATCTCGCTGTCAAGGTGGGCGGCCACGGCAAAGGCAAGTTTCACAAACATGCCACTGGAATAGCGCTTGACCGGCGTGTCGATAAAGTCGCCGCACTCGGAAAATTCAATGATCTGCGGCAGCTTGGCGTCGATCTCGGCCTTGGTCATGCCGAGGATCGCGCCGTTCATATAGATATTCTCGCGGCCGGTCATCTCATTGTTGAAGCCGGTGCCGACCTCCAGCATCGAGGCCACGCGGCCGCGAATTTTGATTTCACCCTCGGTGGGGGCCGTGATGCGGGACAGCAGCTTTAACAGCGTAGATTTTCCCGCGCCGTTGCGGCCGATGATGCCAAGTGCCTCCCCCTGATAGACCGTCAGGTCTACGCCGTTCAGTGCCATAAAGGTTTGCCCAAACAGCCGCTGATCCGTGCCGATGACGGTGTTCGGGTCCTCCTTGCCGCGCACGCGCGCCCACCAGCTCTGCAGGTCGTGCGTCAGCGTGCCACCGCCGATCTGGCCGAGTTTGTATTGCTTTTTCAGCCCTGTAACCTCGATGACAGGGCGTTTTTCGGTTGTAGACATAATACGCCCTCCCTCAGACGGTATCCATAAAGGTTTTTTCGATGCGGCTGAACAGCACGACACCCAGCACCAGCGCGGCGGCGGTGAATACCAGACTGTACACGATGCCGAACATCGTGACCGTGCCGGTGCCTAAGGTCGCCATGCGGAAGATCTCGATCGGGGAGGTCATGGGGTTCAGCTGAACCAGCACGCGCAGACGGGGGCTGGCGTCCAGCATCGACAGCGGGTAGACAACGGGGGAGGCGTACATCCAAAGCTGCACGCCGAAGCCCACGGCAATGGCAAGGTCGCGGTATTTTGTCGTCAACGAGGATACGATGATGCCGACACCGAGGCCGAGCAGCATGACCTCCAGAATGACAAAGGGCACCGCCAGCACCCACAGTGTAAAGGCCACGCCGCTGCCGGTGGCAAAAAACCACACCCAGAAAATCAGGTACATCGCCGCCTGAATGCCAAAGTTGATCAGGCTGGTCAGCACCTGACTGACCGGCATCGTCAGGCGGGGGAAGTAGACCTTGCCGAAGATCTGCGAGTTCGTCACAAAGGTGTTGGCCGTGTTGTTGACGCAGTTTGCAAAAAAAGTCCAGACCGTGTTGCCCGCCATGTAGAACAAAAAGCCGGGCACGCCATCGGTAGGCATGTTGGCCATGCCGCCGAACACGATATTGAAGATGACCGTTGTGATGAGCGGGTTCAGGATGATCCACGCAGGGCCGAGTATTGTCTGCTTATACAGCACGGTAAAGTTGCGCTTGACAAACATCGTGATCAGGTCGCGGTAGCGCCACAGCTCGTTCAGGTCGATGTCGAACCAGCCGGTTTTGGGGCGTATGACGGTAGTCCAGCCCTCGTCGGCCGGGCGGGTGGTTTGCAGATTTTCAGCCATAAAAATACCTGTTCCTTATGTGTATGATCGTGTTTGCACAGTTCTCCATAGTAATAGTGATATTTTACCACATTTCGCGCAAAGAATCAACTTGCCGCAGCGTTTATAATTATGGTAGGGGCCGGGCATGCCCGGCCCGGTTGTGAAAGGCAAACGGGCGTTTCCCGCAAGGCTGCGGGCCGCACATGTGCGGCCTCTACAGGCAGCAAGAAAGCGGCCTGCCGAAAATCCATCGGCAGACCGCTTTTATACATTCACTATTTTACAGCACCTTTGACAAAAATGCCTTCAAGCGCTCGTTTTCGGGGTTGGCAAAGAATTCCTGCGGGCCCTTATCGACCTTGACGATGCCCTCATCAATAAAGATGATGCGGTTGGCAACCTCACGGGCAAAGCCCATCTCATGGGTGACACAGACCATCGTCATGCCGCCGCGGGCCAGCTCCTTCATCAATTCCAGCACCTCGCCGACCATCTCGGGGTCAAGGGCGGAGGTCGGCTCATCAAACAGCAGCACATCGGGGTTCATCGCCAGCGCACGCACAATAGCGATGCGCTGCTTCTGGCCGCCGGACAGCATATTGGGGTAGGTGTCCGCCTTGTCGGCCAGACCGATGCGCTCCAGCAGCTCCATGGCTTTCTTGTCGGCCTCGGGCTGCTTCATCAGGCCCAGACGCACGGGGGCCAGCGTGATGTTCTTCTTCACCGTCAGGTGGGGGAAGAGGTTGAAATGCTGGAACACCATGCCCATCTTCTGGCGCACATGGTCAATGTCGTGGTCGGTGACTTCCTTGCCGTTGAAGATGACGTGGCCGCCGTCCGGCTCCTCCAGACGGTTCAGGCAGCGCAGAAAGGTGGATTTGCCGCAGCCGGAGGGGCCGACCAGCACAACGCAGTCGCCCTTGTTGATCGTCAGATCCACGCCTTTCAGCACCTGCAGGCCGCCGTAGTTCTTCTTCAGTCCTTTAACGTCTATCACTTTGCGCCAGCCTCCTCTCAAATTTTGCAAGCAGCGCGCTGAACAGCATGACCAGCACCAGATAGGTCGCAGCAACGCCGAGCAGCGGGAACATGGCATCATAGGTACGGTTCATGATGCCCTGCGCGGCATACAGCAGCTCCTTGCCGCCGATGACCGTGATCAGCGAGGAGTCCTTCAGCAGCATGATGAACTCATTGCCCAGCGCAGGCAGGATGGAGCGGATAGCCTGCGGGATGATGATTTCAAACATCGTGGTCATATAGTTGAGACCAAGGCTGCGGCCCGCCTCCATCTGGCCGGGATCGACCGCCATCAGGCCGCCGCGGATGATTTCGGAGACATACGCGCCGGAGTTGATGCCCAGTGCTAGTGCGCCGACCATCGTAAAGTTGCGGCTGCTGGCAAAGATGACCATGCTCATGATAAGCAGCTGCAC
>OGXX01003812.1_pt1 | contig 12229 bp, 10 predicted proteins | sample 1576301 | NCBI WGS metagenome assembly OGXX01 (sample SAMEA3541469, study PRJEB24748) | human gut metagenome | biome: human gut; feature: human-associated habitat; material: faeces | place: China | collected 2012
AATAATCCACATCTTCAATACTATTATAATCTCCAAAAGTCAATCTTAAAGCTCCCTTAGAAAGTTCACTTGGAAGTCCTATAGCAGTCAATACATGAGATGGACTTGCTTCTTTTGATGAACAAGCAGAACCTCCAGAAGCACAAATTCCAACTTCATCTAATCTTAATAATAATTCTCCAGAATTTAAATCTTTAAAACTTATATTTATATTTCCTGGTAATCTTCTTTCCATAGTACCATTTATATAAATATCTGGTATTTTTTCCTGTATTTTATTTAAACAATAGTCTCTTAAATTTTTTAATTTTTGTTGATATTGTTCTATATTTTTTTCAGCGATTTGGCAAGCTTTACCTAAAGCTACTATTTCTGCTACATTTTCTGTTCCAGATCTTTTATTTTTTTCTTGATGTCCTCCGTCCATAAATCTTTCAAATTCTATTCCACTTTTTACATATAAAGCTCCAATTCCCTTAGGTGCATATAATTTATGTCCAGATAATGATAACATATCAATATTCATTTTTCTTACATCTATTGGTATGTTTCCAACAGCCTGAACAGCGTCTGTATGAAATATTATTCCGTGTGAATGTGCAATTTGTGCAATTTCTTTAATAGGCTCTATTGTACCTATTTCATTATTTGCATACATTATGCTTATTAATATGGTTTGGTCCGTTATTTCACTTTCTAATTTTTCCAGATTTAACATTCCGTCTTTATCGACATCTATATAACTTATTTTAAATCCCTTATTTTCTAAGTTTTTACAACTATTTAATATTGCCGGATGCTCAATTTTAGAAGTTATAATATGATTTCCTTTTTCTTTATTAGCATATGCTATGCCCTTCAATGCTGTATTATCACTCTCTGAACCACAACTTGTAAAATATATTTCCTCTGGACTACAATTTATAAGTGAAGCAACTCTTCTTCTTGCCTCGCTTATTACTCTTTTGGCACTTCTTCCTATACTATAAAGTGATGATGGGTTTCCGTATTCGATACTTAAATATGGTATCATTTCTTTAAAAACCTCATCTTTTACTCTTGTTGTAGCACTATTATCAAAATATTTAACTTCCATGGCTTTCCCTCTTTTTACTTTTTATATATTATATTCAGTAGTTCTTATTTTTGATTAATTATTTCCAAAATTTCATTCATTTTTTCCATTGTTCCTCTATAGCCATATTTGTAACATTCATCTAATTTTTCTATTTCTAATAATCCTGTTTTATCTGTCTCTATTGTTAAAACCATATCACTTGCTCCAAGGCTTTCTTCAGATACTTTATTACCCATTATATCTATTGACCTCATTGCTATATCCATTACTGTACTTTGATTATTTATTTCATCAGCTTTAAAGTTTATTGCTATTACCTTATTGGCTCCTTGTAGTTTAATTTCTTGTGCCGGGACATTGTCTAATATTCCTCCATCTAAAAATTTATGTGTTTTATATTCACAAGGATTAAATACAACTGGGAAACTGCTACTTGCTCTTATTGCTTTTCCTATTGATATGTCTGTAATATACTTATCTTTTTCCTTTGAATTTTCAGGTATAAAATTCGTAAATATATATTCTTTTGAATCTTTTAAATCAACTGCTGGAACAACAACCGGCATATTTATATCAGTTAATTTTCGAATTCCTTTTCTTTTGGCAACTTCATCAAATCCTTTTTCAATCTCTTCTCCAGAATAAAATCCAGCAAACGGAACTTTTTTATTTGAAAAGAAATTTCCAAAACTTGTGAAAATAGATTTTGGATTTTGATTAACAAGTTCTCTTGCATATCTTTTGAATAGTATGTAAATATAATATGGCGAATACCCCATTGCATATAATGTAGCTATAATACTTCCTGAACTTGTTCCTCCAATTACATCTATTTTTATATTATTTTCTTCTAGTGCTTTTAAAGCTCCAGCATGAGCTATTCCTCTAATTCCACCTCCAGATAGTGCTAATCCTAATTTCATTTTTTTCACCTCGCCTATTTTTTATTTTAATTATTTACTATTTTTTATGTTTTTAAACTTGGTTTTGTTACTTAATTAATTCATCAAAAAATGTCGAAAATTGCGATGAAAAGTGCAACAAAAATACGATTTTTTATTGCAATATTCGGCATTTTATTGTATTATATAAACATTAGATATCTAATTAATTTTAAATCAAAAATATTAATTCTAAGAAATTTTTATCTTAAATTAAAACTCAAATTTAAATTAAAAAATCAAAAGCATAAGGAGGAATAAAATTTGAAAGTTAATCAAGTGATTAATATTGACAAAACAAAAGAAAAAGATTATAATAAAGTTAATCTAACCAATGAAGTAACTTTTACATATTATGATTATTTGAAATATAAATTATTTGAAAAGACGCAGAAGGTTAAAAATACTACATTACACGAAAAAGAAGAAAAATATAAAAGGTTAGAACAACAAGAAAATAGAGTAAATAATGAACATGATAAAGTATTTAGAAAAATACTTTCAGACAAAATAGAAGTAATCAAATTTTTGAATAAACAATTAAAAACAAACTTAAAACCAGAAGACATAGAACAATATAATTCAAGCTATATAAATAATTTAATGCGAAATGAAGAAGCAGATGTAGTATACAAATTAAAAGGTAAAAATGAATTTTTCTTGATAGAACATCAGTCAAAAGTAGATTATAGAATGCCATTTAGAATTTTAAAATATGAAATGGCAATAATAGAAAGTGCAATAGATGAAAAAGAATGTAAAAGGAAAGATTATTTATACCCAAGAGTAAATGCAATAATTTTATATACAGGAAAACAAAAATGGAATGTATCAAAAACATTCCATGAAACACAAGTGACAAGCATACTAGAAAAAGCAATAGAATTTGCAAAATATATTCTTGTAGATATTAATAATTATACAGAAGAAAAATTATTAGAAACTCCATCATTTATGACAAAAGCATTATTAATAGAAAAAGCAAAAGATAATGAGCAAATAGCAAATTATATAGAAAAAATAGTAGAAATAATAAATAAAGACAAAGAAAATTATTCAGACAATATGAAAGAAATATTTAAAATAATGTTAACTCAAATAATAAAAAATAAAATAGGAAAAGAAAAGACAGATGAATTTCTAAATAAACTAAATATAGGAGGTGATAAAGATATGATGGCAGTATTTGAAACAATTCAACAAGACAACAAACGTATATATAGACGTGGTAAAAAAGAAGGATTAATAGAAGTTGCAAAAAAATTGCTAAAAAGAAATAATTCCAAAGAAGAAGTTGCAGAAATAACAGGATTAAAAATTGAAGAAATTGAAATAATAAATAAAAGGTCTTTTTTATAAAATTAAGCTGAAAACTTAATTAAATTTAAATTCCTTGGAAACTGCTATTTTTCAAGGAATTTAATTTAAAACTATAAAATTTTTTCAAAAAAACATATTGCATTTTTACTTTTACTATGATATATATTAAGAAAAAATATTAATTAAGTTTTCAGATTAATAAAGAGGGGGAAAATATGATAAAACAAAGGAAAAAGGAAAATGGAATAACAATAATAGCTCTGGTAATAACAATCATTATTTTATTGATATTAGCAGGAGTATCAATAACTGCATTAACTAAATCAGATTTACTTAAAAACGCAAAAATGGCTAAGAATGCAACAGAAAATGCACAAAATACAGAGAATATAGCACTAGCAGACTATCAAGAAAAAATTGATCAATATATAGAAAGTGGAAGAGATGTAGCTTTGAGTGATGAAGTGAAAAGTTATATAGATAATAAAGTTTTAGAAGTGGAAAAAGTAGAGATAACTGATTTAGTTTCTGATTGGAAGATTGAAAAAAATAATTCAGTAAAAAAAGGAGATATTGTTTATCTTGATTTTACAATAACTAAAAATTCATCTTGGTCAACGGGGTGGAATTATGGTATAGGGAAAATTCCAATATTGGAAAATTGTCAAAACAAGTATGATTTGACGTTGAATGGTTGGGAAGGAAGAAACACAGGCGAGATAGCTATAAAAAATGGTATTATTGATATTTTTGAATTAGGACATAGTCCTACAGGAATTGTTATTAATACAACAGTTTACATCGGGAAAAAATAAAAAAATGGAGCATTAAGCTCCATTTTTTATTTCATCTTATTTCTAATCTCAAAATACTTAAATCCACAAATCAAAACAATAACAACACTAGCACAAACCAAAGCAATAAAAGAAGTTTTACCAGCCTTTGGTAATACAGTAGGTTTAATTTCTTCTAATTTTAATTTAGGAGAAACATCAGAAGTTTTTGAATTTGTTTTATTAGAATAATCAGTATAACTTAAATCAACTTTAGTATTAGTATTTAAAATTTTACCAACAATAGATTCATCAAAGTTTTCTTTCAATTTTAATTTATATTGAACAGTAGCTGTTTCACCAGATTTTAATTCTGGAATAGTCCAAGTTATAGAATTTGTTGTTTTATCAACTTCTGCTGAAATGCTTCCTATGTTTGCTTTAGAAACATAAGCAAAAGAGAAGTTATCAATTATTTCCTTTGGAAAGTAATCTACAATTTTTATGTCTTTAAAAGATTTCTCAACAGGAAGCAAATCATTATAAATGCCAGAAGTAATAGCTTTTTCTATATTATCATCAGTAACATAATAGAATTTTCCAATTGTTGGTTTAGCAGTTGTTCCAAAAACTTCTGAAATTATTTGATTGTAAGTTTTTGTAGATGGTGCAGCAACTACATCTCCATCTTTTATACCAGTAAGCATTACATACACATTATCAATTTGACCTGATAATGAAGTCAAAGCAGTTTTTGTTTTTGTAATAACATCATCAGAATAATAATTCTTATCATAATTAATAGCAACATTTGGAACACCATCAGTTAAAACTATTAAATATTTGTGGCTACTTTCAGTGTTTTTGGTAAAATATTTTTTAGCTAAAGTTATACCAGATTCTAAGTTGGTTCTAGGTCCATCATATGAAATAGTTGAAATAGCCTTAGACAATGCAGTTGCATCATTTGTTAAATCAGATATTAATTTAGCATCTTCAGCTGTTCCTTCTTTTGAAATATCAGTATTAGTAGAAAAACTTACAACACCAATTTTCAATTTAGTGTTATCCTTTAAAAGGTTAGTAATTAAAGTTTGTGCAGAATTAATTACTAAATCTTCTCTAGTTTTTGTATCAGTAATCTTTTCTAGCATACTTTTTGAGTTATCAATTACAAGCATAACTTCTCCAGTTGGTTTTGAAGCTTCTTCATTATTTTTTACTTGTAATTGAAGAGTAACTTCTTTGTTGTTTAAATCTTTAGAAATTAGTTTCTTTGTAAAAGTAGAACTATCTCCAAAATTTATAGTACATACAGGTTCTTCAACAACAGACATTGTTATATCAGAATAAGCAGCACTTGAAATTGTTGATACTAAGCTGATTAATAAAAATAAGATAAATAAGATTTTGGTTTTTGATATTTTCATTTGCATAATCTCCTTTTTTATAAAATATTTATAAATATTTTAATACAAAAACATATAAAAAACAACACTATCTATGGAAAAAATGGAAAAAATGTGATATTCTATAATAGCTATTTTTAATATAACCAATAAATAGCAAAAAATACAGTAACGGAGACAGAAAAAATGTTAGAAAAAATAAACTCACCAGAGGATTTAAAAAAATTAAATATAGAAGAAAAAGAGCAATTAGCTAAAGAAATAAGAGAATATATATTAAATGTTGTATCAGAAAACGGAGGACATTTAGCATCAAATTTAGGAGTGGTAGAACTTACGATAGCTTTACATAGTGTTTTTAATGTACCAACAGATAAAATAGTATGGGATGTAGGACATCAAACTTATGTACATAAAATCTTAACAGGAAGAAGAGAACAATTAAAAACAATTAGAAAATTAGATGGATTAGCAGGTTTTCCAAAAACAAATGAATCAGATTGTGATTGTTTTAACACAGGGCACAGTAGTACATCAATATCAGCAGCACTAGGAATGGCAAGAGCAAGAGATTTAGAAGGAAAGAACAATTCTGTAATAGCTGTAATTGGTGATGGAGCTTTAACAGGAGGAATGGCATTAGAAGCTTTAAATGATGCAGGTTATAGCAATACAAAAATGACAGTTATTTTAAATGATAATGAAATGAGTATTTCCAAAAATATCGGCGGATTAAATATGTTTTTAAGTAAATTAAGAACAAAAAAATTGTATGCCAAATCAAGTCTTTCTGCAAAAAAAGTAATTATAAAAATACCAGTAGTTGGAAAACCATTTGTAAAAATAGTTCAAAGAGTAAAAAGAAGTATAAAACAATTAATAATACCAAAAATGTTTTTTGAAGATATTGGTTTTACATATTTAGGACCAGTAGATGGCCATAATATAGAGCAATTACAAAATATAATGCAATTAAGCAAACAAGTTGAAGCACCAGTATTAATACATGTTTTAACTAAAAAAGGTAAAGGATATAAAATAGCAGAAGAAAATCCAGACAAATTTCATGCAACATCTCCATTTAATATAGAAACAGGAAAGCCTAAAAAAGAAAAAAAGCCAGATTATTCAAAAGTGTTTGGAGAAAAAATAGTAGAAATGGCAAAAAAGGATTCAAGAATAGTAGCAATAACTGCATCTATGAAAGATGGAACAGGTCTTACAAAATTTCAAAAAGAATTTCCAAATAGATTTTTTGATATAGGAATAGCAGAACAACACGCTTTAGGAATGGCAGCTGGAATGGCAAAAGAAGGAATGATACCAATAGTTCCAATATATTCATCATTTTACCAAAGAGCATATGACCAAGTAATACATGATATTGCCCTTCAAAATTTACCAGTAATAATGTGTGTAGATAGAGCAGGAGTTGTTGGATCAGATGGAGAAACTCATCAAGGAACTCTAGATATGGCCTTTTTTAGAATAGTTCCTAATTTAACAATAATGGCACCAAAAGATTTTAAAGAACTAGAAGATATGCTAGAATTTGCTGTGAAATTGAATAAACCAGTTGTAATTAGATATCCTAGAGGAGGAGAAGAAAAAACAAAATTAGAAAAACACGAAGAATTAAAATTAGGAAAAGCAGAAATATTAAAAGAAGGAAAAGACATTACAATAGTAGCAATAGGAAAAAGAGTTGCAAAGGCAATGGAAATGGCTGAAAAATTAAAACAAAATGAAATTGATGCAGAAGTAATAAATGCAAGATTTTTAAAACCACTTGATAAAGAAAAAATAAAAACATCAATAGAAAAAACAAAAAATGTTATTACAATGGAAGATGGAACAGAAATAAATGGATTAGGAACAGCAGTAGAAGAATTAATTGTAGAAGAAAATTTACAAAATATAAAATTTAAAAAATATGCATGGCCAGATGAATTTATAAGACATGGAAGTGTTGAAGAACTAGAAAAAATTTATTGTGATTTTGTTAGTATATTACAAATAAAAAAATAAAGAGAGGACTTTACAAATAAAATGGAAAAACAAAAAATTTTAAATGATTACAAAAAACAAGAAGATAAAATATTATTAGCTCAAGTATTAGATAAAATAGAATTTTCTAAGCAAAGAGAAAAAATTGAATATACAGATTTTTTAGATATGTATCAAATTGCATTAGTAAAAACATTCTTGAAAAAAATAGAATTCGAAAATTATGTATTATTTGGTGGATTTGAAAATGCAGAAAGAAATATTCTTTTAATATATCCAGAAAAATACAATATGGTCATGGTAGAAAAAAACTACTCAAAAATAATAAAAGCAATAAAAATAACACTACCAGAAGAAGAAAAAGGAAAATATTCACATAGAAATTATTTAGGTGGAATAGTAAAACTAGGAATGAAAAGAGAAAAAGTAGGAGATATACTAGTTTCTGATGATGGAGCAGATATATTAGTAAAAGCAGAAACTGCAGAAACTTTAAAACAAGAGTTAGGAACATTAACAAGATTTGAAAATTCAAAAATAGAAATTATAGAACTACAAGATGTAAGAAAACCAGAAATAAAATTAGAAGAAATAACAATAATAGTACCATCTTTAAGATTAGATAATTTTGTTTCAGACCTAGCAAGAACATCTAGAAGTAAAGCCGTTCAAATTATTGACAGTGAAAGAGTTTTTATAAATGGACAAAATGAAACTAAAGCTTCTAAACAAGTGAAGTTAGGAGATGTTATAACAATTAGAGGAAAGGGAAGATTTGTTGTTAAGGAATTTCCTGGAAGTACAAGAAGTGGAAGAACAGTAATTAAAATAGAAAAATACGTGTAATAATAGTAATAAATTAATAATATTTAATTAGAAACTTGAATTATTAAAACAAAAAAATAAAGTTAATTTTATAAATCTAAATTAACTTTATTTTTTTGCTCATTATGATTGCATCATTTTCACCATTATAATATTTTTTTCTAATTCCTAATTTCTCAAAATCAAATTTTTCATACAATTTAATAGCAGGAATATTTATTTCATTTACTTCTAAAGTAATAGTTTTTAAATTAATACTTTTAGAATAAGAAATCAAGTAATCTAAAAGTAAAGAACCAATTCCATTATTTCTAAAATCCTTTTTTATAACAATATTCATAATATCAGCTTCATCTAAAATGATTTTTATTCCAGCAAAACCAACAATTTCTCCAGAAATATTTTTAGCAACAAAAAAGTAGGAATTATTACTTTCTAATTCACTTTTTAAAATTTCATAATTCCAAAAATCATCAAATTCAGTAGTTAGAATATCTTTTATAGAAATTAAATCTTCCAAAGACATTTTATCAATTTTGAAATCCATAATTATTCTCCTAATTTCTTGAGTTTTTCTTCTAATTGTCTTTCAGCTTGAGGCTTTTTTAAATACATAGGTAGAATTTCTTCACCATTTCTATTATTAGAAATAAATTTATTAAATCCAGCAATTCCTAAATTAAAACTATCTAAATAATTAGAAATACTATTTTCTCTAATTCCATCTCCAACAAAAGTGATATTTTTATTTTCATATTTAGAATTTAATAAATCTAAAACATTAGAAATACTTTCAGAAGTTGGAGGTTTTAACACTTTATAGTTTCCATTTTTTAATTCATACAAAGCAAAATAACAGTTATCATTTTTACAATCAATAGTGCTACAAATCAAACCATCTGTAGAAACATTATAAGCCAAAACTTCTAAACTACTAATACCAATACATGGAATATTTAAACTATCTGCAAAAGCTTTAATAGTTGCAATTCCAATTCTTATACCAGTAAAAGAACCAGGACCAATATCAGAAACTAATAAATTAATATCTTTTAGACTTAAATTACATTCTTTTAAAATTTGGTCAATTAAAGGCATTAAAGATTCTGAATGAGTTAATCCATTATCTAATTCAATTTTTTTAATTAAAGTTGTGTCATCTAAAATAGCAACACCACACAATTTACTAGAAGTATCTATACATAAAATTTTCAAAATAAATCTCCTTTCAAAAAATAAATCAATCTAAAAAGTTTTGCACGAATCAACCAAAGTATCATATTTAGAACCAATAGATTGTATATTTAAAGTTCTTGAGTTTTCATCATCTAAATTTCTAGAAAAATCAATTTTTATATAATCATTAGGCAAAGCATCTTCAATAATTTCGCCCCATTCGATTATACAAATACCATTTTCATAATATTCATCTCCACCAATTTCATAAAATTCTGAAGAATCTTCTAATCTATAAACATCAAAGTGGTATATTTTTATATCATCTTTAGAATATTCATTAACAATAGTAAATGTAGGACTTGAAATTTCATTTTCTAATCCAAAAAAAGATAAAATGCCCTCAGTAAATTTAGTTTTTCCTGAACCTAAGTCACCAGAAAGAACTATAACATCTTTTTTATTTAATTTACTTGCAAATTTTTTTGCAAAACTTAAAGTGTCATTTTCAGATTTTGAATTAAATATATAATTTACCATTAAAAGCCCTCCTTAGAATAGTAATATTATAATATAAAAAAAAAAAAAAATCAATGAAACCTATTGATAATTTTTGATATTTGTAATATAATCGTAACGAATTTGTAATAAAAACGAAAAGAAGGGAAAGAGTTACATGTTTAAATTTGGATTTGGACAAGATGTTGGAATAGATTTAGGAACAGCCACAGTAATTGTGTATGTAAAAGGAAAAGGAATAGTATTAAGAGAACCATCAGTAGTAGCAGTAGATAATAACTCTGGAGATGTTTTAGCAGTAGGTGGAGAAGCTAGAAAAATGCTTGGAAGAACACCAGGAAATATAATAGCAACAAGACCATTAAGAGAAGGAGTTATATCAGATTACACAGTTACAGAAAAGATGTTAAAATACTTTATAAACAAAGTGTGTGGAAAATCTTTATTTGCACCAAGAATTATGATATGTATACCATCAAAAGTTACAGAAGTTGAGAAAAAAGCCGTTATAGATGCTGCAGTTCAAGCCGGAGCAAGAAAAGTATATTTAATAGAAGAACCAATAGCAGCAGCAATTGGAGCAGGAATAGATATATCAAAACCATGTGGAAATATGGTAGTTGATATTGGTGGAGGAACAACAGATATAGCTGTAATTTCACTAGGAGGTTCTGTTGTAAATGCTTCATTAAAAGTTGCAGGAGATAAATTTGATGAATCAATAGTAAAATATATAAAGAAAAAACATAACTTAGCAATAGGAGAAAGAACAGCAGAAGATTTAAAATTAAATATAGGTTGTGTATATCCAAAAATTCAAGATGCAGAAATGGACATAAGAGGAAGAGATTTATCAACAGGATTACCAAAAACAATAACAGTACATTCAAGCGAAATGTTAGAAGCTTTAATAGAACCAGCAATGATGATTGTAGATGCTGTACATGGTGTATTAGAAAAAACGCCACCAGAACTAGCAGCAGATATAAGTGATAAAGGAATATACATGACAGGTGGAGGATGCTTAATAGATGGTTTAGATAAACTTTTGCAAGAAAAAACCGGAATTAATGTAATGATAGCACAAGATTCTGTATCATGTGTTGCTTTAGGAACAGGAAAAGCTTTAGACAATTTAGATGTATTAGATGGAAAAGCAAGCAGATAAAACAAAATAGAATTGCAAATTTTTATAAAATTAGCGATTCTATTTTTAAATTATAAAAGAAAAATAGTAGGAGAAGAAGTATGCAAAGAGTAGTAAAATTCATAACTTTAGGTTGCAAGGTCAACCAATACGAAACAAATGCAATGGCACAAAAATTTTTAGAAAAAGGTTATAAAGTTATAGAAGAATATGAACAAAATGGAGAAAAACCAGATATATGTATAATCAATACGTGTACAGTAACAAATATGTCTGACAGAAAATCAAGACAAATGTTAAGAAGAGAAAAAGAAAATAATAAAAATGTCATAGTAGTTGCTGTTGGATGTTATGCACAAGTTGCAAAAAATGAACTAAATAAAATCCCAGAAATAGATTTAGTATTAGGAAACAATGAAAAAGTTGACATTGTAAAATATGTAGAAGATTATATCAATGAAAATGAAAATAATATCGAAATAGAAGATGTTATGCAATCAAGATTATTTTCTGATTTTGGAGATATAACCTTTACAGAAAAAACAAGAGCTGTTGTAAAAATTCAAGATGGTTGTGATAGATTTTGCTCTTATTGCATAATACCATATGCAAGAGGAAGAGTTAGAAGCAGAAAGCCAGAAAGCATAATTTCAGAAATAACGAAAATTGCTGAAAAAGATATAAAAGAAGTAGTAATAACCGGAATACATATAGCATCATATGGAAAAGATTTTAAAGAAGAATACAAATTAATAGATTTATTAGAAGAAATAAATAAAATAGATGGAATAGAAAGAATAAGATTAGGCTCAATAGAACCATTATTAATAACAGATGAATTTGTAGAAAGATTAAAAAAAATAGATAAAATATGTCATCATTTTCATTTATCTTTGCAAAGTGGATGTGATGAAACCTTAAAAAGAATGAATAGAAGATATAATACAGAGCAATTTAAAGAAATTGTTAAAAGATTAAGAAATACATATAGTGATGTAAACTTAACAACAGATATAATAGTTGGATTTCCAGGA
>OGXX01003815.1_pt1 | contig 12225 bp, 12 predicted proteins | sample 1576301 | NCBI WGS metagenome assembly OGXX01 (sample SAMEA3541469, study PRJEB24748) | human gut metagenome | biome: human gut; feature: human-associated habitat; material: faeces | place: China | collected 2012
CGAATGGGATATGGGATTTGATTTTTATGCGCCACAGACTTTTACGGATGTGCAGGGAAGACGAATCCTGATCGGATGGATGGGAATGCCGGACGCAGAAGAAGAGTATATAAATAAGACTATCGATGAAGGCTGGCAGCACTGCCTTACAGTACCGAGAGAACTGAAAGTACAGGATGGAAAAATTCTTCAGCATCCTGTTAAAGAACTTGAGCGGCTTCGAAAAGAGAAAACGATACTTCATGATGAAAAATCAATCGTGGAGGTTCGCGTTGAAGTGAATGAGGGGTTTGACCTGGTACTTGAAGAGATTGCAATAACAGGCAGCAGTTTTCAGATCGGCATGGGTGGTCAGATGATATTTAAATATGAAGAGGGAATCGCTGAAATTGGCTTTTCCGGAATTGCAGGTGCGGGAAGAGACAGGCGAAAAGCTAAAATCAGTGAACTCAGGAATATCCGTCTTCTCGCGGACACTTCGGCAGCAGAGATTTATCTGAATGATGGAGAGACTGTATTTTCAACCAGATATTATCCTGACCGTGAGGATCTTCAGCTAAAGATCCTTGGTGGTAAATTCAGGGGGAATCTCTGGAATCTTCGGAAAATGATATTCACAAAATAAAAAAATAAACGTATAATAAAGCAGGTGGGAAAGAAAATCCTCAGTCGGTTTCCCTGCCTGCTTTTTTGACATATAAATAGTTCTGATATTGTAAATGCAAGTCAGAAAAGGATATGTCTGGATGAGATACGTGCTTTATACCGGCTGTTTATTATAGAAATAAGGATGATTGCAGAGATGCTAATGCAATTGTCCTTTACATAAATTGTAACTGATCAGTCTCCTCACAGGAGATTGCTGAATAGTTACTATAAATCAATACTTACAAAAGAAAGCAGACAGGAAGGGGGAAATGTATGGGTCTGGCAATTGGATTACTTTTGGGAGCAATACTTCTGTTTTGGCTGGGAACCCGGCATCGGAAAAAGGTTTATGCCGAGTATGAGGCTGACAGCCAAAAGTACACAGCCACCACAACTATGACACTGATCAAACAGACGAAATCAGAAACCCAGCGATGGGAAGACAAGGGTGACGGCAATCAGGAACTGGTCACGGATATTTGTTATCTGCCGACCTATGAGTACACAGTAAACGGCGAGGTCTATTACTATACGAGCAATCATGGATCTGACACCGAGCAAAAGCCCGGTATGCAGCGCACCGGTTATTATGATCCGTCTGATCCGAAGAACATCACAGAATATCAGCCACAAAAACCTGTGCTTGGAGGTGTTCTCTTTTTTATCTTGGGAGCGGTATTGCTGATTTTCGGAGTTGTTGTGCTCTGGAATTCGTTATACTGGATGTTTTAGGACGGAATCGGCTGTAAAATTGTTTTATGAAAAATATTTGGGTCAAAAGGACGAGGTAATGATAAAAAGTCATTGCCGCGTCCTTTTTTGGATAGAAAATGAATTTATACCACCTTTTTGGTATTCTACCAGTTGTGAGCAAATACCTACCACTTATCGGAGAACAGTAGCATTTGTCTCTGGGAAACTTTATACTAAAGCCATGGAAAGGAGAGCATCGGATGAAAATAGAAATAAAAATTGATGAAAACTGCGTCGAGCCGAAAGTCCTGATCGTGACAGATAAAGTGACGGATGAAATCAACGAAATTGTGAAAAGACTTTCGGGCGGGCAGTCGCAGACGATCGCCGGCTTCCAGGGCGGACAGGTCGTTGTGCTGGAGCCAGAGGAAATCGTCCGTATCTATGCAGCGAACGGGAAGGTATACGCGGAGGCAGAACAGGGGACCTATCTTCTTCGGCTGCGTCTGTATGAAATGGAACAGCGTCTCGCAAACAAGTCTTTCGTGCGCATATCAAACGGGGAGATCATCAACCTGAAAAAAGTCAAAGGTTTTGACCTGAGCTTTACAGGAACGATCTGTGTTTCCCTCTCGAACGGAACCGTTACGTATGTTTCCAGAAGATATGTTAGCAGAATCAGACATTTGTTAGGAATATGAGGTGAAAAAGATGAAAAAACAGATTATAAAACGTGGATTGTTCGGACTTCCGGTTGGGATTGCCATTGGATTTGTGATTCCGTTACTTATTTCCGCAGCGATTGGAGATGGCAACTATTATCCCGTCACACCGCAACTGATTGAAATAATGGGAAATGAACTGCATGCGGTTATGGTGCAGACAGTTCTGTGCGGACTTATGGGAGCAGGATTTGCGATGGCTTCGGTTATCTGGGAACTTGACTCGTGGAGTCTCGCAAAGCAAAGCGGTGTGTATTTTTTCCTCACATGTCTTCTGATGCTGCCGATTGCTTATGTGGCTAACTGGATGGAACATTCTATTCGTGGGGTTTTTATTTATGTTCTTATTTTTGTGATGATTTTTCTTTCTGTCTGGGTTACACAGTATCTGATCTGGAAAAGAAAAATAAACAAAATGAATCATCTTGTTCGGAAAGAAGAGAAAGAATAAGGATAATTCACAAAGTGAGCTTCTATGTTTGGGGAAAGAAATATATCATACAGGAAAAAGGAATGATATAATAAGCCTATTTAAGGGGAAAACAGAGGTGTGGGTGATATTGAGAAAGTATAAAAGGAGTTGATCGAATGCGATATATCGCACATAAAGATGGAGAAAGAGAACAATCGATAAAAGAACATTTGGAGGGAACAGCAGAAAGAGCAGGCGAATTTGCAGAAAAGTTTGGGAAAAAGGAATGGGGATATTGCTGTGGAATGTTGCATGATATCGGAAAATATTCGGAAGAATTTCAGAGAAAGATACAGGAGGATACAAATGACAGGGTGGATCATGCTACGGCAGGAGCTCAAGTATGTAAAGAACGTGGAGGCTATTATTCCATTCTAAGTTACTGTATTGCAGGTCATCATGCCGGACTGCCTGATTATGGAAATACAGCAATGAGTTCCAGCTTATGTGGAAGATGGAAGAAAAGAATTTGTGACTATCATGCCTATAAAGATGAGATTAAGATCCCAAAGCTGGATACGGATCCGATTGTATTTAGCAAGGACAGAAATATGGACTTTGCTCTGGGAACATTTATCCGAATGCTGTATTCGTGTCTTGTGGATGCCGATTTTCTGGATACGGAATCATTCATGAAAAATGGAGATACCGGAAGAAATTCGGGAGAATCCATGGAAATCTTGCAAAACAGATTGGAAAAACGCATCTCTGAATGGTTGAAAAATACAGATACAGATACGATAAATGGTCGAAGAACAGAAATATTAAAGAATTGTATAAAAGAGGGAAAACAAAAAGAAGGGATTTTTCGTCTCACAGTGCCAACGGGAGGAGGAAAAACACTTGCCTCTCTTGCATTTGCTCTGGAACATGCGGTAAAAAATCATAAGGATCGTATCATTTATGTAATTCCGTATACAAGCATTATTGAACAGAATGCCCAGGTATTTCGGGAAATACTGGGAGAAGATAATGTTCTGGAGAATCACTGTAATGTAGATTATGAAAGTTCAGAAGAATTTAAACCGATGCAGCTAGCAAGTGAAAATTGGGATAAGCCAGTTGTAGTGACGACAAATGTACAGTTTTTCGAATCATTATTTGCAAATAAATCATCCAAATGCAGGAAGTTACATAATATTGCGAACAGTGTTGTTATATTAGATGAAGCGCAAATGTTACCAATGGATTATCTGAAACCTTGTACCGCAATGCTTCAAGAACTGGTGGACGGATATAGAACCAGTATCGTATTATGTACTGCGACTCAGCCCACATTAGATGCATTTTTTCGTGAAAATGCGTTAATCAAAGAGTTATGTCCGAGAATGGAAGAACAATTTCAGTTTTTTCAACGTGTAAATTATCAGAATCTGGGGAAAATACGATGGGATGATCTGCTTGAAAAACTGAAAAGGGAAAATAATGCATTATGTATTGTAAATACGAAAAAAGCAGCACAGATGATTTATAAAGAAATAGATGGAGAAGGAATCTATCATCTGTCAACAAGTATGTATCCGAAGCACAGGAAACGAGTATTGAAGAAAATAAGAGAACGATTGAAAAATAATGAGAAATGTATTGTGATTTCTACAAGCCTTGTGGAAGCGGGAGTGGATCTGGATTTTGCAAGAGTGTACCGTCAGATAGCTGGACTCGATTCTATGATACAGGCAGCGGGAAGATGTAATCGTGAAGGAAAGAGAAAATTGTCAGATAGCATGGTTTACATATTTGATTTGGAAGAGTCGTATCCGGTACAAAGTCAGAGGCAGCAGATGGATGTATCCAAAGGAATCTTGCAGGATTATGCGAATATAGCGGATCTAAAAGCGATTACGGATTATTTTACCAGACTATACCACTATAGAGGAACAAGTCTGGATAAGAAAAAAATTATGGATGAATTTCAAAAGATGGAATGTAATTTTGCAAAGGTTGCAAAAGAGTTTCGGTTAATTGAAGAAAATACCAGGATGATATTTATCAACAGAGAGCCTGAAGCAGATGAATTGTTACAGGAATTAAGAATCAAAGGAGTAACGAGGGAAAGAATGCGGAAAGCAGGACAGTATTGCATCCAGGTATATGACAGTGAAAAATCGGAAAATAGCTTTTTTGACAAATTGAATGGAGCAGGTATGCTTAAACCAATATCAGAAGAAATGCAGGACTTTTATGAGTTGGCTGCTGGAGAGCAGTATTCAGAAGAGTATGGACTGGATTTTTCGTTAGAGGATGGAATGGCGTTATTTATGTGAGTGTATTATGAAATATAAATAAAAGAGAGGTGCAAGAGTAGTAAAATATTCATGCACCTCAGTCTTTTCATTAAAAATACTATTATTTCAATCCACTGGAACACCAGACAATATAAGTATAAATGGTTATAAGAAATATTTCAAGAAAAAAATTTCAATAGAATTTAAAATGATAAAATATATTGATTGATGAAATAAACTGTAGTATAGTGATTTTATAAAGAACGAAAATAGTATAAAGAGATACTTTTAACAGACAAAATATATATTATGATTTAGTGAGTCTATATAATCGGAAGGAGAAAAAGAAAATTGATTTTGTACCACGGAAGTAAAGAAATTGTAGAATTTCCGGAAATAAGGAAAGCATTATATAACAAGGATTTTTATTTCGGATTTTATTGTACAAAGATGCAGGAACAGGCAGAACGCTGGGCTACTCGTTATGGACGCAAGGGCTATGTGAATTGCTATGAATATACACCGGATAAAAAATTAAAATATTTGATTTTTGAAGAAATGACGGAAGAATGGTTGGATTTTATTGTTGCCTGCCGAAGCGGGCAGTCACACGATTATGATATCGTAGAAGGACCAATGGCAGATGACACCATTTATAATTATGTGCAGAATTTTATAGATAAGAAAATATCAAGAGCTGCATTTTGGGAACTTGTTAAATTTAATCACCCGACACATCAGATCAGTTTTCATACGATATCAGCATTAGATACATTACAGTATGTAGGGAGTGAGGCAGTAAATGGGAACAAAAAATAATAATAATTTATTTTTTACATGCAGTCTGATTGAATATATTGGACGTTTAAAAAAGAAAACCAGATGCGAAATAACGGAATCGCTGGGGAAAGAGACGATAAACAGAATTTACGAATATGCAGATGTGCTGCACTGCGAACCCATGGAAAAGATTGCACATGAATTTGTAACCGAATGTAAGATCACAACAGGAAATTTTGATAATGTAATCGAATGTCGTTATAGAATTCCTGATTATTGGGATATTGGTGAAGTATATGAACGCCTGATAGAGGATAGTTATAAAGATTCTGATATTTTAAGGGGGCTATGGGAAGTCTATCATTCGTGGATAGATGAGAAAATATCGGACTATAACACAGATTTTTATTACCAGCCGAGGGATTACATTGCAGCATGCTATAAGAAAGGAGAAGTATTGTAGATGGGCATAGGCGTGAAAGTAAAAGTGTGGGGTGATTATGCTTTGTTCTCAAGACCGGAGATGAAGGTTGAGAGATGTTCTTATGATGTTATGACGCCTTCCGCAGCACGTGGGATTCTGGAAGCAATATACTGGCATCCTGGTCTGAAATGGGTTATTGATAAGATTTATGTGAAGAATCCAATACGTTTTACAAGTGTAAGAAGAAATGAAGTAAAAAGCAAGATATCTGCCAGTAATGTACTGCAAGTGTATAACGGGGCAGATAAACAGCTTTATCTTAGTACAAAGGAAGACATTGTTCAGAGAGCTTCCTTAATTTTATGTGATGTATGCTATGTAATAGAAGCACATTTTGAAATGACAGACAAAGCAAATGAGTCGGACAATCCTGGAAAATTCAAGGATATTATCATGCGGCGTTTAAAAAGAGGAGAATGCTATCATATGCCGTATTTTGGATGCAGAGAATTTCCAGCGCAGTTCTGTTTGTGCGATGAAAGAGAGATACATACCAGTTATGATGAAGTGCCTGAAAAGGATCTGGGATTTATGTTATACGATATGGATTACAGCAATCCGGATGAGATACAGCCGATGTTTTTCAGAGCAGTTATGAGAAAAGGAGTGTTGGATTTACGAAACTGTGAGGTGATCAGATGATTCTACAGGCATTGGTAAAGTATTACGAGGAACTTGTACAGCAGGAAAAAGCAGCAAAGCCAGGCTGGTGCCAGGCAAAAGTATCACATGCGATAGATCTAAATGAGGATGGAACAATAAAAGCGATTGTTTCACTGAAAAAGGAAGAGCAAAGGGGAAAGAAAAAAGTATGGATTCCCGAACCTTTGTATGTGCCGGAAATGGTTACGAGATCTTCAGGAATTGTTTCCAATTTTTTGTGTGATAATGCCAAGTACCTTCTGGGGATTGCTGAGGAAGGAACAAACCTAAGAATTACAGATTGTTTTTATGCGGCACGGGAAAAGCACTTGACAATTCTTGCGAATGCAGAAGGAAAGATGGCGAAAGCGATCTGTCTGTATTTTAAAAACTGGAATCCGGAACAGGCAAAGGATAATCCTGCGGTCAGAGAACACTGGGAAGAACTGAATGAAGGTGGAAATATAATCTTTAGTATGAAGAGGATTTATGCACAGGAAGAGGATGAAATAAGGAATATATGGGATAAGCTGCAAACGAAGGAAAGCAATGAAAAAAAAGGAACGTGTCTTGTCACGGGACAGAAAGCAGAGATTGCACGTATCCATAGAGGAATAAAAGGGGTTCCGGGGGCACAGTCAAGTGGAGCAGCACTTGTGTCATTTAATGCTCCGGCTTTTGAGTCTTATGGAAAAGAACAAAGTTATAATGCACCGGTAGGAAAATATGCAGAGTTTGCATACACAACAGCATTAAATTATTTGTTGAATCAAAGAGAATATCGATTCCCATTGGGAGATTCCATGATTGTATTCTGGGCAGAATCAGGGAAAGAAGAATATCAAGAAACATTTTTATCCTGGTTAAATCCCAAGCCGGATAATGAGAAAGAAATGAAAAAAGTATTTGGAAATTTGAAAAATGGATTATGGATAGATCGTGAGGATATCAACTTAGATCCAAATCAGCCATTTTATATTCTGTGTCTTGCACCAAATGCAGCAAGATTATCAGTCAGGTTCTTTTATCTGAATTCGTTTGGGACTATTATGAAAAACATTTCCAGACATTACCACAGAATGGAAATTGTGAAGCCTTCCTGGGTGGAAAATGAATATCTAGGAGTAAGGAAGATGTTGGATGAAACGGTGAATCAAAAGGCAAAGGATAAAACTCCAGTTCCTAATATGGCAGCGATGGTATTGAGGGCGATTTTAGAAGATTCGAGATATCCAGAAAGCTTATATACGGATACGCTGATACGAATAAGGGCTGAGCAGGGGAAGGTTACTTATGGAAGAGCTGCGATTATAAAAGCTTTTTTAATTAAAAACCGTGGATGGAAAGAAGGAGAAGATAATATGGGATTAAATGAAGAGTGTAAAGAGACTTCTTATGTACTTGGGAGAATATTTGCGGTGCTTGAGTCAATTCAAAAGGATGCGAATCCAGGAATTAATGCAACGATTCGAGACAGATATTTTAACTCTGCATGTGCAACTCCGGCATCGATATTTCCGGTTTTGATAAAACTGAAAAACAGTCATATTAAAAAAATAGATCGGGAATCAGTTGCGGGAAAAATATATTATGAAAAATTATTGGCTGATCTAATGGGAAAATTAGAGGTATCAGAAGAAAATGCAGGGATTCCGAAACGATTATCGCTAGAGGAGCAAGGAAAATTCATGTTAGGATACTACCATCAGATGCAAAAGAAGTACGAAAAAAAGGAGGACAAGTAAATGGGAGAAGTGATTAAAAATCGTTATGAGTTTGTTGTATTGTTTGATGTGGAAAATGGAAATCCGAATGGAGATCCGGATTCCGGAAATATGCCAAGAATAGATCCGGAAAGTGGATTGGGATTGGTTACCGATGTGTGTCTGAAACGAAAAATCCGTAATTATGTAGAGACAGTAAAAGAAGATACAAAGGGTTATAAAATCTATATTAAAGAAGATGTTCCATTGAACAGAAGTGATCGTGAAGCTTGTGAAAGTCTTGGAATCAAAGAAAAAGAAGACAAAAAAGTTACAGAAGCACTGAAAAAATTGAAAAAATCGGATGCAGATGTTGATCTTAAATTAAGAGATTATATGTGTGATAATTTTTATGATATCCGTACCTTTGGAGCAGTTATGACAACTTTTGTAAAAGCTTCTTTGAATTGTGGACAGGTGAGGGGACCTGTACAGCTTGGCTTTGCAAGAAGTATCGATCCAATCGTCAGTCAGGAAGTTACGATTACGAGAGTTGCGATCACAACGGAAAAAGATGCTGAAAATAAGAGTACCGAAATGGGAAGAAAAAATATTGTTCCGTATGGATTATACCGTGTGGAAGGATATATTTCGGCAAATCTGGCCAGAAAAGTGACAGGATTCTCAGAGGAAGACTTAGAACTTTTGTGGGAAGCAATTATCAATATGTTTGAGAATGATCATTCGGCGGCAAGAGGGAAAATGGCTGTACGGGAGCTTATAGTATTTAAGCACAGTAAAGAATTGGGAGATTGTCCGGCATACAAACTTTTTGATTCAGTTGAAGTAAAGAAAAAAGCAGAGATTGAATATCCACGAAAATATCAGGATTATACAGTTCAGATTCATGAGAAAATGATTCCAGATTCCGTTGAAATGAAAAGGATGATTTGATGGCATATAGAGAAGATGAATATTTAATGTTGTCAGGAATACAACATTTTAAATTCTGTAGACGGCAGTGGGCTTTGATTCATATTGAGCAGCAGTGGGGTGAAAATGTCCATACAGTTATGGGTGAATTAATGCATAAGAAAGTCCATGATCCCAGTGTAAAAGAAAAAAGAAAAGATACCATTCTTGTTCGGGCACTTCCGGTTTCATCGAAAGAACTTGGAGTTAGCGGAGAATGTGATCTGGTAGAATTTCATAAGTGCGAAGATGGAATTACATTGTTTGGGCATAGAGGACTATATTCTGTTTTTCCTGTGGAGTATAAAAAGGGAAAGCCAAAGATAACAGATGAAGATAAGTTACAGCTTACAGCACAGGCTATGTGTTTGGAGGAAATGTTTTCTACAATGATATCGGAAGGCGCACTTTTTTATGGAGAAACGAGAAGAAGAGAGAATATTACATTTTCACAGGAACTGCGTGATGAAGTGAAAGAAATATTTCAGGAAATGCACCAATATTATAAACGAGGTTATACGCCGAAAGTAAAAAAGAGTAAGGCTTGTAATGCATGTTCCCTGAAAGAAATCTGTCTTCCGAAATTAGAAAAGACGATATCTGTTTCTAATTATATAGCACACGCACTGAAGGAGGACAAGTAATGAAAAAATTATTGAATACCTTATATGTGACATCTGAAAATAGTTACCTGGCATTGGATGGAGAAAATCTGGTCGTATATAATGAGAAGAAGGAAGTAGGAAGACTACCTTTACATAATCTGGAGGGAATTGTCTTTTTTGGATATCGTGGAACCAGTCCGGCGTTAATGGGAGCATGTGCTGAAAGAAATATTTCCCTTTGCTATCTCACTCCACAAGGAAAATTTCTGGCAAGAGTAACCGGTAAGGTCAAAGGGAATGTTCTTTTACGTGAACAGCAGTATATAAGTTGCAAAGATGATGAGATGAGTCTTGCAATCGCAAAAAATTGCATTACTGGAAAAGTTTACAATGCAAGATGGGTATTAGAACGAGCAATTCGTGATCATGAAATGCAGATAGATGTGGAAAATGTGAAGAAGGCATCGTTGTATCTGAAAGAATCGTTGCAGTATATACAGAATGCAGAATCGAAAGATCAGTTGCGAGGTTATGAAGGAGAGGCAGCCAGTATTTATTTTGGCGTTTTTAATGAATTAATTTTACAGCAGAAAAAAGAATTTAATTTTCAGGGACGAAATAAAAGACCACCACAGGATAATGTAAATGCGATGTTATCCTTCGTATATACGCTATTAACAAATCAGATCACGTCTGCGCTGGAAGTGGTGGGGTTGGATCCTTATGTCGGATACTTACATACAGATCGCCCGGGAAGAGTATCTTTGGCATTAGATTTAATAGAAGAACTGAGAAGTGTATATGCAGATCGTTTTGTACTTTCATTAATTAATAAGAGAATTGTGAGTGGGAAAAATTTCTCCAAAAAGGAAAATGGAGCAGTTCTGATGGACGATGATTTGCGGAAAAAATTATTAACAGAGTGGCAAAATAAGAAAAAAGAAGTTATTACGCATCCATATTTGAAAGAAAAAGTTGAATGGGGAATGGTTCCATATGTACAGGCGATGTTGCTTGCAAGATATTTACGTGGGGATTTAGATGGCTATCCGGTATTTCTGTGGAAATGAGGTGGAAAGATGCTGTTGTTGATTACTTATGATGTAAATACGGGAAATGAAGCTGGGAAAAAACGACTTAGAAAAGTTGCCAAACAATGTGAAAACTACGGAAGAAGAGTGCAAAATTCCGTATTTGAATGTATTGTGGATCAAGCGCAAAGTGTAATGTTAAAATCTTTATTGATGGATATTATTGATGATAAAGTAGATAGCTTACGCTTTTACTATCTTGGAAATAATTATAAAACCAAGGTAGAGCATATAGGTGTAGAACGCGGAATCGCGGTCGATCAGCCTTTATTTTTATAATTCTCAGGTGCGAGTGCCAAGTATACATAAAATCACCGGACGACTCGCACCAGAAAAAATAAACAAATTTGAGTGTGCTTTTGCATAGAAAGGATGTTTGAAGGGATATGCGGAAGTAAATTCAAATGTATTTGGTAATGTTTCATAAAAACTGGAAAAGTTTTTTGCGAAATATTGCTGTCACTTCCCTTGCGGAAGTGTGGATTGAAACCAGTATGTGGACGAGACAGCGGGAAGCCTGGCAAGTCACTTCCCTTGCGGAAGTGTGGATTGAAACCGGCGTTGACAAGTATTATTGTCAATCAACAGAATGTCACTTCCCTTGCGGAAGTGTGGATTGAAACATGAAAAGACTGAGAAAAGAACAATCCACTCGTACGTCACTTCCCTTGCGGAAGTGTGGATTGAAACCCCGTGAAAGGAGATATTATGAATAATGATCAACGTCACTTCCCTTGCGGAAGTGTGGATTGAAACTACTTATAAGAGTGATTTGGAAAGACCTCGTTCCGTCACTTCCCTTGCGGAAGTGTGGATTGAAACGCTGGAAGTCATGCGCATATGTCGCTCGCTATATTGTCACTTCCCTTGCGGAAGTGTGGATTGAAACTCGCCGTTGGGCAACTAGATTAATGCTTGAGTTGCGTCACTTCCCTTGCGGAAGTGTGGATTGAAACTCTTTACAAGTATATAATATCATATTGTACATGCGTCACTTCCCTTGCGGAAGTGTGGATTGAAACCCTGCCCTGCTTCCTTGTCCACATGATAAAAAACGTCACTTCCCTTGCGGAAGTGTGGATTGAAACTTTTACCGCGGTAGTGTAAAATAGTTTGTGTTTCTGGTAAAAAATAACTCCTTTTTGGTAAGAATTCAGATATGACAATTCTTATCGAAAAGGAGTATTT
>OGXX01003822.1_pt1 | contig 12197 bp, 12 predicted proteins | sample 1576301 | NCBI WGS metagenome assembly OGXX01 (sample SAMEA3541469, study PRJEB24748) | human gut metagenome | biome: human gut; feature: human-associated habitat; material: faeces | place: China | collected 2012
TGAAGCCGTCGCGCGAGAAGGCGAGGGCGAGCTTTTTCTGCTCGTCCTTCGTCGGTGCGCGATGCTCGCGCAGAAGGCGCGCGTAGATCTCCGTCACGGCGGCGACATATTCCGGGCGCTTCATGCGCCCTTCGATCTTGAGACAGGCAACGCCCATGTCCTGCATTTCGGGCACGAAGGGGGCAAGGCACGCGTCCTTTAAGCTCAGCGGATGGGCGTTTGCCTTGCCGGAAAAGCCGTAGGGAAGCCGGCAGGGCTGGGCGCAGGCGCCGCGGTTGCCGCTGCGCCGCCCGATGACGGCGGACATCTCGCACTGGCCGCTGTAGCACATGCACAGCGCGCCGTGGACAAAGGTTTCGATCTCGATGGGGCTTTTTTTGCAGATCTCGGCAATTTCGCCGCGGTTCAGCTCGCGCGCGAGCACCGCACGCGTCATGCCGAGCCTTGCCGACTCTTCAACGCCCGAGAGCGTGTGCAGGCTCATCTGCGTGGAGGCGTGCAGCGGCACGTCGGGAATGATTTTTTGCAGCGTCGCCAGAACGCCCCAATCCTGCACCAGGATCGCGTCCACGCCACACTCCGAGGCAACGCGCGCCGCGTCGGCAAGCAGGGGCAGCTCGCGGTCGGTGACGAGCGTATTGAGCGTCAGATAGACCTTCACGCCCCGCAAATGGCAATAAGAGACCGCCGTGCGGAATTCCTCGTCGGAGAAGTTCCTCGCGCTGCGGCGCGCGTTGAACGCGCCGAAACCCATATAAACTGCGTCCGCGCCGCTCTGCACGGCGGCGACGAGCGCTTCCCGCCCGCCTGCGGGCGCCAACAGTTCAGTCGTCAAGGCTTACTTTTTCTGCTGCTGGAGCTTGAAGATCTCGCGCTTGAGTTCGCTGACCTCGTTTTTGGCCTGGCTCGCCTCGTCGAGATACTGCTTGAGCTGGCGGCGCAGCGCGTCGCCGGCCTCGCGCTCCTTGAAAAGCTCGTCGGTGATGTTCACGGCGGTCAGCACGGCGGCGTCCGTGCGGCCGACCTTGGCAGAGTTGAGCAGCTCGCTCATCTTGTCGTTGACGTAGGAGCCGACCTTCTGCATGTAAGAGGGGGCTTCCTCGGCGACAAAGGTGTATTCCTCGTCGCAAATAGAGACGGTAATGCGGTTTTCCATGATTGTGTGCTCCTTTCTTCTTCGGCGTTGCACAAAAAAGGGCAATTTCCACCCATATAATCCCCAATAGTATAACACGAGAGTGAAAATGTGAAAAGGGGGCAGCAAAAATTTCATGTTTACGAACGGGAAAATTTCATGTAGAATGTTAGAATCGAATCAGGACGAAAGGAGGCGGGGCGCATGGCGGGCTATGTGCTGCATCTGAACACGGAAGAAAACATCACGCTTTCTCCGGCAACGGTCAAGCGGTTGATCGCGCTCGGAAACGGCGACGCGGCGCTTTTGTACCTCGCCATCCTGCACGCGCGCGGCGCAGCCGACGCGGAAAAGCTCGCGCGCGAGCTCAAGTGGGACGAAAACCGCCTGCGCGCGGCGGAACAGGCGCTCTACGAGATGAAACTCGTCGGCGCGCCGGAGAAAAAAGAGGAAGCGCCGCTTCCGCCGCAGCTCAACGAACCGCCCGAGTACACGCGCGAGGACATCGCGCGCAAGCTGGAGGGAGACGGGCGCTTTGCCTGCCTTTTGCGCGAGGTGGAGCACAAGCTCGGCCCGCTTTCGACGCCGTCGGTCAAAAAGCTCCTTGGGCTTTACGAAAATCTCGGCCTGCCGGCGGACGTGGTCTACACGCTGGTGAACTACTGCATCGGCAAAAAGGAGCAGCAGTTCGGCGAGGGAAGGCTTCCCAACATGCGCGAGATCGAAAAGGAAGGATACGTCTGGGCGCGCAAGGAGCTCTTTTCCATCGAAAAGGCCAGCGAGTACATGAAGCGCGAGCAGGCGCTGCGCGGGAAATATCCCGAGTACATGGCGGTGCTGCGTATGCAGGGCCGCGCGAGCGCGCCGAGCGAGGAAAAGTATCTCTCCGCGTGGGCGGAGATGGGCTTTCCGGCGGAAACGGTGGCCGAGGCCTACGACCGTACGATCCTGCACTGCCACGAGTTCCGCTGGCCGTACTGCAACGGCATTTTGAAGCGCTGGCACGAAAAGGGTCTGCACACGCTCGCCGAGGTTCGCGCCGAGAACGCCAAGGAAACGCAGAAACCCAGAAAGGCCGCCGCCGACGGCGGCAACGCCTGGATGAAGGAATACCTGAACCAGTAACGAAAGCGGGGGAAGAACGATGTCTTATGACGGGCGGCTGATGCGTCAGGCGCTGGCGCGCTTTGACGAGGACAAGCAGCGCCGCGCGGAAAACTTCCGCGCACGCGAGCGCGCGGTCTATACCAAGTGCCCGCGCATCGAGGAGATCGACCGCGAGCTGTCGCACACGATGGCGAAGATCATCGCCTCGGGGCTGCGCCGCGGCACAGACCCGCGCCCGGCGATCGAGGCGCTGCGGGAGGAAAACCTCAATTTGCAGCAGGAAAAGCGGCTCCTTTTGACGCAGATGGGGCTGCCGAGCGATTATCTGGAGGAAAAGCCCAAGTGCCCGCGCTGCGGCGACACGGGTTTTCTCGGCAGCGAGGTCTGCGCGTGCCTGCGCGCCTACTACGCAAGCGAGCAGAACAAGGAGCTTTCGGGGCTTTTGGATCTCGGCTCGCAGTGCTTTGAGAATTTTAACTTCGACTACTATTCTCCGCTGCCGGATGCGGAGCTTGGCGTATCGCCGCGCACGAACATGGAGCGCGTGTATGATATCTGCCAGGACTATGCGCACGAATTTTCGCCCAAGAGCGGCAGCCTTCTGCTCACCGGCGGCACGGGGCTGGGAAAAACCTTTCTCTCTGCGTCCATCGCGCGCGTGGTGAGCGCGAGCGGACACAGCGTCGTGTACGACACGGCGGGGCATATCTTCTCCCGCTTTGAAGCGCAGAAGTTCGGCCGAGATGATGGGGAGGCCGACAGCGCCGTGAGCCGTGCGCTCGGCTGCGACCTGCTGATCCTCGATGATCTCGGCACCGAGCTGATGACGAGCTTCGTCCACAGCGCGATGTATCAGATCGTCAACACCCGCCTCATCACGGGGAAAAAGACCGTCATCTCCACAAACCTGAGCCCCGACGAGCTCGGACGGCGCTACGGCGCGCCGGTGCTCTCGCGTTTGCAGGGCGAGTATCAGATCCTCCTCTTTTTCGGCGAGGACATCCGCCGGCAGAAGAGAAAATAAAAAAATCGGCCGCTCTGCCTTTGAAGCAGGGCGGCTCTTTTTTTGCGCTTTCGGAAAAAAGAACTTGCCTTCGCCGCGCGGAGGGGATATAGTCATCATATAGGATATAAAGATTTTATAAAAAAATTGCGTTTTGCGGGAAGGAGCGGAACAATGAAACGAATCTGGTCACTGTGCGCCCTGTTGGCGCTGCTGTGCGCGCTGACGATCCCGGCCATGGCCGCTGCGGGCGGCGAAACGAGCAGCGAGACGTCAGTGCAGACGCTGAGCGAGGTGGAAGGAGCCGACGAGTCGGAGAAGAACAGCTCGAAGATCCGCAAGATCTGGGCGGTCGCGGGGCTGATCGGCGTGACGTGCTTCGCCGGCGCGCTCGGCATGGCGCACGCCGTTGCAAAGGCGGCGGAAAATATCGCCGAGCAGCCCGAGGCGTCGGGGCAGATCCGCACGTCGATGATGATGGGCCTTGTGTTCATCGAAACGGTTATCATCTATGCGCTGATCGTGGCGATCCTCATCATTTTTGTGCTGTAAATCGCAGAAAATAACAGAAGAAAACCAAAGGCGGGAGAGGGCGAAGAACCCCTCTTCCGCTGTGCTTTTTCCGCAAAAACAGACGGAAAAAAGATTCGCGTTAAGAAGATGCAAAGAAGCCGAAAAAAGAGAACGCACATTTTGCAGGAAGCCTTGCATTTTGTTCATGCGAGTGGTATAAATAAGGCTGCCTTTTAAGATGAAAACTGGGCGAGTGAGACAAAGGGGGTAAGATGCGTGGATAAGAAAAAGCGAACGCGGGAGCTGATCGTGTTCGCAGGTCTTGTGCTGGCGCTTTTGGCGGGCTGCCTGCTCGCGCCGTCAGGCGGCGGGGAGAGTGAGTCGATCCAGGAGGTCATGCGCGACGCGGTGCTGCACGAGCAGAACAAGGTGAGCCTCTTCGGTTTGACCGAGGTGAATCCGGGGCTTATTTCCGCCTACATCGTGACGGGCATTCTGATCGTGTTTGGTTTGATCTGCCGGTTCTTTGTGATCCCCAGGTTCCAATACGTGCCGGGAAAGTTCCAGCTCCTTTTAGAGCAGCTCGTCGGATTGTTCGACGGCCTTGCCGAGGGGAGCAGCCCGCACCGGAACAAATTCCTGCGGGGATATATTTTCTCGGCGGGCGTCTACATCTTTGTCGGCACGCTCTTTGAGCTGCTCGGCGTGCAGGCGGTGACCACGTCCGGGCTGACGATCAGCCTTCCCGCGCCGCTGTCCGATATCAACGGGGCGATCGCCATGGGCTGCATGAGCTACGGCGTGATCCTCTTCGGCGGGCTGATCGCCGCGGGGCCGAGCGGCTTCCTGCACGCGCTCAAGGATTTCTCGCTGCCCATTTCGATGAGCTTCCGACTCTTCGGCGCGCTGCTCTCCGGCGCGCTCGTGACGGAGCTGGTATATTATTATGCGGCGCTTTCCTATGTGCTGCCGGTGATCGTCGGCGTGCTGTTCACGCTGCTGCACGCGCTGATCCAGGCATATGTTCTGACGATGCTGGTCTCTACGTTCTATGGGGAATCCACCGAGAAGCACGCGAAAGCACCAAAATCCGGAAAGGTCAAAAAATCCCGCAGCAAAACGGCTGCGTGAAGAAAGAGGTAAATTTGCCATGAAAAACATGAAAAGATTTGCAGCGCTGATGATGCTGCTCTGCGCGCTGATGATCTGCACCATTCCGGCCTTCGCTGCCGGCGAAAGCGATGCTGACAAAAACGCGACCGAAACGGTGGCGGACGAGAGCGGCGAAAACGACGTGACCTCTGCCAAGGCCATGGGTTCGGGGCTGATGATCGGCATTGCGTGCCTCGGCGGCGCGCTGGCCATGGGCATCGCCGTGGCCAGATCGAGCGAGGCCATTGCCCGCCAGCCTGAGGCGACGGGGCAGATCCGCACGTCGATGATGATGGGTCTTGTGTTCATCGAAACGGTCATCATTTACGCGCTGATCGTGGCGATCCTCATCATCTTCGTCCTTTGATGAAGAAAACGCCCAAGAAGGAGGGGCTTTTGCATGCCGCTTAATATCAATTTGCAGCAGATCCTGCTGCACGCGCTGAACTTTGTCATTCTCTTCGGCGCGCTGTATTTCCTTCTCTACAAGCCTGTGAGAGACTTCATGGACAGCCGCAAGGCGCACTATGAGAAGATGGACGCAGACGCCAAGGCTGCGCTTGCGCAGGCGGAAAAGACGAAGGAGGACTTCGCCGCGCAGCTGAAAGGCGCGGACGAGGAGATCGCGCGCCGCCAGCGCGAGGCGAACGACGCTTTGCAGCATGCGGTGGACGAGCGCCGCGCGCAGGCCGAGCAGCAGGCGGAAGAGATCATCAAAAAGGCGCACGATGCCGCCGCGAGCGAGCACGAGCGCGTGATGGAGCAGGCCAGGGGCGAGATCGCCGAACTGATGAGCGCCGCGGCGGAAAAGCTGGTGCTTTCCAGCACGTCGGACGCTTACGACAAGTTCCTGGACACGGCGGAGGAGCGCAAGAACAATGGCTGAGCGCACGGAGCATCTTGAGGCCGTTCTTCGTTCTGCCGAGCGCCCGACACCGGCGCAGGAGAAACGATTTTTGGCCTTCCTTGCCGAAAAGTACGGCGAGGGAACGACGCTCGTCTGGCAGAAGAGCGTCGCCTATCCCGGCGGCTTTCGTCTCGAGGCGGGCGCGGAGGTCTACGACTGGAGCGCGGGCGGCAGACTGAGCCAGTTTAAGAGCGCGCTGGAAAAGCTTGCTGCCGCGCAGGGCGATGTGATCCCGCTTTTGAAGGAAACGGTGCTCTCGTGGACGCCGGATGTGCTTGCCCAGGAGGTCGGCACGGTTTTGACCGTGGGCGACGGCATCGCCCGCGTGGACGGACTTTCCGGCGCGGCCTACGGCGAGGTGCTGCTTTTCGACGGCGGCGTGCGCGGCATGGTGCAGGATCTTTCGGAGGAGAGCGTCGGCTGTATCCTCTTTGACGACGACGCGAGCATCTGTGCGGGCAGCACGGTGCGCCGCACCGGGCGCACGGCGGGCGTTCCCGTGGGCGAGGGATTCCTCGGCCGCGTGGTAAACGCGCTCGGCGTACCCATCGACGGCGGCGGAGAGATCCGCGCCGACGGTTACCGCGCTGTGGAAAGTCCCGCCCCCGGCATCATCGATCGTAAGAGCGTCGACACGCCGCTTGAAACGGGCATTCTCTGCGTCGACTCGATGTTTCCCATCGGACGCGGGCAGCGCGAGCTCATCATCGGCGATCGCCAGACCGGCAAGACCGCCATCGCCCTCGATACCATCGTCAACCAGAAGGGCAAGGGCGTCATCTGCATCTATGTTGCCATCGGACAGAAGGCAAGCTCCGTCGCCCAGCTCAGAAAGACGCTGGAATCGCACGGCGCGATGGACTATACGATCATCGTCAACGCCTCGGCGAGCGATGCCGCGCCGCTGCAATATGTTGCGCCCTACGCGGGCTGCGCCATGGGCGAGTACTTTATGCACAAGGGGCGCGACGTGCTGATCGTCTACGACGATCTTTCCAAGCACGCCGTCGCCTACCGCGCGATGAGCCTGCTGCTGGAGCGTTCGCCCGGCCGCGAGGCCTACCCCGGCGACGTATTCTATCTGCACTCCCGCCTGCTTGAGCGCGCGGCACACCTGAGCGATGAAAAGGGCGGCGGCAGCATCACGGCGCTGCCGATCATCGAGACACAGTCGGGCGACGTGTCGGCCTATATCCCGACGAACGTCATTTCTATTACCGACGGTCAGCTTATTCTGGAATCGCGCCTGTTCTTCTCCGGCCAGCGGCCGGCGGTGAACGTGGGTCTGTCCGTGTCCCGCGTGGGCGGCGACGCGCAGACCAAGGCGATGAAAAAGGCGGCCAAGACGATCCGCCTTGACCTCTCGCAGTACCGCGAGATGGAGTCGTTCACGCAGTTTGCCAGCGACCTTGACGAATCGACCAAAAAGCTGCTTGCCTACGGGCAGGGGCTGACGCGCATGCTGCGACAGAAGCAATTCTGCCCCTACAAGCAGTATGAGCAGGTCATTCTGCTCACTGCGGGGCTGAGCCACACGTTTGCGGAGATCCCGGCGGAAAAGCTCGACGGCTTTTTGCCGCTCCTGCTGCGGCACTTTGCCGATACGCAGGGCGCGCTGTGCCGCACCATCGAGCAGACAGGCCTTCTCAGCGACGAGCAGCAGGCGCAGATCGTTGAGATCGCCAAGGCGTTTGTCAAAGAAAATTTTCAAAGTTGAGCAAGTGAGGTGAGAGGACATGGCGGGCATGAAGGAGATCCGCGGACACATTGAAAGCATCAAAAGCACGCAGAAGGTGACGAACGCGATGTACCTCATCGCCTCGACCAAAATGCGGCGGGCGAAGGAAGATCTTGAAAAAACGCGCCCGTTTTTTGACGCGCTGACGGGGGAGATCGAGCGCATTTTCCAGCGCGGGGGCGAGATCAGAAGCCCCTATGTGTTCTGCGGCGATGCGGACGATTCCGATCAGTCCGGCACATACGCCTATCTGGTCGTCACGGCGGACCGCGGCCTTGCGGGCGCTTACAACCAGAATGTCATTCAGGAAACGCTGGGGCGGATCAAAAGCCATTCCGACAGCCGCGTTTTCGTGGTGGGCGACAACGGCCGGCAGTTTTTTGCAAGCCACGGCGTACCGATGGAAAAGAACTTTCAGTACACCGCGCAGAGCCCCACGCTGCGCCGCGCCCGCGAGATCACGGCAAAGCTCCTCGACCTTTTTGACCGCGGGGAGATCTCCAAGCTCTATATGGTTTATACGGACTTTGAAAACGGCATGGAGATGAGCGTACACACCACAAGGCTCCTGCCGCTGGAGAGCGGAGAGTTTGAGGGCGGCGCGCCTCTGCCGCATATCAGATTTGAACCCTCGGCCGAGGAGGTGCTCGCCAAGATCGTTCCGGCGTATATCACGGGCTTCCTCTATTCGGCGATGGTACACAGCTTCTGCGCTGAGCAGAACGCGCGCGCCTCCGCGATGGACGCTGCCAACCGGAACGAGGACGACATGCTGCGGGAGCTGCAATTCGAGTACAACCACGAGCGGCAGAGCGCCATCACAAGCGAGATCACCGAGGTCTCGGCTGGCGCGCGCAGCAGGCAGAACCGCATGAGGAAGGAGGCGCAGCAGCATGCGCACGGGTAAGATCATTCAGGTATCGGGCAGCGTGGTGGACGTGCGCTTTCCGCAAGGCGGCCTGCCGCGCATTCGCGAGGCATTGTCCGTTGAGGTGGACGGCGCGCGCCGCGTGATGGAGGTCGCGCAGCACCTGAGCAGCGATACGGTGCGCTGCATCATGCTTTCGGGCAGCGAGGGCCTTGCGCGCGGCATGGACGTGACGGGCGAGGGCAGCGGACTGCGCGTGCCCGTCGGCAAATGTACGCTTGGGCGGCTGTTCAACGTCTTCGGCGACGTCATCGACGACGGTGCGCCCATCGGCGCGGACGAGCCGCGCCGCAGCATCCACAGAAAGCCGCCGGCTTTTGCCGAGCAGAACCCCGGTGTTGAAATTCTGGAGACGGGTATCAAGGTCATCGACCTCTTGGAGCCTTATCCGCGCGGCGGCAAGATCGGTCTCTTCGGCGGCGCGGGCGTCGGCAAGACGGTGCTCATTCAGGAGCTGATCCACAACATCGCCGTGGAGCACGGCGGCTACTCGATCTTTACGGGCGTCGGCGAGCGCAGCCGCGAGGGAAACGACCTCTGGAATGAGATGCACGAGAGCGGCGTGATCGACAAGACCGCCCTCGTCTTTGGCCAGATGAACGAAGCGCCGGGCGTCCGCATGCGCGTGGCGCTCACGGGTCTTACGATGGCGGAATACTTCCGCGACGAGGAGCAGCGCGACGTGCTGCTGTTTATCGACAATATCTTCCGCTTTGTGCAGGCGGGCAGCGAGGTTTCTACCCTGCTCGGGCGCATGCCATCCGCCGTCGGCTATCAGCCGACGCTTGCCAACGAAATGGGCGAGCTGCAAGAGCGCATCACCTCCACAAAAAGCGGCTCGATCACGTCCGTGCAGGCGGTCTATGTTCCGGCGGACGATCTGACCGACCCCGCCCCCGCCACGACCTTTACCCATCTCGACGCGACGACGGTCCTGAGCCGTAAGATCGCCGAGCAGGGACTTTATCCCGCGGTCGACCCGCTGGAATCGTCCTCCCGCATTCTCGAGGAGGATATTGTGGGCGAGCGGCATTACCGCATTGCCCGCAGCGTGCAGGCCACGCTGCAAAAATACCGCGAATTGCAGGATATCATCGCCATTCTCGGCATGGACGAGCTGAGCGACGCAGACAAGCTCACGGTCAACCGCGCGCGCAAGATTCAGCGCTTCCTTGCCCAGCCGACCTTTGTTGCCGAAAAGTTCACCGGCCTTCCGGGCGTATATGTGCCGCTGGAGGAAACGCTGCGCGGCTTTGAAGCGATCCTCTCCGGCGAGATGGACGGTTATCCCGAAATGGCATTTTACAATGTCGGCACGCTCGACGATGCGCTTGCCAAGGCGAAGAAGATGGAAAGCGGGGAAGTGTGATGAACACGTTTCACCTTCGTATTCTTGCACCGGAGCGTACATTTTTCGACGGCGCCTGCGCCTCGCTCACCGTGCCGACGATCGACGGCATGTACGGCGTGATGGCGCAGCATGAGGACGTTGTGATCGCGATCGTCCCCGGCAAGCTGACGCTGCGGGGACAGGACGGCGATGAGCAGATCGCCGCCGTATCCGAGGGACTTCTCAAGATGGAAAACGGGGAAGCGCTGCTGCTGGTGGACACGATCGAGCGGCCGGAGGAGATCGATCTGCGCCGCGCCGAGGAGATGGCCGCCGCTTCGCGCGCCGAGCTTGACGCCAGGCACAGCGAGCAGGAGCAGGCGCTTGCCCGCGCGCGCATCGCCCGCGCCGTGAGCCGCATGCACGTCAAGCGCGACGGGAAATAAAGAGAAAAAAGATCCGCGTTTTCAAAACGCGGATCTTTTTTGCCCTCTTCGCCCGGATTCGCCGCGTTTTGCACACAATTTGTGCTAAAAGTGGAGAAAAAGGAGGGGAAATCCATGGAAATGTCCGCAAAAAAGCAGATGTTCCCGCGCCGCGTGCTCGAGCTGAGCGTTGACGCGCTGCGCCCCAATCCCAACCAGCCGCGCGTGGAGTTCGACGAGGATTCCCTGCGCGCGCTGAGCGACAGCATTCGCCGCTACGGGATCTTGCAGCCGCTGACCGTCCGCCGCACGGACGAAGGCTATGAGCTCATCGCCGGGGAGCGGCGGCTGCGCGCGGCAAAGCTTGCGGGGCTGCGCGAGGTGCCGTGTCTGCTTGCCCGCTCGAGCGAGGAGGAGAGCGCGCTGCTTGCGCTTGTGGAAAATTTGCAGCGCCGCGACCTGCATTATCTCGAAGAGGCGGCCGCCATCGCGCGGCTCATCTCGTCCTACGGCCTTTCGCAGGAGCAGGCGGCGGAAAAGCTGGGGAAATCCCAGTCCGCCGTTGCCAACAAGCTGCGTCTGCTGCGCCTGTCACCGGACTGCACGCGCCTGCTGTGCGCGCATGACCTTTCCGAGCGGCACGCCCGGGCGCTGCTGCGCCTTGCCGATGAGGAGGATCGCCTGCATGCCTTGCAGACCATTATCCGCCGCGGCTGCAATGTTGCCCAGAGCGAAGCGCTCATCGAGGAAATGCTGAAGAGAAAGCAAACATCGCCGCGCCTGCCGACCTATGTTGTCAAAGATGTGCGTATTTTCCTCAACACGATCCGCCATTCTCTCGGCCTAATGCAGCGGGCGGGCGTGGAGGCCGACATGCAGCGCGAGGACACGGAGGAGAATATTCTTTTGACCATTCGGATCCCGAAATGTGCAAAGCGCTGAGAAAAAAGTTGAAATTGTCACCCTTTTGTGATTCTTTTTCTCCTGTTCTATGATATACTGATGCAGTCGGCGGGGAAAGCCCCACCGCAAAGAACGGAAGAAACAGGGAGGAGCCAGAGATGGAAGAAAACATCGGCGCCTTTGAGGAAAAGAAAAGGAAAAAGGGCGGCAAGCGCCTGATGAAGCCGGAGAAGGCCGTCAGAGCGTCTGCGGAGTCCTGCGGCGAGACGCCGCCGCGCGTTCCACGTGAAACATCAGGGAAGGCGGGCAAGGTCATCGCCATTGTCGCCGCCGTGTTGGCGGCGGCCTATTTGGGCTTTGGCGCATGGGTGTCGGCGGGGCAGTGCATTTACCCCAACGTGATGCTCGGCGAGGTCAACTACGGCGGCATGAGCGAGCAGCAGGCCGCGCAGCAGCTCAAAGCGAGCGTGGCGCAGGCGAGGGGCGCAGGCGTCGACTTCGTTCTGCCCGACGGCACAGAGGTCGCGCACGTGGCGCTCAACGAGATGCCGGAGCACGTCGACTTTGACGGTCTTGCCAAGCAGATCTACATTGTCTATGGCTGCAACGACAGCATTTTGACAGCGGGAGCAAAGTATCTGCGCGCGCTCGTCAAGCCGCAGGACGCTGCAACGACGGTGGGATTATATTATTCTCCCAATCAGCTTGGCAGTCTGGTCGACACGCTGTGCGATGACATAACCTGCGATCCGGTGGAATTTGCCATTCACGTGACCGAGGACGGTAAGGTCAGCGTTACGAAGCCGATGGACGGCCGCGCCGCGACCGACACCGCGAAAGAGCAGCTCAGTATGTATCTTGGCGGCGCGTACCTCAGCGGCGGCAAGCCGTCTGAGATCGTGCTGAAGAGCGCCGCGGAGGGCGGCGTTTACGATGTGATCCCCGCACAGGAGGTCGATCTTGCCGCGCAGCGCGAGGCGATCATCGGGCAGAAGGTCAACGCGTCCTTTGATAAGGAAAGCGGCACCGTCGTGCCGGGACACGCGGGGGTGGATT
>OGXX01003827.1_pt1 | contig 12188 bp, 10 predicted proteins | sample 1576301 | NCBI WGS metagenome assembly OGXX01 (sample SAMEA3541469, study PRJEB24748) | human gut metagenome | biome: human gut; feature: human-associated habitat; material: faeces | place: China | collected 2012
AACTCCTCGGCGCTCGCCTCGATGGTCAGAGCGACTCTGCTCTTCTCCAGTTTCTCGCAGCTTTTCACAGTCATTTGTTATTTCCTCCGTTCCGCATGGACAGGTTGTCGTGCCGATGTCCATACAATATAGTATCATAGCAGAAAGCTACGAAAATTTCCACTATTTTTTTTAGTTTTTTCCCTGTTTTTTCAGATTTCTGTATGCCGCAGGAATTAGTGATCAATCGCAAATCTTGACAGGGGTAAAATCCAGGTAGTCAGCGGCCACCAGATGGAATTCCGTGTTGTAATGGCGGCCCTCCAGCGCACGCTTCTGGGCGGCGCCGTGGAGGTGGCCGAAATAGCACTCCTTAACGCCGTAGCGCTGCAGCAGGCGCAGTATCTCCGGACATTCATAGCCCTGATACAAAGGCGGGTAATGCAGAAAACATATCTTTTCACAACTTTCTCCCGCCATTTTCAACGATATTTCCAGTCTTCCTACCTCTCGCGCTAACATTTTTTCGTTGTGTGTGCCCTGGTTGTCCAGCTCGAAAAACCAGCCGCGGGTGCCGCATAGCGATATATCGTTATAATAGAGACAATTGTTGTGCAGTATCTCCAGGGAGCGCAGCCCGTGCTCGTCAAAAAAGCGCTGCATTTTGGCGGCGGTGTTCCACCAGTAATCGTGGTTGCCCTTCATTAAAATCTTCCGGCCCGGGAGGTTGTGAATAAACGTTAAATCGTTCAGTGACTCCTCCAGGCTCATACCCCAACTGAGATCGCCGCAGAGCACGGTGGTGTCATTTTCCGTCACCGCCGAGAAACCGCGCTGTATCTTCTCCACATAATTCTGCCAGCGGTCGCCGAAGATATCCATGGGCTTGTCGCTGCCCAGGGACAGGTGCAGATCGCCGATGGTATAAAGTGCCACAAGTCCCCTCCTCTCTTTATTTTCAGTATATGTAATGCGATATCACTTCACAATATCCTTCGCCAGTTGTTCCAGAAAATATCCTCCAGCAGCGACTGGGGATATCCCCTCTCCTCCAACGCCTGATAGAGCTTAGCCACGTCCTGCACGCCGGTCATACCAGCAGCCAGGGCCTCGCAGCCATCCAGGTCGCCGCCGATGGCAACTGTCGACTCGCCGCTAAGTGAGAGAAAATGCTCGATGTGGGCAATGAGATCGTCCATGTGGCCGCCGCCTACGAAATCGAGGTAGAGATTGATGCCGACCACGCCGCCGGTATCGCGGACGGCGCGGAACATATCATCGGTAAGATTTCGTCTGTGCGGGCACAGGCCGGGGGTGCGGGCGTTGGAATGAGAGGCCACGACGGGGCCTTTCGCTGCCTGTATCACGTCCCAGAAACCGGCATCAGATATGTGAGAAACATCTGCAAATATTCCGTATTCATACATTTTTGCAACGAATTCACGACCATAAACAGACAATCCGCGGTCAGGCTCATCGGCGCAGGAGCCTGAGAGGACATTGGCGTTGTTCCAGACCGGATTGATCAGTCGGACACCCCAGGAGGCCACGGTTTCCAGGTGATCCAGGGCACAGTCCAGCAGGTCGGCCCCCTCGACGCTCAAGAGCGCGGCGGTCCGGTGTTGGGCAGCTGCAGCGTCCACCTCCGCGCCGGTTTTGCAGCGTGAGACCAGGTCGGAATTTTCCTGTATCTGGGAAAGGAACCAGTCGTGCATTTCACGAAGTTTCGTCCATGCGGTATTTGGGGGCAGCGCGCGTACATCGTCGTACAGGGCAAAAAATTGAGCGCGTTTCCGGTAGTGTTGACCACGGAGCAGGTCCACGTGGCCCCTGTTTTCCCGCAGGGCGGCGCAGGCGGAAAAGTAGGCGCGGCACTCGTCCTCCGTAGCGCCGTAGTCCGGCACCGCCTCTCTTTTCATGCAGCGCCATATCGTATCACAATGTCCGTCAAAATACGGTATATTCTGTATTTCCGTCACAAAAATATTCCTTTCTTGCAGCAGTGAAGGCAGGCTGTACCCCCTGTTTTTTTCGGTTTTCTTTCCAATTTCTGTCACTGAAAGGCATCCTCTACATACACGATACGGACGCTTTTTTCATCCCCGGGCGCAGCGGCGTAGACCTCGGCCACGTCAAAGCGGGCGGGGCAGTCAAGGCCATTGTCGCAGAGGTAAAAGAGCGCGGTTTTTCGGATACGGGCCTGTTTGCCGGCGGTGACGTATTCCCGGGGCAGGCCCATCTGCGTATTGGTGCGAGTCTTGACCTCCACGAAGCAGAGGACGCTCTTATCCCAGGCGATCAGGTCGATCTCGCCGAAGCGGCAGCGGTAGCTGTGTGCCGCCAGCTTATACCCTTTTTCCCGGAGATAGTCGGCCACCAGAGCCTCGCCCCAAACGCCTTCTGAACGGCTCATCGTTAACCCCCCTTTTTCGACGCGGTCTGCACAGGAAAAAATCCCGCTATTTTCTGTGCAGATCACTGTATTTTGTTTGAACGTTTCTGATACCTTGTCTCTACTTTTTTATACCTGATCTGTATCTGCTCGGTATCCGGGCTGTACCTTATGTGAATATTCTGTAGATGCTCTGTGCCATGCCGTGAAAAACGCTTTATGTCCGCCCACCGGCGGACCATTTTTTCAGGAAGGACATACGATGTTCCGCGCATGGGCCGAACTTATCCAGCATTTCGTAATGCAGCTTTGTACCGTAGCCCTTGTGCCTTGCAAACTGATACTCCGGGTACTGCTTATCCAGCACATCGATGACATAGCGGTCACGGCTGACCTTGGCCAGGATGGAGGCGGCGGCGATGGAGGCGGCGTGCGCGTCACCGCCCACGATACAGCGGTGGGGCGTAGTGACGGCAGCGAACTTACCGTGGTCACGGTTGCCGTCGATGAGGGCGAAGTCCGGCCGTGGTGCCAGCCCATCGATGGCCAGCTGCATGGCCTTCATGCGGGCGGAGAGGATATCCGTCTCGTCGATCTCCCCAGCGGAGACGGAGGCCACGGACCAGGTCAGGGCCTGCTGCTGTATCCGCAGGAAAAGGGCCTCCCGCTTCTTTTCCGTCAGCTTTTTGGAGTCGTTCAGGCCGGGAAGCTCGAACTTCTCCGGGAGAATAACGGCGGCGGCGTAAACAGGTCCCATCAGCGGACCGGCGCCGGCCTCATCCACCCCGCAGACAAGGGCATAGCCAGCGTCATGGGCCTGCTGTTCATAGCTCAGATCTTCCATATCAGCAATACTCCACTATTATCTTCCTGCACGCGCGGCAGACGGAGGCGGAGAGCTCCGTTTCGCTGAAGGCAGGCCCCGTCGAATAGTGCCAGCCGTCCAGCACGATGCCGTTCTGACCGGTGATGTATTTCTTCGTCAGGATCAGGGCATCGGCATCGCCGTCCGGCGGCAGAAAGTACAGACCGCGGCTGCCGCAGGCCAGGAGCTTACCCTGCTCCATCTCTTTTCCGCAAACGGGACAATTCATGGCGTTACCTCCTCTGTGGGTGCAGTCTCCAACGTGAAGCGGCCCAGCTTGCCGGCGCGGAACTCGTCCAGCAGGATGCGGGCCATGCGCTCGGTGTCCACCTGGGCGCCGCGCATGAGAAACCCGCGCTTACGCCCGGCCTTCTCCAGCAGCTCGTAGCCGGTGTCGCCGGGCTCCACCTCTATTTTATAGCGTTCGGTGAGGGTATCGGCGTAGTGGGCGGCCAAATAGTCCATGAGATAGCAGGCCAGCTCCTCGATATCCAGCACATCGTCCTTCACCGCTCCTGTAAAGGCTAAACGCTTGCCAACCTCCGGGTCGTCGAACTTCGGCCAGAGGATGCCGGGGGTGTCCAGCAGTTCCAGCGCGGGGTCCACGGGCACCCACTGCTTGGAACGGGTGACGCCGGGACGGTCCTCGGCCCGGGCGGTCTTGCGGTGGGCCACCTTATTGATAAAGGTGGACTTGCCCACATTGGGGACACCCAGGACCATGACGCGGACCACCTTGCCTACCTGGCCTCTGGCCGCGGCGGCGGCCAGCTTATCCCGCAGCAGCTCGCGGACGGCGGCGGAAAATTTCTCGGTACCCACGCCGTTTTTGGCGTTTGCCTCCAGCACGGCATAGCCTTGGGCGCGGAAATACTGGGTCCAGCGGCGGGTCTCGGCCGGATCGGCCTGGTCGGCACGGTTGAGGACGATGAGCCGGGGCTTGCCGGCGGTCAGCTCGTCCACGTCCGGATTACGGGAGGACAGGGGGATGCGGGCGTCCACGATCTCGCAGACGGCGTCCATATTCTTGATCTCGGCGGAGATCATGCGCTTGGTCTTGGTCATGTGACCGGGGAACCAGCTCAGGCTCTCTACCTGCATTTGTCTCACACCTTTCTTCGTTGGATATTTACCTTCTGATCCAGGCTATCATATCACATCCGCCGCCCCCTGTCCAGCGCAGAAACCCCTGTCCCGTTCCTCCGGAGGGCATCAAGCTTTTTCTTGAAAAGCGGTGGGCCATCTGGTATAATGTAAAAAATCAACAGGGAGGGCTCCGGTATGAAGAAAGCGGTATACTATATCCTGCTGGCGGTATTCATAGGTGTATTTCTCTTTGCGGCCTATCAGATCGGCAGCTATATGCTGGAGAAGCATAAGAGCGACGAGGTGCTGAAGGATGCCGGCAAATACGTCTATATCCCGGACCTGAGCAGCGATGAGGAGCCGGAAGGGGAGCCGGAGCAGGTCTACGTGGACTTTGCGGCGCTGGAAGGCGTCAACAGCGACATCGTGGCGTGGCTCTACGGGGCGGACACGGGCCTGAACTACCCCATCGTGCAGGCGGAGGACAACGACTACTACCTCTATCGCCTGCTGGACGGCACATGGAACAAGAACGGCACCATCTTCATGGACTACGTCAATCGCTCGGACTTCTCCGACCAGAATACGCTGGTCTACGGCCATCACATGAAGTCCGGCGCCATGTTCGGCGCACTGGTGCAGTATAAGAAGCAGGAGTTCTACGACGCCCACCCCTATCTGTACCTCTACACCCCGCAGCAGAGCTACCGGCTGGACCTGATCGCCGGGTCCGTGGTGGACTATGACGACGCCGTGTACTCCACGGTGCTGTCGGCAGATACGGTGAGTGCGCTGGTGCGCTCGTCCCGGTTCGAGTCCAAGACGCCGGTGCCAGAGGACCTCTCCAGCGCCCATTTGGTGACCCTCTCCACCTGCTCGTATGAGTTTGAAGATGCCCGGTTTGTGGTGGTGGGCGTCCTGACCCCCATCGATCCGGTGGCGGCCCCCACCGGAAGCGGCGAATAATGTCCCCTGCGGTAGAGCGTAAGCCCTACCGCAGCTTTTTTATCCCATTGTTCACAGGAAGTTTACACGCCCCGCTCCGGCGGGAATTGACAATAACGGACAGACTGTCTATAATTGACCATAGAGAAATGGGGAGGGATGGAAATGCTTTCGACCAAGGTACACAAGGCTCGGCAGCTGGCGTCACACGCCCTGCCTCTGACACGGCGCATCCTGTCGCTGGGGAAGGGACTTCTCCACAAGGTGACGGGTCTGGCGGGCCGGCTATTGGGTGCTGTGGGCCGCTGCGTCCGGCAGGTGACGGATTATCTGCTGGAGAGCAAGGCCGTGCGGCTGCTGCTGGAGATCGCCATGATCGTCTCCGCTGTGGCCACGGTGCTGACGGGACTGGGCTATCTGCTGTGCAGCAAACGCCAGCGCAGCTGAACAGGTAAAAAGCGGGAGGCGCTGCGGCGTCTCCCGATCTATTAGAAAAGAGGAATCAACTATGGAAAGAAAAGAATTTCAGGCGGAGTCCAAGCGTCTGCTGGAGCTGATGATCCACTCCATCTACACCCATAAGGAGATCTTCCTGCGGGAGATCTTGTCCAACGCCTCCGACGCCATCGACAAGCTGTGCTACCGCTCCCTGACGGATGAGCAGGTGGGCATGAAGCGGGAGGATTTCGCCATCACCATCCGCCCCGATCAGGAGGCCCGCACCCTCACCGTCAGCGACAACGGCATCGGCATGAACGATACCGATCTGGAGCAGAATCTGGGCGTCATCGCCTCCAGCGGTACCTTCCAGTTCCGTCAGGAGCTGGATAAGGACGCCGAGACCGACGTCATCGGTCAGTTCGGTGTGGGCTTTTATTCCGCCTTCATGGTGGCCGACCACATTACCGTCGTCACACGGAAGTACGGCGATGAGCAGGGCTGGCGCTGGGAGTCCGACGGCGTGGAGGGCTATACCATCGAACCCTGCCGGAAGGACACCGTGGGCACGGATATCATCATGCACCTGAAGGCCGACGAGGAGCCGGAGGAGTACAGCCGGTACCTGCAGGAGCACACCCTCCAGCGTCTGGTGAAGAAGTACTCCGACTATATCCGCTTCCCCATCCGTATGGAAATGACCCGCTCCAAGCGCAAGGAGGGCTGTCCGGAGGACAAGCCGGAGTATGAAGAGATCAGGGAGTGGGAGACCCTCAACAGCATGGTCCCCCTGTGGCAGCGGAAGAAGAGCGAGGTCACACGGGAGGAGTACGACAAGTTCTATCAGGAGCACTTCGGGGATTTCGCTCCGCCCCAGTCGGTGATCACCGTCTCTGCGGAGGGCGCCGTTACCTATAAGGCCCTGCTGTTCATTCCCTCCCAGCCCTCCGGCCAGTACTATACCGAGGACTTCGAGCCGGGCCTGCAGCTGTATTCCGCAGGGGTCATGATCATGGACCACTGCCAGGAGCTGCTGCCGGAGTATTTCAGCTTCGTCCGGGGCGTGGTTGACTCTCCGGATCTGAGCCTGAATATCTCCCGGGAGCTTTTACAGCACGATAGGCAGCTGAAAATCATTTCCGGCAACCTGGAAAAGAAGATCATCGCTGAGCTGAAGAAGATGCTCGCGGACGACCGGGCGGGCTATGAAAAGTTCTATGAGAACTTCGGCCGGGCCCTGAAGGTGGGCGTGCTGAACCAGTTCGGCGAAAAGCGGGAGAGCCTCCAGGAGCTGCTGCTGTTTTACTCCTCCACGGAGAAAAAGCTGGTGACCCTCCGGGAGTATGCAGACCGTATGCCCGAGAGCCAAAAGTATATTTATTACGCCGCCGGGGACACTGTGGCATCCATCGACAGCCTGCCCCAGACGGAGCTTTTGAAGGAGCGGGGCATGGAGATCCTCTACTGCACCGACCGGGCGGATGAGTTCCTGGCGGACAGCCTGCGCACCTACGATGGCAAGGAGTTCCGCTCCGCCGTGGACGGCGACCTGGGCCTGGAGGACGAGCCCAAGCCTCAGGAGAGCGAGAGTGACAAGGAATGCCTGGCCTTTATCAAGGAGACCCTGGGAGACCGGGTGGACGAGGTGAAGGCGTCCCAAAAGCTCAAGAGCCACCCGGTGTGCATGACCAGCGGCGAGGGCCTGACCTTTGAAATGGAGAAGTATTTCCAGGCCGTGCAGCCGGAGCTATCCATGAAGGCCAAGCGCATTTTGGAGGTGAATGTGGCCCACCCGGCATTCCTGAAGCTGGAGAGCGTCCGGGCTGCCGACCCGGAGCTTGCGAAGAAGTACGCAGAGGTGCTGTATAACCAGGCGCTGCTTATTGCGGGCCTGCCCCTGGCGGATCCATCCGGGTATACAGACCTGGTATGCTCACTGTGGAGCTGAAATGGTCGGTGGAAAACCGGATTCTGTCATTTTGAAGGGATGGAGCAGCTGCGAAAACCCACATCCTTGGCTAAGGAGTAGGGCGGCTTGCCAAAGCCGGTGTGCGCACCGGATGCGCGATGCGTGATGATAGTCCCCAGCCTAAGTCTCAAAAGCACCACAGGCACCTCTGTGCCTGTGGTGCTTTGCGCATTGAAAAAGGCTTTTGTCACGATGGTTAGGATATGGAAGCTTGGAACGCTCTAATATCCATTGGATTTAATGGCCCGGGACACCTCCCTTGATTTTTCCGCGCACACCATTTTCCTGTCGTTATCGTATTTCTTTATTATATTGATGACCGATACAACACAAAAAATTTACGGTTCTGTTTTCGTGCAGTTTGCGTACCGGTCTGATGGAAACAGTTTTCAGCTTTCGTAGATAAAATTGTATAATTTTCTGTTGCGTTTTGCGCAGTATTCGTGTAAAATAGAAAAAGCAATCAGAATTGGTAGCTGTAAGGAAGTGCTTCGCGCACGGGCTGCAACTATCACTCGGCGCTGCGCTTGAGTGTTTCAGATCCTCTCGGGAGGGTTTGGAACATTTTTCATTATATGCGGCAGTGTCGAATATAGGGAGAAAGGTCTTGACTCAAAACCGTAACAGCGAGAAAACAGCAAGGAGGAAAAAAGAATGTATTTAGTCACCAATGGCAGACTCATCACCCGTGACCCCGATGGAAAGGGGTACTATGAGCACGGCGCTGTGGCCTACGAGGGCAGCCGGATCGTGGAGGTGGGCGAGGAAAGCGCCCTGCGCGCCAAGTATGCGGACGCCCAGATCATCGATGCCAAGGGCGGCGTCATCATGCCCGCCTTCATCAACGCCCACACCCACATCTACTCCGCATTGGCAAGGGGCCTGTCCATTGTAGGCAACAACCCCACCAATTTCTACGAGGTGCTGGACGGCACCTGGTGGGCTATCGACCGCCACCTGATGATGGACGGCACCCGCGCCAGCGCCACCGCCCTCTACATGGACTCCATTAAGCAGGGCGTCACCACCATCTTTGACCACCATGCCTCCTACGGCGAGATCCCCGGCACCCTGCACACCATCGCCCAGGAGTCGAAGCGTCTGGGCCTGCGCTCCTGCCTGTGCTACGAGGTCTCCGACCGGGACGGCGAGGAAAAGTGCCTCCAGGCCATTCAGGAGAATGCCGACTTCATCACCGAGTGCGAGAGGAGCAAGGACCCCATGCTGGCCGCCATGTTCGGCGGACACGCCCTGTTTACCATCTCCGACAAGACCTTTGACCGCATGGTGGCGGCCAACAATGGCCGCACCGGCTATCACATCCATGTGTCCGAGGGCATGAACGATGTGTATGACTCCCTGCAGAACTATGGCCGCCGCCCCGTGCAGCGCCTGCAGGACCACGGCATTTTGGGGGAAAAGACCATCCTGGGCCACTGCATCCATGTAAACACCGCCGAAATGGAGATCATCAAGGAGACCGGCACCATGGTGGTGAATAACCCCGAGAGCAATATGGGCAACGCCATCGGCATCTGCCCGGTGCTCCAGCTGCACAAGCGGGGCATCCTCCTGGGCATGGGCACCGATGCCTATACCAACGACATGCTGGAGTCCCTGAAGGTGGCCCTGTGCTCCCAGCGCAGCCAGAACTGCCTGCCCAACGTGGGCTGGTGCGAGGTCACGGATATGCTGTTCAAAAACAACGCCAAGATCGGCGAGAAGTATTTCCCCGCCACCCTGGGCGTGCTGAAATCCGGCGCCGCCGCTGACATCATCGTCATGGACTACAAGCCCTTCACCCCCTTCTCCGACGAGAACATCGACGGCCACATGATCTTCGGCATGACCGGCCGCCAGTGCCAGACCACCATCGCCGCCGGTAAGGTGCTGATGCAGGATCGCGTGCTGGTGGGTATCGACGAGGAGGCGGAGAACGCCCACATCCTCGAGGCCGCCAAGAAGCTGTGGGGCGACCTGAACCACCGTACCTATTAAAGCCCTTAAAGGGGGGATACATCCCCCCTTTAGATTCCCCCTCACCAGTTGACAGCGGTCACTGGTGTCGCCGCCCAAGGCGGCTGGGTCGATGAATTTTTGCCACGCGCAGGTCGCGGCAAAAATGTTTGAATTATTGGAAACCATAACCGCAAGGAGGATGACCTATGTCTGAGAAAATGTATCCCATCCCGTTCAAGTCTCTGATGAACTGGGTGGTGGAGGAATACGCCGCGTCCGGCGAGATCTTCGGCGTGCGCAAGGCATACCACGCCACGGGCAAGAGCCTGCCCATCTTCGGCGAGCGCATCGAGACGCCCTTCGGCCCCGCCGCCGGCCCCAACAGCCAGCTGGCGCAGAACATCATCGCCGCCTATATGGCCGGCGCCCGGTTCTTCGAGGTCAAGACCGTCCAGAAGATGGACGGCGCTGATCTGGCTGCCTGCGTCCCCCGCCCCTGTATCCTCGCCAACGACGAGGGCTATAACCAGGAGTGGTCCACCGAGCTGACCGTGCCCCAGGCCATGGACGAGTACATCAAGGCGTGGTGTGCCCTGAAGGTGCTGAGCAAGGTCTATGGCTTCGGCGATCCCGACGGCTTCGTGTTCAATATGTCCGTGGGCTACGATCTGGAGGGCATCAAGGGCGAGAAGGTCAACACCTATATCGATGGCATGATGGACGCCGACAAGACCGCCATCTTCGGCGAGTGCAAGGCGGTTTTGAAGGAGCTGTTCCCCGCGGAGAGCGACTATATCGACGGTATCTCCCCCCGCGTCAGCCGCAGCGTCACCGTCTCCACCCTCCACGGCTGTCCCCCGGATGAGATCGAGCGCATCGCCTCCTATCTCATCACCGAGAAGCACCTGCACACCTTCGTCAAGTGCAACCCCACCATTCTGGGGTACGAGACCGCCCGCCGCACCCTCGACTCCATGGGCTATGACTACATCGTGTTCGACGACCACCACTTCAACGAGGACCTCCAGTGGGTCGACGCCGTGCCTATGTTCGAGCGGCTGCAGGCGCTGGCGGACAGCAAGGGGCTGGAGTTCGGCCTGAAGCTGTCCAACACCTTCCCCGTGGACACCACCCGGGGCGAGCTGCCCAACGACGAGATGTACATGTCCGGCCGCTCCCTGTTCCCGCTGACCATCGAAATGTGCCGCCGCATCTCCGCGCAGTTCGGCGGCAAGATGAAGATCTCGTTCGCAGGCGGCGCAGACTTCTTCAACTGCGACAAGCTGCTGGCGGCCGGGATCTGGCCCGTCACCGTCGCCACGACGATCCTGAAGCCGGGCGGCTACACCCGCCTGACCCAGATGGCCGAAAAGACGGCCGCCATGCCGTTCCGTCCGTTCGACGGCACGGACACCGAGGCCATTGCGGCTCTGTCCGCCGCCTGCCGCACGGATCCGCACCACTGCAAGCCCGTCAAGCCGCTGCCCACGCGCAAGTCCGAGGAAAAGGTGCCCTGGTTCGATTGCTACTCCGCCCCCTGCCGCGGCGGCTGCCCCATCTCGCAGGACATCCCCGAGTATCTGGAGCTGTGCCGCAAGGGCCTGTATAACGAGGCGCTGGCCCTCATCACGGAGCGCAACGCTCTGCCGTTCATCACCGGCACGATCTGCGCGCACCGCTGCATGGGCAAGTGCACCCGCAACTTCTATGAGGATCCCGTCCAGATCCGTGCAGCCAAGCTGCTGGCGGCCGAGAAGGGCATCGATGCCAGAATGGCATCCGTCGTCCGCCCGGCTCCCGTTCCCGGCAAGCGCGCTGCCATCATCGGCGGCGGCCCGACCGGCATTGCTGCGGCCTACTTCCTCGGCCGTGCAGGCGTGGCCTGCACCATCTTCGAGCGCACCCGCAAGCTCGGCGGCATCGTCCGCCATGTTATCCCGGCGTTCCGCATCTCGGACGAGGCCATTGACCGCGATATCGCCCTCATGCAGGCCTACGGCGCGGAGGTCCGCCTGAATACCGAGGCTCCCTCCGTCGAAGAGCTGCACAAGATGGGCTATACCCACATTCTCTATGCCACCGGCGCATGGAAGCCCGGCAAGCTGAACATCCCCGGCAACGTCCGCGGCGTCATCGGCTGGATGCAGGAGCGCAAGGCCGGTGCGAACGAGCCGCTCGGCCATGTCGCCGTCGTCGGCGGCGGCAACACCGCCATGGATGCTGCCCGCGTGGCAAAGCGCGGCGGCGCGGCGTCCGTGACGCTCGTCTACCGCAGAACGCGCCGCTTTATGCCCGCCGATGCGCAGGAGCTGGAGCTTGCCATGCAGGATGGCGTGGACTTCCTCGAGCTGGCCGCGCCCGTCAAGCAGGAAAACGGCGCCCTGACATGCGAGAAGATGCGCCTCGGCGAGCCGGATGCCTCCGGCCGCCGCAGCCCGGTTCCGACCGGCGAGACGGTCGAGCTGCCGTGCGACCTCGTAATCTCCGCCGTCGGCGAGCAGGTCGAGGAGCAGGTGTTTACGGACAACGGCATCAAGCTCAGCGCGAAGGGCCGT
>OGXX01003830.1_pt1 | contig 12173 bp, 10 predicted proteins | sample 1576301 | NCBI WGS metagenome assembly OGXX01 (sample SAMEA3541469, study PRJEB24748) | human gut metagenome | biome: human gut; feature: human-associated habitat; material: faeces | place: China | collected 2012
TTTTAATATTTATCCTAAGTAATGATCAGGACCATATGGTTCTTCAGATAAACCTTTTCTTTGTCTGATTTCTCTAATAATATTTTTCTGCATTTCTCCAGGTAATCTTTCGAATCCGGACATTTCAGTAGACCATAAACATCTACCTTCTGCTGCAGATCTGATATCGCCAGCGAAACCAAACATTTCAGCTACAGGAACTTTTGATTCGATAGTAGCCATGTCACCAGTATCTTGACTCATATCTACAATTTGACCTCTTCTGTTTTGGATTTCACGAGTACATGCACCCATGTAATCTTGAGGAGTATTAATAAATACTTTTTGCATTGGTTCAAGTAATGCAGGTTTTGCAGTCATAATTGCAGCATAAATAGCTTTTCTAATAGCTGGTAATACTTGTGCAGGTCCTCTGTGAACTGCATCTTCGTGAAGTTTTGCATCGTGGAGCTTGAATTTTAATCCCATAGCTATTTCGTTTGCTAAAGGACCGTCTTCAAGTGCAGATTCAAATCCTTCAAGTAAAAGTTCTTTTACTTCATCTAAGTATTGGATACCACGAGTCATGTTGATGAATAAGCTTCTGTTATGTGCAGCCCATACTCTTCTAGCTTCTTCTTTATCTAAACCATATTCCATGAATTCAGCTGCTGCTTCTTTACCTTTGACTCTACCTTCTTTTAAGTCACCATCTTGGTAAGCGTTGAATAATTCTTCTTCTAATGGTTCGACAGTAATGTAGAATCTGTTATGTTTGTTTGGAGATTTACCTTCCACTTCTGGAGATACGCCAGCAACAGTTTCCCTGTATACAACAATAGGTTCGGAAGTCTGGATATCTACACCTTTATCTTTAATTCTGTAAGTAATAACTTCTAAGTGAAGTTCTCCCATACCAGATACTAAGTGTTCACCAGTTTCCTCGTTAATTTCGATTCTTACAGTAGGGTCTTCTTTAGCTACTTGTCTTAAAACTTCAATTAATTTTGGTAAATCTTTAGTATTTTTAGCTTCTACAGCTACAGTAACTACAGGTTCAGATATGTGTTCTAATCCTTCGAACTCTTTGATTTTATCATCAGGTGAACAGATAGTTTCCCCTGCAATTGCACCTTTTGCACCAGCAATATATACAATGTTACCAGCAGGAACATTGTCAGTGTTAACTCTTTCAGGACCGAAGTAAATACCTACTTGTTGTACTCTGGATTTAGCATGAGATCCAACTAAGTAGATTTCAGTACCTTTCTCAATGGTTCCACCATATACCCTACCAGTAGCGATTTCGCCAGCGTGTTTATCTACAGATACATTAGTTACCATTACAGCTAAAGGTCCATCTGGATCAGTATTAATCATACATTGGCCTGCTGGAGAATCAATGTCTCCATCCCATATATTTGGCACTCTGTAAACTTGTGCTACTTTGGAAGATGGTAAGTGTTCAACTACCATACCTAACAATACTTCAGATAATGGCACTTTTTGAGCTAATTCTTTTTGTTTTTCATCGTTACAGTAATCAATGATGTCTTTGAAGTTCACTCCAGTTTTTTGCATCATTGGAACGTTAATAGCCCAGTTGTGATAAGCTGAACCGAATGCTACACTACCGTCAGTGAAATCTACAGCCCATTCTTCTTTTTTATCTTCAGGAGCCATGTTTTTGATTAATTTATTAGCTTCCATGTAAATGTTGATGAATCTTTTTTGTAATTCATCAGGTTCTAATTTTAACTCATTAATCAATCTGTCTACTTTGTTAATGAATAAAACAGGTTTAACATTTTCTTTTAAAGCTTGTCTTAATACAGTTTCGGTTTGAGGCATAATACCTTCTACAGCACATACAACAACTACTGCACCGTCTACTGCTCTCATAGCACGGGTTACGTCCCCACCAAAGTCAACGTGACCTGGAGTATCAATCAAGTTGATTAAATATTCTTCACCTTTGTATTCGTGAACCATAGATACGTTAGCTGCATCAATAGTAATACCACGTGCTTGTTCTTGTTCATCGAAATCCAAGAATCTTTGATCACCTGCAAGTTCTTCAGAAATCATACCTGCACCTGCTAAGAGGTTGTCAGATAAAGTGGTTTTACCGTGGTCAATATGAGCACAGATACCAATATTTCTGATTAAATCAGGTTTATACATTAATTCCTTGATTTTTGCAATCATTTTGTCTCTTCTACTCAAAAAAATCACCTATGATTAATATAATTAGTGTGCTGCTTTAGCCACTCTTTCTTTCTCTTCTTTTTTCTGTATAGCAAAACTTCTGGAATCTTCTTCAGAAGCTAGGATTAACTCATCAGCTAAACATTCAGCAACAGATTTTTTATTTTTGAAAGCTGATTGTAAAGTTCCTCTAGTTAAAAAACCTAAAGAGAGATCTACTCTTCTTTGTGGTGAAATATCAACAGCTACTTGATATCCAATACCACCGTATTTAATACGAGTAGTTTCTTCACGAGGAGATGTATTTTCAACTGCAGTAACTAAAACTTGAACAGGGTTCTTTTTAGTTCTTTTGTTGATAATTTCTAATGCCTCTTTTACAATATTGTAAGCTTTATTCTTTTTACCTGAGTTAAGATGAGTTCTCATAACTTTATTCATTAATCTTTCAACGATAGACACTTTAGATTTTGCAAATTGTCTTTTTACGTGTCTACCGGAGGTATGAGGTACGAGAGTTTCATCTAAACAAATGTATTTTACTAAACCTTGATCATCAATTTGAATCTCATCAAGTTCCCATTTATCAAATAATTTACTCATAAACAACCACCTTATCTTACAGGTTTTTCTATTTTACCACTTACCATTTCTGATAAAGCTACATTATTAACTTTAGATACTTTCCAACGAACTCCAGGAATATCACCCATAGACCTTCCAGATGGTCCACCAATTCCTTCAATCATTACTTCGTCGTGCTCATCGATAAATCCAATAGCTCCGTCACCTGGTGCAAAAGCTGTTAATTGTTTACCATTTTTAATTAATTGTACACGTACACATTTACGGATTGCGGAGTTAGGCTGTTTAGCTTCAATCCCTACTTTTTCGATTACAATTCCTCTAGCTTGAGGAGCTCCTTCAAGAGGATCCGCTTTAACATCTAATCTTAAAGCCCTTCTTTTGTAATCTACATCTTTCCACTTAAAATTTTGTCTATTCTTTTTAAGTTTTTTTGCAGCAAAAAGTCCTGGCATAATTCTACCTCAAAATATTTTATTTCAAATAGTCTTATCTAAAATCCACCGCTGCGATTTATATCATTTTAAAAAACAATACAATCTAAATTTTAGAAAGAATAATATTAGTAATAATAAAAGATACTCAAAGAATTTATAAAAATACTAACCAAAAAGGCACACGATAGTTAATATATTCTAAAATTAAAATATAAGAATATCTTACAATAATCTATATAAATTAACCTTTATAAAGGTATTCATTTATAGTAAAAAATGTTAATTCTAATTAAAAAAAGAAAAAAATAAGCAATGATTATTTTAAAATAATATTACTTATTTCATGTTGTCTATCAGCTAATAATTTAGCTCTTTCAATATTAATTCCGCTTTTACCGATAGCAATACGTTTGTTGGTATTATCTGTTGTAACAATAGCTATTTTTTCCCCTTTTTTGTTTTTAGTAATTTTTACAGATTCTAATTCTGCAGGGGATAAAAGATTTCTAATAAATTCATCAGAATCATCAGATAACTCAATGATTTCAACGCCTCTACCTACTGCTCTTTTAACTTTTGAAACAGTATTTCCACCTTTACCAATAGCTAAACCCATATTACCGTTTTTAACTACGAAAGTGACCTTACTATTTTCATCATCGATAATGCAATCTTTAACCATTGCTCCAGTCATGTTTTCAAAAAGAGCAATAAATCTTATTTCATTTGCACTAAATTTGATAGACATCTAATCTACCTCAAATCGTCTAATATAGTAGAATCTCCTGGATCGTTAATAATTAATGTAGCTACGGTAAATGGTTTACCACATACAGAACCTAAGTCTACACTAGTTCCATCATAAGTGTAAGCTTGGATATCTGAAAGATTAGCATAATATTCAACATCATCAATAATTTCTTTAGGAGCGTTTGCAGCAACTACTGCAAGTTTACCTTTTCCTAATTTTAAAGATTGAATTGATTTTTCAGAGCCTAAAGTCACATCTCCTGTGTCTACAGCTACTCTGATGCCTCTATCTACGTCCATCATCTAGCCTCCTATTCTTTTTTATCTGCCATTTTGACACCGACTGAACCAGTACCAAGAGGTATTGGCTGTCCAATTATAATATTTTCGATGATACCAGTTAAATTATCTACTTCACCACGAATACTTGCGCGAAGTAAATGTTTACCAGTTTCTTCAAAAGCTGCACGAGCTAAAACACTTGATTTCTCACCACTGATACCATGTCTTCCGATTGATTTTACAATTCCTTCAGAAGTCATCATATCAGCTACAAGCATAATATGTCTAACATCCACACTAAGACCTTGGTTTTCAAGAGTATTTTGAGTTTCATCAATGATAGCCTGTCTGGCTGCCTCAATACCTAAAACCGTTTCGATTTCGTGGATATCATTAGTAGTTGTTCTAACTTTATCAATTCCAGGTATTTGAAGAATATCTCCTAAATTAGAACCTTCAGTATGGATAACCCATTCGTCATCTTTACGAATAATAACCCTTCCGATTCCTTTTATACCACTAATCTGCAAATCACGAACTTTATCTGCTAATAGACGAAGTTCTCTGATATTTTGTTTTGGTGGTTCTACTACAATTTCATTGTCTTTAATGTCTGCTTTTTTAAATGCTTTTTCGATTTTTTGAATAACTTCATCATAGTTTAATCGTTTATCTTCGATTTTCTTTGGATCTAAAGTCGCTTCAATTTTCATTTCAGCATAGTTTAAATTGAAGTCAGACAGGACATCGTTTATAGTACTTTTACCGATTTTATTAGCAGTGGTCTTTACAAATTCCTCATCCTGATTTTTACCTTCTTCAAAGTAGATGTCCATAGTTGGAGTTGAAATTTTCTTTCTTGCATCTACAATTTCAATAAGTCTTGGAAGACCTAAGGTTACGTTTAACTCAACTACCCCTGCATAGTGAAAAGTACGCATGGTCATCTGAGTACCAGGTTCACCAACTGACTGTGCAGCTACTGTTCCAACAGCCTCCCCAGCTTCAACGTGAGCTCGATCATAGGCACTTTTAACCTTAGTGATTAATTCATCAAGTTCATCATCATTTAAATTTTTACGAATGTAAGCAGCCGCTAAATCTTCTACATAACTTTCTGGAAACTCAACACCTGCATTTTCCAATGCTAATTCTACCTTTTCTATAGTTTCTTCCATACTGACACCTATTTAGCCGGATTTTTGATTCTCATTTCATCTATAATCTTATCAAGATCAGCTACTTTTCCGAAATCACTTTTAGCTGGATCTACTCCATCTTCACCAAACATAGTTTGTATAACCATTCCCTGATTATCAGTTACAAGTCCAGAAGGTTTTACTTGTAAGTCCTGAAGTGCGTTTACAAGTCTTCTTTGCATATAACCAGATTGTGCAGTACGAATAGCTGTATCTACTAATCCTTCTCTTCCACCCATTGCGTGGAAAAAGAATTCAATTGGATCTAAACCGTGTTTGTAACTGGAATGTACAAATCCTTTTGCTTTTGCCCCAAGTTCTTTTTTCTTAAAGTGAGGTAAAGTTCTGTCAATGTATCCTCTGTGAATACGTCCACCACGAACCGCTTGCTGACCTACACAAGCTGTAATCTGAGTAAGGTTCAACATAGATGCCCTTGCACCAGTACGTGCCATGATTACAGAGTAGTTTGGAAGACGTGCTCTTCTACCGTCAATGTATTCATCCATTTTAAGATAATCTTCTGCAATATTACCAGAACCGTCCCTTGCTTCCCCTAGTACTTGCATGATTCTCATCTCAAGAGTTTCTTCAAGGCTTCTACCAGGTAAAGCTTCAAGGTAACCATCTTCATAACTTCTAATAAGATCATCTACTTTAGCTTCAGCTTTATTTAAGTGCTCGTTAATTCTTTCTTGTGCTTCATCTGGAATTTCTTCGTCATTAGTACTTGTAGTAATACCATTTTGCATAATACCACAAATAGCTAAGTCAGTTGAACGGTCAAGGAATTCACTAGCTCTGTCTGCACCGTAATCTTTAACGATTTTATCAAGAATTCTTCCTGAAAAAGATCCATATGCTTTTTCATCAATAGCTCCACTTAAAAGTTGGCCATCTTTAATTACAACATATGCATCGTATTCACAAGCTTCTCCTTTACATTCATCACATTTATTACAGATTTCAGCTTTATAATTAAGATTTAAGTCTTCTGGTAATAATAAGCTGAATAATTCTTTACCAGTCCAATTTTCGTGTTTACGTTTTGGTAATTTTAAATGAGATTTTCTTATGATCTGGAAAGCTGTTTCTTCATCAAATTCGGTTCCAGTTCTTGTTAAGATGTATGCTCCTGAAATGTGGTCGTGAATAGCTCCAATAATTGGTCCACCGAACCTTGGTGAAAGAATGTGTTCTTGTACACGCATTAAACTTTTAGCTTCTGCTCTAGATTCATCAGTTTGGAAAACATGCATGTTCATTTCGTCTCCATCGAAATCAGCATTGTATGGAGGACATACACAGAGATTTAATCTAAAGGTTTTGTAAGGCAATACTCTTACTTCATGAGCCATCATACTCATTCTGTGAAGTGAAGGTTGACGGTTGAATAAAACCATATCACCATCTTTTAAATGTCTTTCGATGATAAATCCTGGTTCTAATTGTTCTAAGATTAAATCTTTTGTTTCTTCTAAGACCCTAATTTTTCTTCCATCTAATCTTATTACGTAATTAGCTCCAGGGTGAACATTAGGTCCATTTTCAATGTATTTTCTCATTTCATCCATATTCCAATCATTAACATAAGCTGGAACGGTGACCTCTTTAGCAATCATTTCTGGGACACCTACTTCATTGATACTTATGTTTGGATCTGGTGAAATTACAGTACGTGCAGAGAAATTTACACGTTTACCTGAAAGATTACTTCTAAACCTTCCTTCTTTTCCTTTAAGTCTTTGAGCAAGTGTTTTTAATGGTCTTCCAGACCTATGTCTTGCTGGAGGTACACCAGAAGCTTCATTGTCAAAGTAAGTAGTTACATGATACTGCAATAATTCCCATAAATCTTCTACAATAAGTTGAGGAGCTCCTGCTTCCATATTTTCAATTAAACGTTGGTTAATTCTTAAGATATCTACAAGTTTGTGGGTTAAATCATCCTCAGAACGTTCACCAGTATCTAAAGTAATAGAAGGCCTTACAGTAACTGGAGGAACTGGTAATACTGTTAAAACCAACCATTCTGGTCTAGCTACTTCAGGATTAACACCTAAAACAAAAGCATCCCTGTCTGAAATTCTTTCAAGTCTTTCACGAACTTCTGAAGCAGTTAACTTATAATCACCTTGGTTGATTGAAACTGGCTTATCAATTGTGATTTCTTCTTGTTCTGCTTCACAATGTGGGCAAACCTCACGACGAGCTTCATTATAAATATCTTTTAAAAGATTATTTAAGCTAACTCCATGATCTTGTGCTTCTTTAATCCTTTCAGTATATTCATCAATCTCACTTTCAGTTAAAAGAACTCTTCCACATTCGTTACAAGTTGAACGTAATATTTTATGGATAATATCACCGAAACCGACATGAATAACAGGTCTTGCAAGTTCAATACTACCAAAGTGTCCTTGACATTCTCCACCTTTATAACCGCAAGAACGACAGTTTAATGAAGGGTCAATAACGCCTAAACGACGGTCCATTAATCCCCCTTCAATAGGATATCCATCTTCATCATAAGTATCTGGTGTTTCGATTCTAACTACAGACATGTTACGAATGTCTTCAGGAGACATTAAACCAAAATTAATTTGCTCAATTCTCTTAATAAAACTATCACTCAAAATAATTCCTCCATATACTTATACTTTGTCTCCTAATTCTAATTTAGGGAAAATACATAAACTCTTAAGCTCATCTAATAATAATTTAAATGCATATGAAATCTCAACAGGGTATGTTTCAACATCACCACAAATTGGACAGTAGACTTTATTTTTAATTTTATCTTCAACAGCTAACATACCACATTTCTCACATACAATAGCTTCATATTTATCTGATTCATCTAAAAGCCTTTCTTTTAATGTGAGAGCAGCACCGTGTGCAATAAGACAATCCCTTTCCATTTCTCCAAATCTTAAACCACCTTCACGAGCCCTACCTTCAGTAGGTTGACGTGTAAGTACTTGTACAGGACCTCTAGAACGAGCATATACTTTATCAGTAGTCATGTGGTGTAATTTCTGATAATATGCAACACCGATGAAGATTTCTGCGTCTATTCTTTCACCAGTTACACCATTATATAATGATTCACAACCAGCTGATTCAAAACCATTATCAATTAGCTGTTTTTTAATTTCTTTTTCGAGATTTGTGTTAAAAGGAGTACCGTCAATACGTTCACCTTCTAAACAACCTGCTTTACCAGCAACCATTTCCAATACTTGACCTACAGACATCCTTGAAGGAATAGCGTGAGGATTTACTATTAAATCTGGTACAACACCACTTTCAGTAAATGGAACATCTTCTGGAGATAAGATAAGACCAAGAACCCCTTTCTGACCGTGTCTTGATGCAAATTTATCACCGAATTCTGGTTGACGTGTATCTCTTACCCTAATTTTAGCTAATCTACTTCCTTCAGTAGTTTCAGTTAAAAGAACAGCATCGACAATACCTTTTTCACCATGTCTAACAGTTACAGAAGTTTCTCTTCTTTTCTCAGCGACAGTACCAAATTCGTCAATTTCTTCTAAAAATCTTGGAGGAGAAGTTTTACCTATTAATACATCACCAGAACTAACTTCAGATTCCGGATTAACGACACCATCTTCATCTAAGAACCTGTAAGCTTCTTCAGATCTGTATCCTTTAATGTTTTTATCAGGAACTTCAAATTTATCTTCTTGTCCACCAGGATATCTTTTCTCAGCAGTATCATATGCCCTAAAGAAAGATGATCTTGCAAGTCCTCTTTCAAGAGAACCTTTATTTATAACCATTGCGTCTTCCATGTTGTATCCTTCATAAGACATTAACGCTACAACAAAGTTTTGACCTGAAGGTCTTTTATCATAATTAGTTGTGTCAATAATACGTGTTTTAACAATAGGAGATTGAGGGTGGTGTAATAAATGTGCCCTGGTATCAGTACGTAAAGCATAGTTAGATACATACAAACCAAGAGCTTGCTTTGTCATCCCTGCTTCCATTGTATTCCTTGGAGAAGAGTTGTGATCAGAAAATGGAATAATACCTGCACAAATTCCCAACATAGTAGCAGGGTCAATTTCCAAATGAGTATGATCCTCATTTAAATCAGCTAAACTCATTGCGATATAAGAGTTTTCTTCCTCTTCTGCATCTAAATACTCAATGATTCCATTGCTAATTAAATCATTCCATTTTAAGGTTCCTTTAGAAACTTTAGCTAAATCTTCTTCTTTAAGGAGTGGTTGACCATTTTCAACTATAATTAAAGGTCTTCTAGCTCTCCCAGAGTCGTTGAATATATAAATCTCATTATTCTCTTCATAATAAGTAATATTCATTTCATGGGAAATCTCACCAGCTCTTCTTTTTGCTCTCATTTCCTGAGTAAACTCTTTAGGATTTTCACAAGAACCTAAAAGTTCGCCGTTTAAATAAATTTTAGATGGTGCTATTTCATTACTACTAAAAGCAACAACTTTTGGTTCAGCATCAGAAACTATTTCAGAATCTTCTTCCTGTGTTATAGTTTTATTTTCATTAGACAAAAAATCCCTCCAAAACTAATCCAATACATTCATTTTTTCAATTACATCTTTAATTTCTTTTTCATCAGACCCTTCTGAAATATTACACATAAGCGCTAAGTTTTTTACCAAACCACAATTAGGTCCCTCTGGGGTTTCGTTTGGACAAATCTTACCGAATTGGGTTGGGTGCAAATCCCTAGCTTCAAAGTGAGGTTGACTTCTTGTTAATGGTGATACAACACGTCTTAAGTGAGATAAGGTTCCCATATAACTTGTTCTATCTAACAATTGGCTTACACCTGCTCTTCCACCTACCCAATTACCAGTAGCAATAGCATGTTTAATATTTTCAGTTAAAACATCGGAACGAACAGCATGACTAATGGAAAGTTCTTTATGACGTGACAATGTTCTTTCAAGCTGATAACTCATATCCCTTGTTAAGCTGGTATATGCAACTCTAAATAAATCTTCCATCAAGTCACCAGAAACTCTGAGTCTTTTGTTGGTGTAGTGGTCCTTATCGTGAGGTTCCCTTTCACCGTGAATAACTTGAAGTAACATTTCAGTCATTTCAGCAAGATAAATAGCTTTATCTCTACATCTGTCTTCTTCAATACCCATGTGAGGTAATAAATAACGGTTGATTACATCTCTAGCACGTTTTTCACGATAATCCTCGTTCATACCTTTAGCTACACGATTACCAATATATTTAATAGCAGCTGTTTGCAAGTATTCCCTTCTTTCCTCTTGAGACATTTCAACTAATTTTTCTTGATCTAATTTTAATGCTTCATTAGAAACCTGAATATCGTCTGCAATAATCATTTGATAGTTGAAATCATCAGTAATTGCAGTAATGATTTCTTCATCAGTAGCTAAACCTAAAGCTCTAAGTAAAATTACAAGTGGAACTTCCCCTGGAACATACGGGAAAGAAATTCTTAAGAAAACACCTTTTTTACGAGGCTTTTTATATTCCAATGAAATTCTTGCTCTAAAACCACTTTTAATAGAAGTTACAATAGCTTTAGCTCTCCTCTCTTCTGGCTCCCCAATACGTTCAAGAATTATTTTATTTGGTGCAATTTCTTCCATTGTAACAACAGCTCTTTCAGAACCATTTACAATAAAGTATCCTCCTAAATCCTGTGGATCTTCGCCATTGTCAACCAATTCTTCATCAGTTAAACCATTTAAATGACAAATATCAGATTTAAGCATTACAGGTAGTTCACCGATGTATACTTCTTCTAGTTCATTGTCTTCATCTTCTGCGTTTAATGCCATTTCTAAGTACATGTGAGCAGAATAATTTAAATTTCTAAGTCTTGCTTCAGTAGGATAAATCGTACTTTCTGAACCGTCAGCTTCTTTAGTAAAAGGTTTTTTAATATGGACTTTACCAGTTTTTAAAGTATATTTTTTACCATTTTCATCTTCTAAAGAAATAGGTTCAGTAATATCGATTATATTTTGTATCCTATTATTTACAAAATCGTTGTATGATTTAATATGATGATCCACTAAATCATACTCATCGAAAAATGAATCCACTAAATCCCAGTTATTCTCTGTCATAGACATCCTCCAGCATTATGTAAATATTACAGTAAAAATAATTAACTAAATAAAAATAAATAATAAGATTAGGAATAACCTAAATAAAATTCTTATTAATAATTCATTTGATTATTATTCTTAATTTACTCATAACTATCTCCTAGATAATTCCTCTCAAATCAAGTTCAAATTTATTATATATAGAATTTCTAAAAATAAAAAAATTGAATTCATATACTAAATTAACACTTATTCTAAAATTATATTAAAAATAATCCTACTCTTCAACAATCCTATAAGTAATAAAAGTACCTGCAGTTTGACTTTCACGTGTAATTCTTAAAATATCATCTGCTTCAGCACCAATATTTTTAATCACAGGATCATCAATTTTTATTTTAGGAAGATTATCAATTTCAAAATCAGCATTACCAAGTTCTTCTTCAATTTCAGAATCAGACATGATTTCATGTTTTGGAACAAGTTTATGTTCTAATATATCTATTTTTGACAAATTTTTTTCCTCCAGCTAGAAAAGTTAAAATATTAAAATATAAAATTAGAAGCGGGCCCGACGGGAATTGAACCCGCGATCCCTCGCGTGACAGGCGAGTGTGATAACCGCT
>OGXX01003848.1_pt1 | contig 12136 bp, 8 predicted proteins | sample 1576301 | NCBI WGS metagenome assembly OGXX01 (sample SAMEA3541469, study PRJEB24748) | human gut metagenome | biome: human gut; feature: human-associated habitat; material: faeces | place: China | collected 2012
CAGACAGACTGCTCCTTCACAAAGTAAATGTGGAAAAGCAGACAGTAGAAATTGATGGAACCGAGTATGCAATTAAAGAAGAGGCATTTCCGACAGTGAATTTTGATTCAGGTGATATGGAAGATATTTATCAGCTGTCGGAGGAAGAAGAACAGGTGATGGAAGGGCTTCGTATGGCATTTGTGAACAGCATACGTCTCAGACAGCATATTGATTTTCTGTATCAGAAGGGAAGCATGTATCGTATTTTTAATGGGAATCTGCTGTATCACGGATGTGTGCCATTAGATGAAAGTGGTAATCTGGAAGGTGTTGCATTTGGCAAGAAGAGATATCACGGAAGAGAATATCTGGATTACGCGGAGAGAATTGCCAGACGGACGTGGTCAAAAGATGCCAGACAAAAAGACCGTGATTTTATGTGGTATCTCTGGTGTGGAAGAAAATCCCCTCTTTCCGGAAGAAATATTAAGACATTTGAGCGGACTTATGTACTGGATGAGAATACATGGTTTGAACAGTCAAATCCATATTATAAATTCTATCATGAGGAAAAAATCTGTAATATGATCCTTCATGAATTTGGTTTGTATTCTGAGCGTTCTCATATTATCAATGGACATACGCCAGTCAGAACATCAAAAGGGGAACATCCGGTACGGGCCAATGGGAAACTGCTTGTCATTGATGGAGGTTTCTGTAAGAGTTATCATAAGACGACTGGAATAGCAGGGTATACACTGATATTTAATTCTCATGGAATCAGAATCAAATCACATCAGCCATTCCAGAGTGTCTATGCGGCTTTGACAGAGAATAAGGATATTGAGTCAAAGTCAGAGTTGGTGGAAACGGAGAAGGAGCGGTTGATGGTCCGGGACACAGATAGTGGGAAGAAAATAAAAGAAGATATTGATGGCTTGAAGATGCTATTGCAGGCATATAGAAATGGTGATTTTGAGATTTAACTTTTAGTAGGTGTGTAATAGGTATTTTGATAGAAAATGCGTGGACAGAGGAAGTTGACTTTGCCACGCATTTTTTTGCATTTTTAGAATTATACACGGTCATGGTTGATTTCTTTATAATAAAGTTGAGAGATTTTAGCTTGCTCAGAAGTCTGACCGAGAATCCACATTAATTTTGCAACGATAGATTCTGTTGTCATATCGTCGGATTGAAGAATTCCAGGGTGATTACTGTATTTTTTACCGACCTGATAGACACCGAGATCACAGCCTTCTTCAGGTACTTGTGTTGTGACAGCAATTGTTTTGCCGGAATCTACCCAGTGGAAGATTGCCTGTTCAAATGAGTCATCGTAAGCAGGGATGCCACCGATACCGAATGTCTCCAATATGATTGCGTCATAATGATCGAAGAGGAGAGAGAAAATCTCTGATTTTACTTCCGGAGTCAATTTTAATACGAAGACACGGTCATTTAGACGGTCATATGTAATCAAATCTTCCGGGGCAGGAAGAGTTTCGGTGTAATATCGGATAATACGGTTATCTCGAATAATTGCAAGCTCTGGAAAATTCATACTTTCAAATGCATCAAAACTTTTCGTCTTGATCTTCTTAGCACATGTTCCTTTTATAAGTTTTTCAGAAAATGCAAGAAATACTCCAGAAATATCTTCACATGAATAAATAAATGCATTTGTTAAATTCATGACGGCATCAGTTTTTTCTACATCAATGGGTAACTGTGAGCCGGTAAGAATGACAGGCTTTGAAAGATTTACAAGCTGATATGATAATGCAGCTGCAGTGTAAGCACAAGTATCTGTTCCATGTGTTATAACAAATCCATCATAGTCATTATAATTGTTCATGATGCATTCTGAAATGGAACTAATGTGAGCTGTATCCATATTACTACTATCGATATTCATTAATGATATTCCGGTAACATGGCATTTTTGTCTGATTACCGGAATATAGTCAAGTAAAATATTAACATCAATTGATGGCGTAAGACCATTGCCATTATCTTTTGAAGCAATTGTGCCGCCAGTAGCTATCAGTAAAATATTCTTCATTTTATTTTACCTTCTCCATTAAAATAATCTTTTAAAAGCTGTACAACGGTGTTTGAAAGCAGGAATACTGCTGTTAGATTAGGAATCACCATAAGCCCGTTAAAAGTTTCAGCAATGCTCCACATTAGACCTAAATTCATTGTTGCACCAACTACAGCAACAAGTGAGTAAGCAGCCATGAATGGTTTAGTTGCTTTAGGACCAAAAAGGAATTCTATGCATCTTTGTCCATAGAGTCCCCATCCTATAACTGTTGAAAAGGCAAAACAGCACATTGCAACAGCTGTAAATATTGATACCCAGCCTCCATATGTAGATGTAAAGCCTGATATTGTAAGTTCTGCACCAGCAGCCTGACCATATCCTACCGGAACACCACTACATAATATAACAAGAGCAGTCAGTGTACATATTACAATTGTATCTACAAATACTTCAAATATTCCGAAAAAGCCCTGCTTTACTGGTTTACTTGTGTCAGCACATGCATGTGCAATAGACCCTGTACCAAGACCGGCTTCATTAGAAAAGATGCCCCTTGATACTCCTTTTTTCATACTCATAAAGAAGCTTCCAACTGCACCACCAGTAACTGATGCAGGAGAAAATGCACCTTGAAATATTGATTTAAATACAGCAGGAACATTATTAATATTAACAAGTACAACTCCGATGGCAAGAATTATATATAACACAGCCATAAATGGTATGAGTTTTTCTGTAACTCTGCCAATTCTTTTTATTCCTCCAATCATTATAAGTGCAATAAGAATCATAATTATTATTCCGATTATAAGATTAATCATATGAGTTGAATCAGCAGATATTATGTTATAATTAATTAATGCTGAATCTAAAGCAGCTGTTATGGTATTTACCTGTGTTGCATTACCTGTTCCAAATACAGTGAGAACACCGAGTGCTGAGAATAAATAAGCAAGCCAGTGCCAGTGCTTATTAAGACCATTTTTAATATAGTACATTGGACCGCCAACAAGCTCACCATTATTATTAGTTTCTCTGAAATGCACAGCAAGAACTACTTCGGAGAATTTAGTACACATTCCAAGTATTGCGGATATCCACATCCAGAATACAGCCCCAGGACCACCAATTGCAATTGCTCCAGCAACACCGGCTATATTACCGGTACCTACAGTTGCTGCTAAAGCTGTACAGACAGCCTGAAATGGCGTAAGGGCGCCGTCAGAAGCTTTACGCTTCTTAAGCATGCGCCCGATAGTTATTTTCATTGCATAAGGAAATTTCCTTATCTGGATAAATCTGGTTTTTACACTTAAGACAATTCCTACGCCGATAATACATATCATTGCAGGAAGTCCCCAGATAAAGTTATTGATTACGCTGTTTATTGATTCAATTGTTGAAAGCATTAATTAGTCCATCCTGTTATATAGTTGTCATTATATGTTATTTTTTTCTTGACCCAAAGAATTTAGATAGCAGCCCTTTTTCCTTTGTATCAGAAGATTTATCAGATACCTCATCTATAGTAGTATCTGTTTCATCAGTATAATTAAATGTTAAACCTGTTAATTTACTGAATTCATTAAGTGCAGAGTCATATGCTGATTTTGCAGAATCATAATCAGCTTTATTATAATCACTTCTTGTTGCTTCATAATTTAATTTGTAGAATACTTTAGAAAGCTGGTTACATATGCTGCTGCTTTGGGTATATGTATAATTGGTTTTTTCGTATTCAGTTTTAGCATTGTCATATGCAAGTTTTAATGATTCAGAAGTACGTCCTTTTTCATCAGAATTAGCCTGGGCTTTACCAAGTTTTTCTTCAGCTTCATGTAGTTTAAAGCGTATCTGATTGATGTTTTCTTTTGTCTGGTTGATTTTCTTGTGGATATTCATCTCATCTGCAAGAGCATCTTCCATTGCTTTTTTCTTAGCTTCTTCATCAGCAATACATTTGTTAAGTTCATCCTTAACCTGAGGCATATTTGCTGCAGCATTCTGTTGTGCAGCAATGACTTCATCATATTGTGCTTTAGCGTTCTCATATTCAAGCTTTGCATTATTAAGAACAGAAGCTGAATCCTCATCAAATGCTTCAAGTTTTTTTATATGATCTTTGGCATTGTCAATATCATTAAGTATTTTATCTACACTTTTTCTGGCATTTTCATATTCTATATTAATTGAAGAGGTTGTAGAAGTTACTCTGTTATATTCTTCTAATAATGCATCAGCTTTCTGTTTATACTGTTCATAGATTTTATATGCAGCAGCAGCAGCTTTGGCCGTTTCATCATATTCAGTTTTAGAACGATTTACCATAGCACGCTGTGTATTAAAATTCATTTTTATTGATTCAGCATTTTTTACAGCTTTTTCGTATTCTGTCTTAAGACCAGGAACTGCGGCTTTTCGCGTTTCTAAAGTTGCAGCTGCATTATCTGTGGTTGTTTTTGCTTTGTTATAGGCAATTTCTGCATTATTAATATCATCCTGAATAGATTTCAGGCTTAACTGGTAAAGATCTGTTCCATTCAAAAAATCCTTTTCAGTAAAGAATGGTTTCTTAATAATATGCGACATGTCTGATATGTCACATTCACATATATCAATTCTGTTATCAGAAGTTTTTTTGCATTCACATGAATAATTAGTTTTATCAGAGATACCATTTTTTGTGAAACTTACCGGTATATATGCAAGTCCGGATAATCCCTTAAGATTAACAATCCATTCTCCAAATGATATGTCTTTGTAATCATGTACTGTCAGATTATAAAGAATCAGGTGCTTGCAATAATCCTGAATATCGGGATTATTAATTGTAAAATCAGTTATTAATGAAATGCTCTTTTCTTCAGCTCTAAGATTATCAAGCACAGCATCATAGTCATAATTGTGAGAATCTCTGCCAATATCTACCTGCGAGTTATATTTTTTTTCTTTAGCAGCTTCATCATTGACAGCATTGTCATATGCAGTATGTGCTTCTTCTAATAATTTTGCAGCATCTTCATATTCTTCTTTTGCATATTTCTCTGCGTTAACAGCTTCATCATACGCCGGCTTAAGGCGGTTTTGTGCCTCTATTGTACGGTCATATGCAACTTTTTTAATTGTTTCAATTGAATGAATCTGTTCATAGTCTTTTTTCTTATCAGCTTCTTCAGCCTCTGCTTTTTCAAGCATCGTCTTTCTGCCTGATATTAATGAAGAATTACGATTGTATTCTTCCTGTAAATCCTGAATAGAAGCTACAGCCTTATTATATTTATCTTCCAATTCTTTAAGCAGGGCTTTTGCTTCGTCTATCTTATCCTGTGATTTATCAGCCGCATCAATATACTCATCATATACGGCTTTTTTTGCATTGAGATTCTCTTCTACTTTGCTGATACTGTCTTTAAAAGTATCAGCTTTCTTTTTTATATTATAGAATCTGTCTCCCATTTCAATTGTCTTCTGTTTAGCCGCAGAATGAACTTCTGATGCTTTTTTAGAAGCTTCTTTAGCATTATTAATCTCATCTTTAAGTGACAAAAGGGATGCCTCTGCTTTATTCAATTCAACTTTTATAAGATCAACCGAAAGTATATATTCATGAATACCAGAATTATCTGATGATACTGCGTTGATATTATCATCATAATCTTTCTTTGCTTCTTCAAGCTTAGCTTTACTATCGTTAATCTTCTGTTTAAGGACAGATAAATGTGCTTTTGCTTTAGCAACGTCCTGTTCAGCTTTTGTTATAACAGCGAAATTGTTCATAAAAACACCCTCTTTAACTATATTGTTATTTCATTATCATAATGAAGAAATACTTATTTAAGTGCATCAGCAAGCTGGTCTAATGCAGGAATATCAGTTTCTTTAAGAACTGATTTAATTGTGACAACAGGTTCAACAATTGTTATATTTTTCATTGTTTCAAGTATGTTTCGCATTGTTTTTGCAGCTGTAGGTGCCCATGAGCCATTCTCAATAAGTCCTACTGTTCTGTTCTGGAATGCTTTTGCCTGAAGGTGATGAAGAAAATCCTGCATAATTGGGAATACACCTGCATCATAACTTGCGGCAGCCAGAACCATTCTGTCATATCTGAATGCATCTTTTACTGCCTCAGCAATATCACATCTTGAAAGGTCAGTAATAACAACATTATCAACGCCTTTGTTGCGAAGCATTTCTGCAAATTGTTCGGCAGCATATGCAGTATTGCCATGAATTGAAGCATAGGCTATAAATACACCTTTGCTTTCTGGCTGATAACTGCTCCATGTGTTATATAAGTCAAGGTAATATCCGAGGTTATCTGATAATACAGGACCATGTAATGGACATATAGTCTTAATATCAAGTGCCGAAGCTTTTTTAAGTAAGGTCTGGACAGGAGCACCATATTTACCAACTATGTTAAAATAATATCTTCTTGCTTCACATGCCCAGTCCGCATTCTCAGTAAGCGACAGAGCCCCAAATTTTCCAAACCCATCAGCTGAGAACAGAACCTTCTCACTGCTTTCATAAGTTACCATAACCTCAGGCCAGTGAACCATTGGCGCCATGACAAAAGTAAGAGTGTGGGAACCAAGATTAAGAGTATCTCCTTCTTTAACAGTAAGAGAATTCTTAATGTTAATATTCTCAAAGAACTGGTTAATCATTACAAATGTCTTGGCATTACCTACTACAGTGATTTCAGGGAAAAGTTCAATAAGTCTGGCAAGGCTTCCAGCATGGTCAGGTTCCATATGCTGTATAATTACATAATCAGCATTCCTTCCATCCAGAGCATTAAGAAGATTGTTTTCCCAGTCTTTCATTCCACGCTTGTCGACAGTATCCATAATGGCTGTTTTGTCATCAAGAATTACATATGAGTTATATGAAACACCATCTGGAACAGCATACTGGCTTTCAAAAAGATCTATTGTTGTATCATCAACTCCGATGTATTTTATTTTATCTGATATATTCATAATTTGTACCTCTCTTTCTTGTTCTGAAATTAATAAATTGCATAAAATCAATTGTTATAAGTATAACATTTATCTGACAGAAGTTAAATGGTAATTGTTTATAAGAAATCATGATTTTATTATGCTTTTTTTATAAAATCAACTTGTTATTATTTTGTCATAGTAGTAAAATATAGTCAACTTTTAAAAGTGAACAATTTTATATTTATGGAGGCGTTTTTATGGCACAGAGATTTATTTTGAATGGAACTTCTTATCATGGAGCAGGTGCAATCCAGGAGATTGCAACAGAAGTTAAGTCAAGAGGGTTTAAGAAAGCATTTGTATGCTCTGATCCTGATCTTGTTAAGTTTGGTGTGACAGCAAAGGTTCTTAAGGTTCTTGATGATAATGGTTTTTCTTATGAATTATATTCTAACATCAAGCCTAATCCAACAATTGAGAATGTACAGACAGGTGTAGAAGCATTCAAGAATGCGGGAACAGATTATCTGATAGCTATTGGTGGTGGTTCTTCTATGGATACAGCCAAGGCAATCGGTATTATAATCAACAATCCTGAGTTTGCTGATGTAAGAAGTCTTGAGGGTGTTGCTGATACAAAGAATCCGGCAGTTCCTATTATTGCAGTTCCTACTACAGCTGGTACAGCCGCAGAAGTTACCATTAATTATGTGATTACTGATGCAGAGAAGAATCGTAAGATGGTATGTGTAGATCCTCATGATATTCCTGTTGTTGCTGTTGTAGATCCTGATATGATGTCAAGCATGCCTAAGGGTCTTACTGCTGCTACCGGTATGGATGCTCTTACACATGCTATTGAGGGTTATATTACTGCTGGTGCATGGGAATTATCTGATATGTTCCATCTAAAGGCAATTGAGATTATTGCCAAGAGTTTAAGAGGTGCAGTTGATAATACTCCTGAAGGAAGAGAAGGAATGGCTTTAGGTCAGTACATAGCTGGTATGGGATTTTCTAATGTAGGTCTTGGTATTGTTCATTCTATGGCTCATCCACTTGGAGCACTTTATGATACACCACATGGTGTAGCTAATGCTATTATTCTTCCAACAGGTATGGAGTATAATGCACCTGCTACTGGTGAAAAGTATCGTGATATTGCCAAGGCAATGGGTGTTGAAGGCACAGAAAAGATGACTCAGGATGAATACAGAAAAGCTGCTATTGATGCTGTTAAGAAGCTTGCTGCTGATGTTGGAATTCCTGCTGATCTTAAGGATATTGTTAAGTCAGAGGATATTCCATTCCTTGCACAGTCAGCATATGATGATGCATGCCGTCCAGGTAATCCAAGAGAAACAAGCGTAGAAGAGATTACAAAGCTTTATGAGAGTCTTATCTAAGTAATATATGTATATGTAAATAATAAACCGCGGTATAGTAAATTGCTATATCGCGGTTTATGAATATTATTAATTTTCTGTCATATTAATAAACATTACATTTAATTCTGGTAAAGATCTTTTTAATGATACAGGACATCCTGATGTATCAAGGAAGCAGTGTTCACTTTCGCCAGTACATCTTACTTCTCCAGTCTTTTCATCAATCACAGTATATTCAAGCGTAATTTTTACACCATTGTATTTAACAACCTTGACATTAATAATAACAGTATCATAGTAATGAGTCATAGACTTATATCTGGCATTAACTGATAATACAGGACTTATTATGCCTGATTCTTCCATTTTCTTATAGCCAAAGCCATTCTCTTCAAGAAGAAATGACCTTGCTTCCTCAAACCATCTTATGTAATTAGAATGATGAACTATTCCCATCTGGTCTGTTTCATAATACTGAACCAGATGTTTGTATGGTTTATATATCATAATATCCCTCCTGACATGTTTTTGTATAATCCACAGTTATGAATTTTATTCATTGTGTAATTATAGTTATTCAAATACATTTTTGTCAATTTTAGAAGGGTTGATATTAATTACATTATAATTGGCAGCTACATTTATAATATTGTCAGCGATTATTTTATCATACCTGTTCATCCATTTTCCTGTTACTCCAGTGTATGAAGCAACTTCATCTTTAGATGCTCCTCCCATTAGCATATAGCTTATAGCTGCATGACGGAGTGTCTGCATTGTATAATGCTTCCGCAATTTTTTGGCTTTCACAAGCTTATCTGTGTATGAAGCAAGAAGACGTTCTGTATCGCGCATTTTAATACGGTTTTTTCGTATATTTGTAAATAATGCGCCGCTCTGTATATTTTCAGCCACAATATATGTATCAAGAATTGTACCAAGGTCATCAGGTATAATAAGAAATCTGCTTATATGATTCTTTGGTGGCATATTAATACATAGGTGTCCTGTCTGATTTCGGCATATATATTCTTTGTTCAGATTACATATTTCCTGATTGGTAAGCCCCATCTTAATTACAAGTGAAAATATTAAAAATGCTTTATTGTCATTGGCATCTAATGCCGCACTCAGAAGATTATCAATTTCTTTAGTATCAGGTATTGCATCTTTTGGCAATATTTTATCCTGTTCTGGAAGAGACATACTTTCAAAATGATTAACATATCGTCTGCCATGATTAACAGTATAAGTTTCTATAAATGTACATACAGATTTCATGACTGAAAGTCGCATAACTGCAGTGTTATATGACAGTCTGCCAGAGTTAACCTTCTCTATAAGGCTGTTGTAATAATTCATCGCCTCTTTTCTTGTTAATTTCATTGGGTCGTGTCCAGTTAATTTATCAAAGCTCTTTATAACATTCCAATATTCTTTCCGTGTTCTTGGACGTAAATTTGTCTGGAAATATATCCATATTTCATTTTCAAATTTAGATGAAATCATATGTTATCCTTTCTCAAAAGCAGTAGTGTAGTATAGTTTGGTTATATATGACGACATATGTCTAATCACAAACAAATTATACCATCCCTCCACCTAAAAATCAAAATAAAATAAAACAAAACCCAAAATAATTAAGAAAAGCTTCCTGACTGAACTCAGTTCACATTTGCTTTTTATGTCGAAAGTCCGTATAATGTATTTATATTTACATTGAAGGAGCTAATATGGAACAGTATTCTAGGCGATTTATAGAAGAGCTCGCAAAGCATATCAACCCAACGATTCTTGAATTTTTCAATAAAAAGAAAAATCTTATGAACTTTCCTACTGATAATGCTGCAGAGCTTATAGACGAAACACTGATGGAGTATCTTGAAGGCAAGACGAGCCGTGAAGATTTAATGCCAATTATAAACAAGATAAAAAAGTCGCGTCTTCAGAAACGTGCCAGATGGTATAAGGCATACAATAACGATATTGATAATATGAATCTGGATGATCCCAAACATCCTCTTGCTAGTTTTATTTCTCTGGCCAGGTCATTAAGACCTGACGAGTATGCTAAACTTTATGGAGATAAAGAACTTGATGATATTATCAAAGATAAAAAAGAAGCTGCTAATGAATGGAAGAATGATTCCGGAAGTCTTTTGATTGATTTTCCCGGACTCTACTCTTTCACTAATAATTCAATATATAATTCTCTTAAGAATGATTTAATTATAAGTGCATGGAAGTATATTGAAAGTGAGCTGGCTGGTAACATTGATTCTTACCTGAGAATGTATCCAGTTGACCTTGTAGATAAACCATTATTCAGCCCATCTTCTTTTACTCTGATGATGGAAACAGCTTCCAATAATTTGTTAAAGGAAATTATCACTGACGATGATGGAGATGAATTGTTAGAGGTCACTGTAGATAATGGTAAACTGACACCACCTAAGTCTATGGATACTGACGACCTTAAGCTAGTTAATGCATTTATATCTAATATTAACATGCAGGAGTTCTCTAAGGAGAAATCTGTTGTTGTCGATCTAAATACTCTGGGTAAAGAGGTCGTTGATTATCATGTAGGTAAGAATGTTCTTAACAAGATAAGTAACTCATGCCGTAAACTGGTAGAGTATAACTTCTCTTATGAAGCTGAAGGCAGTAAGATATATTTCAACTTGTTTGATAATATTGTAATTAAAGAAGATGCTGAGCGTCCATATGCCATAGCACAATTTGGGGAGATCCTAAGCAACGCAATTATTCAGAAGAAGCTTATCTCAATTACTTCTGCTTCTTATGATGTTCTTGATAATAACCTTTCAAAGATTATATGCTATGCGATAAAGCGTGAACAGATTGCTAATCAGGAAACAAGAGTTAATGAATACAGTTATACATACTTCCAGAAGATTGTAAGATTCAAGCTGAAGAACAAAAAGAAGAATCTGCAGCTAATCCAGGAAAGTCTTCAGGAGTTTGTCGATAACCATATTGCTATTGAAAAATTTGAATTAAAGAATGGTGTATTTATCATAACTTTCCTGCCGTTGTCTGATGCTGAGATCGAGGATCTTAATTCTGACAATGATAAGAATGACAAAGGACTTTTGATTGACACCCTTGGATAAATGTCTACATTTTCGCATTTAAAAAATTGATGTAGATTACTGGAGGATAATTGATTATTTTCAATTATCCTTTTTTTATTTGCCTCAACCATGCGATTTATTCATATTTTGTCGTTTATTTTTATTTTTTAGTGTAAAAAATATGCTCTACTCCCCTATTTAAGGCATTTTGATAAATTTTAACGAAATAATCAATATTACTATGTAACCTGATGCTAAAAAATGTAGATATTTTTGGAGTAAATCAGCTCTACTTCTCTGTAAGAGTGTAGATATATTTGGAGTAAATTAATAAAATGTAGATATTTTTGGAGTAAATTTGTTCATTTTCATAAAAAATATGGCTTAAAACTATGCTTAATTGTATATTATTATTATATATAGAATTTCTTTTCTACATTTTTTTTTCTTAAAGTCATTGTCAATGTCTACATTTTTGGCTTAAATACTAGATATTCTGGATTTTTTGTTTTTATATATGAATCAATAACACCTAAATGTAGATAAATTTGGAGTAAAAAATACAAAATATGTAAATTGAAGTCTACAAAAAAAAATCACAAGAAATTTCGTAGATAAAAACGGAGTAAAACAAGCATTTTTTAAAAAAATGTAGATAAATTCAGA
>OGXX01003856.1_pt1 | contig 12121 bp, 9 predicted proteins | sample 1576301 | NCBI WGS metagenome assembly OGXX01 (sample SAMEA3541469, study PRJEB24748) | human gut metagenome | biome: human gut; feature: human-associated habitat; material: faeces | place: China | collected 2012
TCGCCCGTAAAGAAGCATGCGTATGCGCCGCGTAAGCGGGCGTCATCGCCGCAAAGGATGAGGTCTCCCGCTTGCAGTTCTGCACGGCGTACTCCGGTGGCGCGCACGCCGCCGTTGCAGGCGGCCTCCGGCGTAATAACGCCATAGCCGCCAAAATACGAATACACCGCCATATCCTGCGCCGGCGCTTGCGGTTTGCGCGAAAGCACATCCCCGGCTGCGGAATCATGCCGGTAAAACAGGGACGCAAGCGCTGTCTCCACATCCGCGGGAATGGATATCCCGCGCGCCCGGTAAGCCTCCACCGCGGCCTCCATGGCCCCCATGCCGGCCCCAAGGTGCGCCTTCACATCCGCTACCAGGCACGCGCTTTCCGCAGCGGACGGCGTATGCCCGCACAGCACCCTGGGCGATGCAACCTTAAACCCATTGACCCTGACAAGGGGCGGCGCAAGCCAAAGCCCTGCCGTTTTTTGAACTTGTATGCGGAAGCGGGCCTCTGCCGCCGCTGCACGGGGAATGGAAAGGCACGCGTACTCCGCAGAAAGCAGAGTGCAACCCTGCGGCGCGGCAAATTCCACCGTCGCATCCGTTTCCGTGCGGCAAAGGTTGCGTATGTGCACAGTGTATTCCACAATGCAGCCCACGCCCGCCGTCCTGCCGCCCGGATGCGATGTTTCCACGCCGCACGCAAGCTCCCGGCATCCGGCAAGACGCGCGCGCGTGTTTTCCGTTGGCTCGCCCACCCGTGCGAGCGGGCGGAGGACGCAGAAGCGCTTCACCTTTTCACCAAAAAGGTAGTTCCGCCCCAGCTGCTTGTCCACGCACGGCGCAAACAGGTGCGCGATATCCTCAATGCGGATGCCGCCGTGCTCCGGGCGCGTATCCCGGCGGGCAACATAATCATAACTGCCGGCTCTGCCTGCCTGCGTGCAATTGATGTAGCTTTCGCCGCCCTGATAAAGCATGACATGGCCGTTTCCGCCTCCTTCAAAGATGATGACATCGCCCGGGCAGAGCAATTCCCTTATTACTTCCGCCATGCGTGCGCGTTCTTCCTCCGTTTCCCGGTGAGTAAGCTCATAATAAAACACGCGCGGTTTCACCATGTCAATCATTTCCCAGCTGAGATCCGCTTCAAGCGCATAGCCAAAGGCATTGTAATATGCCGCCCACACAAAGGAGGAGCAATCCAGGAATAACGTGCTTTGCCGCGTGGCATCCTCCGGCGCAGCCATGCGGCGCCGCCTCGGCGTAACGCGCAAAAGCCTATCCATGCTCATCTGATCGTACTGAACGCACGGCCCGCGGTCATAAAAAGCCTTCGCCACGGCAAGCAGGGCGTCCGTTTTTTCATGTTCTATCATCATATTGCCCACTCCATTCCGTCATCCCAAAACCGGGCGCTTGCCGTAATCATTTTGCGCATTTTTTCCATGTCCGGCCGCACCGGCGCACCGGGGCGCGTGGAAACGTCAAGCGTACAATCCGGGTTAAGCGCAAGCGATACATCCGTCATGCATGTGGGATAGCTGACGGAGGCGGGCGTAATATCGTGCGGATATACCATGTTGGGCAACGCTGCCGCCTCCACGCAGACGGCTTTTCCGATATCGCTTTCCAGCATCCCGCCGATCCAGCAGCCGATGCCCGCTTCCGCACAGATGCGGTTGATGTCCAGTGTGTTCTGAAGCCCGCCAACGCGCGCGGGCTTGATGTTGACGAACCGGCACGACCCAAGCTCAGCCGCAAGTTCCGCCTGCCAGGGGGCCGTAATTGTTTCATCCAGGCAGACCGGCGTTTCGATCATCGCCTGAAACTTTGCATGGTAATATAGATCGCCCGTTTGGAAAGGCTGTTCGATCATTGCAAGGTGAAACCTGTCCAACCTGCGCAAAAGCGCAAGATCCTCTTTAAAGCTGTAGCTTGCGTTGCAGTCCACATGAATGGTTTGTTTGGGGAATACGGAGCGCACGGCGGCAAGCATATCAAAATCCCACCCGTGCGCGATTTTGAGCTTCACGCGCTGATAGCCTGCATCGAAGCTCTTTCCTATGTTTTCGATCAACTCGTCATAGCTGTCCGCAATACCCCAGCCGTCCCCGACTTCGACGGACGAAGCCGTCCCGCCGAGCAGCTTCCCAAGCGGCACGCCCGCAATGTCTGCGGAAAGCGTCCACCAGGCGATTTCAATGCCCGCTTTTGCAAAAGGCGTTCCCTTCACATGCGCCATGGCAGCGTTCAGTTCCCGGGCACTTTCGAAGGAACGCCCAATGAGCGCTGGCGCCAAGAAGCGGCGCGCAACAATAAACATGCCCTCGCCGTATTCATAGCTGTAATTGGGGCCGGAAAGGGCACTCGTTTCGCTCCATCCTTCGTGATCTCCGGAGCGCATGCGCGTGATGAGCACACAGTTCCCCCCATCGGAACCATAAGCGGTGCGCCATGGGCGGTAAAACCGATTTTCAACAAGATAGAGCTCAATGCTGTCGATTCTCATGGAATATGCCTTTCATTCTATGCGTTGCAGCAATCCAGCACGGCGCATAAGCCTGTGCCTTTCTCTCTTTTTCAATAATGGATGCCCGGATATTGCAGCCAATGCGTCCACGGGCGTTCTGAAACTACCGTTTCAACGAGACCGCCGAGGCGCGATGGCTCATCCGGCGCAGAATCGTATGCGCTGCAGCAGGGCGCGCTGCCGTCTCCCATATGTTCCCAGCAGCGCATATAAGCCGAAGCGGGCATGGTGTGCGTGGATTCGATCGCTTTTCCTCCGCCGATATATACGCCCACATGGCCGGGCTTGAACAAAACAAGTCCGGGCGTTTCAGGCAAAGTGCCAATATCGCCCTTTACAAGCTGCTGCTGAATCAGCGTGCGCGTGCAAAAGTCGCTTTCTTCCGTGTAATATTGCGTGTTTCCCTGGTGGTAATCGCCCCAAACATAGGATTTGATCAGGCCGATGCAATCCCATCCGCGCACGCCGCACCCCGCGAGCGCGCGCCGGGCCGCAAGGCGCTGTGGGGTATACCACTCCGGATATTTCTTGCTAAGGGCATCCAGCAATGCATGCGTAATATACTCTCCGTTTGCATCCCACACATAAACATGCGGTATGCATATGCAGCGTTTCGCGTATTCCGCAAGGCCTTCTGCCGTACGTTGCAGTTGAGCCATCGCCTTACTCCTTTTCTTTGCAAAATGGACGGGGCCGCGCAGCAGCCGTGTTCTCTGCGCCGCGCAACCCCGCCGGCTGCCCCGCAGCGGGGGCTCGGCCGATTCGTCCGGCCGCTTACTTGCAGCAGGTGATGAAGTTGGTGGAACGGGTGGTGGTTGCGGGCGGCGCGGGGTCAAGCTTGCGCTCCGCAATGCCGAGCACATCCTCCGGCCTGATCCACGGCCGTCCCTGAATGCCGCTGGTCTCCTCGTGGGTCAGCAGGCCCTTGTATGCCGTCAGGCTGCGGCGGATAAAGCCATCCCGCACGCAGGCTTCCGTAAGGCCGTTGTTGAGGATGTTGAGCAGCAGGGGAAGCGTGTCTCCCGCAAGCGCGACAGAGGTTGAATATGCCACCGCACCGGGGATGTTGCTTACGCAGTAATGCACCACACCGTTGACCACATAGCGCGGGTTGTCATGGTGCGTTTCATGGCTCGATTCAATCGCGCCCGGATCATCGTTCGAAATATCCACCAGTACGCTGCCCGGCTCCATAAGCTTGAGCATTTCCTTGTCGATCAGGAAGTCCTTGCGCTGCTTGGGCCACTTCACGCAGTTGATGACCATGTCCGTCTGCGGCAGCACGGAGGCAATTGCTTCCTTCGTGCAGTACATGGTGTTGATTTTCTGGTTGTAACGGTCGCCCAGAAGGCGCAGAATGCCCGCGTTGATGTCCATGACCGTCACGTTTGCGCCAAGCGCATGCAGCACGGAAAGCGCCCCCTGGCCAACCACGCCGCCGCCGAGGATCAGCACGTTCATGCCCGGTGCGCCTGCGAAGCCGCCCACGAACTTGCCTTTGCCGCCGTTGATCGTCAGCATGGATTCAAGCCCAAACAGCGCCCCCTGTTTCCCCGCTGCCTCGCAGTTCGGCGAGCCGAAGCGGTGGCTGTCCTCCGCAGTGATCGCAATGCACTTGCTGTCGAGGATCGCCTGCACCTCTTCCGGGTGTCCTGCCGGGTGGATGCAGCAATAGATCATCTGGCCTTCCCGCAGATAGCCGTATTCAGAAGGCTCGATCTCCTTGACCTTGGCCACAAAATCGCACTTCTCCCACATCTCCTTCGCCGTTTCCACAACCGTTGCGCCCATCTTCGCATACGCCTCATCGGGGAACCCCGCTTTTGCTCCGCAGTCCTTCTCAACGAGCACCGTATGCCCCGCGCCAACGATTGACGCTACCTCCATCGGGGTGCAGATTACCCGGTATTCGCCTTCCTTAATGTCCTTCAGTACGCCGAATATCATATCGATTCCTCCTGTTGCGTTGTTTCGCGCCTTGCGCTTTATAAGAATATTAGCAAGTTCTGTGCCAGCCCGTTACGCGTGCGGAAACCCTGAATTCTCTTGGTGTTTTCCACCGCGCTCCAACGGTTTCCCCCTGTATAAAAGGCAAAAAAAGCGCGAAAGCGCAAAAAATGCGCGCGGGAGAGCCAAGCGCGGGCGCTGCCTTTTCCGCCGGGCTGTGCCGCAAAGCCAAAAGCCGCCCCGAAAGGCGGCTTTTGGCCCACATGAAAAGGAAACGGACTTGCCCTGTTTCGCTTAGATTTCGCCCACAAGGTGGCACGCCACAAAGTGATCCGGCGCGATCTCCATGAGTTCCGGCAGCGCCTTGCAGCGGTCGCAGGCATAATTGCACCGCTTGTAGAACCGGCATTCATCCGGCGGATTGATGGGGGAAGTGATCTCGCCCTGAATGAGGATGCGCTCCTTCTTTGCGCCGAGCTCCGGGATGGGGATTGCGGAAAGCAGCGCCTTGGTGTAGGGATGAAGCGGGTTATCAAACAGCTGCTCTGCAGGCGCCTTTTCCACGATCTTTCCAAGATACATCACGGCGATTTCATCCGAGAAATGGTTGACCACGGAAAGATCGTGCGTGATGAAAATGTAGGAAAGGTTGAACTCCGCCTGCAGCTCTTTAAGCAGGTTGAGAATCTGCGCCTGAATGGAGACGTCAAGCGCCGAAACCGGCTCATCGCACACGATGAACTTAGGCTCCATCGCAAGCGCGCGGGCAATGCCGATGCGCTGGCGGCGGCCGCCGTCCAGCTCGTGCGGGTAGGCGTTGAACAGGCGTGCCGCAAGGCCCACCGTGGACATCAGCTCCGCAACGCGCGCATCGATATCCGCACTGGTTTTCAGGATTTTGTTTGCGATAATCGGCTCGCTGATGATTTGGCTCACCGTCTTGCGCGGGTCAAGCGAGGAGTAAGGGTCCTGAAAGATAAGCTGCATGTCCTTGCGGGCATGGCGCAGCTCGCTCCGGCTGAGCTTGTTGATATCCTTCCCCTCAAAGATGATCTCGCCTGCCGTGGGTTCAATCAGGCGCAGGATGGTGCGGCCGGTCGTGGACTTTCCGCAGCCGGACTCGCCCACAAGGCCGAGCGTCTTTCCGCGCGCAAGCTTAAAGTTGATGCCGTCCACAGCATGCAGCGTACCGTGCTTGGTCTTGAAATATTTGGTCAGGTTTTTGACCTCAAGGATCGTATCCGCCATGGTTTACCCCTCCTTCCGCTCGATGTGGAAGCCCGGCCTGTCATAAGCGCAGCAGCGCACGAAATGGGTGGCCGAGATATTGCGCACCACCTGCGGCGCGGTGCAGTCTTCCCCTGCATACGGGCAGCGTGGGCTGAACGGGCAGCCTTCCGGCAGGGATGTTGGGTCGGGCATCAGGCCCTTGATGGGCGTGAGCATCGCCTTCCTGTCCCGGATGTTGGGCAGGGAATTGAACAGGCCTTCGGTGTAAGGATGCTTGGTGCGGTTGAACACATCCTCCAGCGTTCCTTTTTCCACAATGTTCCCCGCATACATAACGGCAACCTCATCGCAGATTTCAGCCACGATGCCAAGGTCATGCGTGATCATGATGAGCGACGTTTGGTATTGCTGGCGCAGGTTTTTCATCAGATCCAGCACCTGTGCCTGAATGGTAACATCGAGCGCCGTGGTAGGTTCGTCCGCAATGAGCAGCTGCGGGTGGCACGCAAGCGCAATGGCGATGACCACGCGCTGCTTCATGCCGCCGGAGAACTGGTGCGGGTATTCGCCCGCGCGCTCACCGGGGATGCCAACAAGCTCCAGCATGGCGACCGCCCGCTTCTGCGCTTCCACGTAAGAAACATCCTCATGCAGAAAAATGCTTTCGGCGATTTGGTCGCCCACCGTGAACACGGGGTTGAGTGCGGTCATCGGATCCTGGAAGATCATGGAGATGTCCTTGCCGCGCACCTTTTCCAGTTCCTTTATGCCCATGCCGAGCACGTCGCGGCCATCCAGCTCCAGCTTTTCGCATTCCACAACGCCCGGCGGGTCCGGCACAAGGCGCAGCAGCGCAAGGGCGGTGGTGGTTTTCCCCGCGCCCGTTTCGCCGACAAGGCCGATGGCATGCCCCCGCTCGATCTCAAGATCCAGCCCGTTTACCGCGCGCACGATGCCATCATCCGTTTCAAAGCGCACGTTGAGGTTTTTAACATCTAAAATCAGGTCTTTTTGCTTTTCAATGGCTTTTTCGCTCATTTTCGTTCCCCCTTACTGCTTCAGCTTCGGATCGAGCGCATCACGCAGGCCATCGCCCATGAGGTTGAACACAAGCACGGTGATCATGATTGCAAGGCCCGGGAACAAGGTCAAGTATCCATAATCGCGGATAAACTCACGGCCTCCGGAGAGCATTGCGCCCCACTCCGGCGCGGGCACCGGAACGCCGAGGCCAAGGAAGCTCAGGCTCGATGCGGTCAGGATGCCGTTTGCAACGCCCATGGTGACCTGCACGATGATGGGGGACATGGCGTTGGGCAGAACATGGCCGAAGATGATCTTCAAATCGCCCACGCCGGAAACGCGCGCGGCTTCAATATATTCCTGATCGCGCACAGGGAGCACTGCAGCGCGCGCCGTACGCGCAAACATCGGCACATACACGAGGCCGATGGCGAACATCAGCACCACGATGCTCTGCCCAAACGCAGACATGATCGCGATGCCGAGCAGCACGCTCGGGATGCCGGCAAACACCTCGCACACGCGCAGAATCAGGTTTTCCGTAAAGCCGCCGTAGTAGCCTGCGATCAGCCCAAGGGAACTGCCCAGCACACAGGAGATCGCCACGGACACGATACCCACTGCAAGGGAATATTTTGCGCCGTAAAGCACGCGGGTCAGCACATCGCGCCCATATTGGTCCGTTCCAAACGGGTGTTCCGCGCTCGGCGTCTGGAAGCGTTCTTTGATGTTTTGTTGAACGATGTCCGTATCGTAATCGTATATAAACTGCGCAACGATTGCCACAACGATAATGATGACAAGCACAACAAGGCCAATCATCGCGCTCGGGCTCTTTTTGTAATTGCGCCAGACCTCGCCGAACATGCTGCGCTTTTTGTACTGCTGCAGCTCAGCTGCGGTAAATTTTCTTTTGACCGTTTCCACAGCATTCACCTCACTTCGAATAGCGCGCTTTGATGCGCGGGTCAACAAAAGCATACGCGATATCCACCAGAAGAATGGTCAGCGTCATAAACATGGTGAACATGATGATGCAGCCGGTTGCAAGCGTCATATCGCGGTCGTTGATCGCACGCACGGTAAGGCGGCCGACGCCCGGCCACGAAAACACCGTTTCGATCATAATTGCGCCGCCGAACGCGCCGCCAAGGGTAGAGCCGAACACGGTGATGATCGGAATCAGCGCGTTCTTCAGGGCATGCTTGCGGATGACCTGCTTTTCGCTTACGCCCTTTGCACGCGCAGTGCGCAGATAGTCCTGGCGGATCACATCCAGCATGGATGAGCGCGTGATGCGCGTAAGGCTGCCGGCCTGGTTCGCGCCCAGCGTGAGCGCCGGCAGAATCAGCGCCGCAAAGCCTTCGCGGCCGCCGGAAGGAAGCCACCCGAGCTTGAGCGCAAAGAGCATGATCAGCAGCAGGCCGAGCCAGAAGCTCGGCATGGAAACGCCGATCATCGCCGTTACCATGCTTGTGCCGTCCAGCCAGGTGCGGTGATGTGTTGCCGCCGCAATTCCCAACGGAACGGAAATCAAAATTGCAACCAGAATGCTGCCGAAAGCAAGCTCCACCGTTGCGGGGAAGCGCTCAAGGAACAGTTCCATCACGGGGCGTTTTTGGGAAAGCGATGTGCCCAGGTCGCCTTGAACAAGTTTGCCAAGATAGCGGAAGTACCGTTCAAAAACCGAGCCGTTCATCCCGAGCTCCTCGCGCATCATCTCGATTTGTTCCGGAGTTGCATCCTGCGGCGCCATCTGCGCAATGATGTCGCCGGGAGCAAGGTCCATCAAGTAATACACAACAAAGGAAACGCCCAGAAGAACGGGAATCATCATTAAGATGCGCTTTATAATATAGCGAAACATAGCGTCCTCCTCAAAATAAAGCAAGCATACCGAATAAATCCAAATCCACCGGAACGCCTCTCCCATGGAAAGCGAAAGCAGGGCGTCTCCGCCGCCTGCAGCCGTGGATTCGGCCTTATCCGGTATGCTTCAAAGAAAGCGCCTCCCGGCCCGGAATGTGCCGGGAGGCTGGGGGGACCTCAAGCCGCCTCAGCGGGGGCTTGCACGGTCAGAGTGTGGTTCGGTTAATCCTCAATCACGCGTTCAATCATCTTGAACTGGTGCACAAGGCCCGGATGCAGCAGAGCACCCGTTACGCCCTTTGCCGCGCCAAGGGTCAGCGTCGGCTGTGCGATCGGCACCCAAGGAATGATCTCACAGGTGATGCGTTCCTGAAGCTCCTTGTACATTTCAGCGCGCTTGGTGGTATCGGTTTCGGCAACAGCCGCATCGATGAGCGCATCGATCTCAGGATCCATCAGGTGGGAATAGTTGCGGCCGCCGGTGGAGTGCAGCGGATTGCGGAACATATAGTCCGCGTTCTTGCCGGGCGTCCAGGAGGCGATGTAAAGTTCAACGCCGGAGGTCGTACCGTCGGAGGTATTGAGCTCGGTCAGAGCGGAGTTCTGCATGAACTCAACGGTGATGGTGATGCCGTATTTCTGCATCTGCGCCTGGAAGTTTTCCGCCATCTTCGTGCGGTGCGCAGCATCGGATGTCACAAGGTGAAGGGTTTTGCCGGTGGCGCCGCACTGGTCAAAGAGCTGCTGTGCCTTCTCAGGATCATAGGGGATGCCTTCGATGTCGGCATAGTATCCCATGTCGCGGCACATCATGCTGGTGGAAACCTGGGCATAGCCATCCCATGCGGCAATGACCATTTCGTCCTTGTCAATGCCGTAAGCAACCGCCTGGCGGAACACGGGGTCAGTCACAATGCAATCCGGGTTCTGAAGGTTGAATCCCACGAAGTTCTGCGTGCGGCCCGTTTCGGTGATAAGCTGCAGGTCGTCGCTTTCGGTCAAGCGGGAATAATCGGTGGCGTTAGGCGTCATAATGACATCCACTTCGCCGTTTTCAAGCGCAATCATGCGGGCCGAAGCTTCCGGGATCATGCGGAACACAATGCGTTTGGTATTGGGGACGGGGTAAAGGGTGCTGCCCTCAAAACGGACGAGGGAAACGTAGTCGCCGGACACGAACTCTTCAAAGACCCAGGGGCCGGTGCCGATCTTGATGGCGTCTTCCTCGGGCATGGTCTCAAACGCTTCCTTGGAAAGGATGGCAAGGGAGTTGGCGGCCATGGTGTAGTTAAAGTCCACGTCTCCCGCGAGGAGCTTGACTTCAAAGGTCAGATCATCCACCTTGATGAACTCGGAAATTTTGGCCATGTAGTTTGCGGTGGTGGATTTTTCCGCGGCGCGCTGGAAGGTGAATTCCACATCGTCCACGTTGAGGATGGTGCCGTCGTGGAAGGTCACGTTGTCCTTGAGGACGAAGCGCCAATGGTCGGGCGCCAGCATTTCCCAATGGTCAACGAGCTCGCCTTCGTTCTGCATGGTGGTAAGGTTGGTGTCGGTCAGAAGGTCGTGGGTGCAATCCTGCACGATCTGATTGGTTTCTGCGGTGGTCTCCATGGGGTCGATGGTGGTGAATTCATCCGCCATCGCAATGACGATCTCTTCTTTGTACTTTACGTCCCCGGTGGACGGCTGCTCGGTGCTTCCGCCATCAGGAGCATTGGTTTGCGTGCTGCCCTGCTGGCCGGCATCCGGCGTGGTGACAGGCGTATCGGTGCCGCCCGTGCAGCCCAAAAGCGTAGCTGCGGCCATCACGATGCAAAGCAACAGCGCAATGATCTTCGTGTGTTTCATGAAGGTTCCTCCTGCGTTTAATTTTGGTCATTGACCCTATGCAATAATATTAGCAAGAAACGTGCCAATCCGTTTTTTCCCTGTTTTCATTCCCTCTCCGCTGTACGCGGGCAGCATGCCGCGCAAAAATTTCCCGCCCGTGCGAAAAAATTACCCCCTTGCGGCATAAAATGCGCCTGCGCCGCAGCGCAGGCGGAATTGGAAGAAAGGTTCAAGGCACCGGGCGCGCAAAAAAGCCTCACGAAAGCCCGTATTCGTTGATTTTGTTCAGCAGGCCGCGCTTGCTGATGCCAAGATCCAGAGCGGTCTGATCCCGGCGGCCGTTGTTTTTGCGCAGCGTAGCCTCGATGGCGCGGCGTTCAATGTCCTTGAGGGTTGTGGAACAAAGGTATTCCTCCACGGACTGCCCTTCGCTGTGCTCCGTGCGCACGCGCATTTCCTCCGGGAAATCCTTCACGCCGATCATGCGCTTGAGCAGCGACTCCGCAAGGTCGCCGATCTGTCCCATGGTCGAGGCGAGAAACGCCGTGCCCATGCACAGCCATACGGACAGCGTGTGCTGATCTTTGAAAATGAAATATACTATAAGGCCGACGAACAGCGATGAGACAGCGCCGGTGACGCAGCCCTCGACTGTCTTGTTCGGGCTCACGAGCGGAGCGACCTTGTGCTTGCCGAACCACTTGCCGCCGAACATCGCGAAGCTGTCGCACACCCAGGTCGACAGGCACGCGAGGATGAGCGTGAACGCCCATATGCGGCTCACGCTTATCACCATTATCGCCCCGAACAGAACGCAGGGATAGGTGAGCCCCGCGAGCGTGAAGAGCGCACCCTTGCCGGAGACCTGCTTGTGTATCACGCCGGAGAAAAGCGCAAGATATATGCAGAACACAAACAGCACACAGTATGCGAGCATGCCCGTGTCAAACACTGCGTACACATCCTGCAGTATTACAAGCGCTGCCTGTGCTGCGATGTATACAAACATCACCCACAGTGTGCAGCGCGCTTCGAGCTTTTCAACGTTTTTGCTGAACTCATAAGCGCACAGCGCCGCGGCGGCGGCAAAGAACATGCAGGGGCCGTCGAAGCGCTCCGCCAGCATGGTTTCCGGGCCCTCGGGGCCGAAATTGCCCAGGAACACGGCCAGGGCGTTACAGCCGGCGTTTTTCAGTTCTTCCAGCGCGGCCGCCGCGGCGGGGAAAGCCTCGTGAACCTTGATGCCTTCCAGATTCTCCGGCTTCTCCCACAGGTTGACAAAGTGGGTGGTGACGCCGGTAATGCCCACGCGCAGGCCGTTTTCCAGCTGATGCACGGCGTAAGGCGCGATGGGCAGGCGGCCTTCTTTGTCGCGGATGTTGGCGCAGAGGCAGAGCGCGTCGAGGTTGGTCAGATAATCCAGCAGCGCATCCACGCCGTAGTTGAAATCGTGGTTGCCCAGCGTTACATAGTCATAGCCGCAGCGGTTCATCATCTCGGCAAACCGGCTGGCGTCCCCCAGCGTGTCGTGACAGTAAGCGCCCAGAGGGGAGCCTTGCAGAATATCGCCGCCGTCGATGATCAGCGTATTGCCGTCCTTACGGAATTGGCTGGCGCATTTGAACAGGCCGATGTCCCGCTCCTCACGGCTGCGATAGTCGGTTCAAGATATCTGAGTTTGTTCGTAAAGGAAAAGCC
>OGXX01003858.1_pt1 | contig 12115 bp, 17 predicted proteins | sample 1576301 | NCBI WGS metagenome assembly OGXX01 (sample SAMEA3541469, study PRJEB24748) | human gut metagenome | biome: human gut; feature: human-associated habitat; material: faeces | place: China | collected 2012
TACCTGGAAAGGACAGAAAAGATGGCAAAGCTTAATATTGTACTGCTGGAACCTGAAATTCCGGCAAATACAGGAAATATAGGAAGAACATGTGTTGCAACAGATACGAAACTCCATCTGATCGAGCCTCTGGGATTCAGTCTCAGTGAGAAGGCACTCAAAAGAGCTGGTATGGATTACTGGAAAGATCTTGATGTGATAGAACTTGCATGGTTTGAAGTTAAATTCCTAGAGGTATTTGACATAGAAAGACGAGAACTTCGAATACAAGAGATTCATTCTTTTAAACAATCTGTTAAATTAATCAGTGCTTATGATTATCTTTCAGGAAGTTTATTAACTAAAGAAGAATATGATAATCAGACTATATAATAGATAGAAGAAAGAAAAAGAGAAGAACAATTAAAGTTTCTTCTCTATTCTTTTTTTTACTTCAAGATAAATTTTGAAGTTGGATCATCTCCGATCTTATATTGTAACTTTCTGAGAGATCTGATAAATGCTTTTTTAGAACCGTATGTTGATCCTCTTTCTAGTATCATTGTATCTTCTGTTTCTCCTTTCCATTCTAAAATTTCAGGATCATCTTGAGATATAGATTTTTGTGTTCTTGCTATCACTACATTCTTCTTCCATGCATTCCTTCCATTCTTTAAGTTGATTCTTTTTAGTGAATTTACTGGAACTATACACCTAGGATTAAGTACTAATAAGCATTCTACATCCCAACCATAAAGATTAAAACTTTTTCCGTTATAGTATAATCCACTAAACTCAGGCATTCTAGTTTCATTTTGACCATTCTCTGTAAGTAATATTCCATCATAACCTTCGGATACCATCTTTTCAAAATCAATTAAATAATCTGAAAGAGCAGGTTGAAGTTTTAATATTCTTTTAAACGGTACTTGATATAAATCTTCTAATGTATCAATGATATAAATTTTAGCTGTAGAAGAAAGTTTGAATTTAAAATATGTTTGTAGATCTTTCTTCCAGGATTCCATTACAGATATTATAAAATCTCTCCATCCCCATTTAGAGTCTATCGGAGAAGCCCATAATCCAGCTTTAGGTTTACACCATCCTTTTCTGTTTTTAATTTTTCTGAATTTCTCTGGGTTAAATTTCTTTTTCCCATATACAACAAATTCTTTTTCCATACTTCTCTTTTATTTTGTACACTAATAAGGTTTTGAAGCAAAAAATAAAAACCATAGGATAATTTCCTATGGCATAACAAGTTCTTTCATAAGTACGTTGTATAATAAATTTATTATTTTCGGAAGGCATTTTTATACAACGTACATATATATTTCTTCTTTATTGGGTGGTGTAGCAATTAATTAATCTTTAGTCCTTCCTTTCCTTAAGATTTTATAATCGACCATAATATCTTGGATCTGGTGTTGACGAAGCTTCAATGATGTATGGAGATATTCTATTCCAATAAACGCCATTTCCCATATCAATAGGCTGTCGATATCCCCAAGGGTCACCATAGTAAGGTTGACTTAGATAACTATTTCCATCATTTCTAAATATTCTGCTAAAATTATCTACTACCATTGTCAATGATTGAACGAAAGTAAATAATCTTCCACAAGTATCCTGAACATTTTTCATTTTCTCGACAATATTACTATCATTCCTATCTCTCTTTACTTGTTGGATCTGAGTATTGTTATTTGATTGAAACTCTGATCCTGAAGAGAAACTTGGATCGTCAGGAATACTTTTTTGTCTAAAACCACCATTTTGATTGCCATTATTAGTATTGATTTTATCTACACCAATAAATACAGCTACGCCTGCAACTGCTGCAACTAATACTTTGAAGCCAACGCTTAAGATTTTACCGTAATTCATAAAGCTACTAATTTTTTTTTATTAAAATGTTATACTACCTCTCAGTAGCTTTACTCGTGGCTTCTCGTTTACACTCACCCGAATTCATACTAAATTTTTAGCATCAATTTTACTTGTTTTTTTTTAATCACTAAATTGTTAATTTTTCTATTTGTTTTATAGACAGAAACTTTAGCGCTTATTTTTCGTCCATATATAAGAATTTCAAGGTTTATGCTCTTTTTGCTTTATTTTTTAAGTGAAAGCCTAATTATTGATAAGAAACTCTGTTTGAAGAGTTGATTAATAACTAAAAAATAAACTATCTAATGATTTATGGTTATATACGAGTATCTACAGAAAAACAAACAGTAGAAGTACAGAGGTACGAAATAAACAGATATTGTAGGGAAAATGGAATTGAAGTAGATGCATGGATAGAAGAGAGCATCTCAGGGGCTATAAAACCTAGTGCTAGACTTCTTGGAAAATTAATACTAGATCGAATAAAGAAAGGGGATTTAATATTAGTTACTGAAATTTCTAGACTTGGAAGAAATGTATATATGGTGATGTCAATTATAAATCATTGTATGTTAACTGGAGCTGCTATCTTACCTATCTGGAAAGGGGAGATAATAAAAGAAGATTCTATGTCCGTATATGAAACCTTCTTTGATATAATTAGTGCTCAGAAAGAAAGAGAGCTAATAAGTCGAAGAACAAAATGTGCATTAGCTATGATGAAATCTAATGGAGTGAGATTAGGTAGACCTGTTGGAATTCCTAGGAAGCGTAAATTAGATGGAAAAGATAGTGAAATTACAAGATTACTTGAGAAAGGATTGAGTAAAGCAGAAGTAGCTAGAAGATTAGGAGTTAGTCAAACAACATTATCAGAGTTTATGAAAATAAAACATTTATAAATTAAAAAAGTTATGAATAATAAGTTTATTTTAAATTTGGAGAATCAATTTCATGGAATACACACGAGATTGAAAGAACTGCATTTCTCAGCACCCACTATGAGCATCCATAAATTAATTGATGATTTTGATGGTGAATTTCAAGATTTTGATGATGCTCTTATGGAAAATGCTCAAGCTCTCTGGGGATTTATTCAACCAGGAACATTAAGCCCTATTCTTCCAGAAGCATTAGAATTTGAAAATCTCTTAGTAGATATTAGAGGATTACTAACTGGAATAAAAAGAGAAGCTGGAGATGATTTAATGTGGTCAGGTATTATTAACAGAACAGATGATTTTTTCGAAACTGTTAATAAATATATTTACTTGATCAAAATATGTAAACATGACGCTGCAAAAAGCGAATAAAAAAAGAACTAACCTTGGAAATAAAATCCTTGGTTAGTTTTTTCTCTTCTAAATTAAACCTTCTTCTTTAGATAGTTTAAGAATAGAATAATTGTAATTGCTCATATAATAAGCAGCATTATCTACGTTTATTAATCCCTTTTCGCAGTTCTCTATTATTGCTAAAGAATTATACAAGATAATTTTAATAAATTCTTCTTCAGGAATACTCGGTTTTTCAATAGTAATAATATCCGAATTATGTTTTTTAAAATACCTAAAACTTTCTTTTGTTATTAAATCCAGTCTGTATACATATTTTGTCATATTTTTTGCTGTCCAGATTTTTCGGAACGGTTTTTCAAAATTATTTAAGGTAATTGAAATATAGTATTTACTTTTTCCTAGGTGATCATTACCTTTCAAAAAACTTACAATCTTTGAAACTTCTTGAAGATTATTTCTATTTCCTAGAAATGAAAATACACTAAAACTATTTGATATTATTTTATATTCCTTAGAAGTTAGATAATTTTGAGCATTGTGTATATCTACTAGTTTAAGAGGAGTTTCTATTACGTATATTCTAAAGTTTGGTGGAAAAGTTATCATAATATTTTTTATAATTATAATATATTTCATTAAATTGAGTTATGGATTTTTTAAGATTAAAAAGTCCAGTAGTAGTGTTTATTACTTTAATTAAAGCTTTTCTAATATCTTCTGAATTAATTCCAGATATAATTTCTTCCTTTATTTTTGTAGCGTCTCTATAAAAATTAAAACAAATATCTTTATACTCTATGTGGTGTAATAAATAATTAGATGAAACTCTCTTTAATTGATTTTTTAATAAGAGAATAATTCTATTATCTATTATTACATAAGTGTACTTATTAGTCTCAACACTACGATAATAGTATTCAATCTTTATCATTTTCTTTTTCTTCATAACAATTATAAGAGTTTAAATCCTTAATAATGTAATAAAATAAAAAAGAAAATGTTAAAAGATGTATTAGATTTATTAGAAAGAGCAGAATTTTTTAATAAAAAGTGTTACCAAGAAAACTTAAGAAGGGAGGTTGGTTCTAAATATGCATATTATGATATTTCTATATTTAATACAAGACTAACTACTATTCAATGTTCTCTTGAAGCTTTTAAAGGTTTATATGGAATTATACCAAGGTCAGAAGGATACGAATTAGCTGTTAATAATCGTAGAAGTTATTTGATCACTATCTTGTCAAATCTAACTACAAAAGAAAAAGTAAAGTGGATATTTAGAAAAACTAGTAAATTTGTTAATATAATTACATCCTCACGAGGGATAGTTGATAGTGAAACAGAAGCTTATATTTTTGGATATTTAGTTTCTCAACAGCTTTTAGATTTTATATACATAGATGATCTTCTTTTAGAGGTAGAGAAGAAAAAAGAAATCTCTGGAAAACTATCTAAGGGTGATGTAAGTTATGTAATGTCCACTTCTGGAATCTATTATGATAAGACAGATAAGGATATCATTAGAATAGGACCTCCTCCAGTAAATGGTATGGTTTATTCAAGAGCTGGTAAGAAAAAATTTATAATGATGATTCCAAAAAGCAGAAAAGTGACCAAATCTGAACTTTTAAGTACTTGGTCTCATGAATTACATCATATGGCTAGAGATTCTTTTGGAGTAATGAATCGAGAATATTTTCTCTTTGAAGATATTTTAGTTGAATATATGGAGAAATCTTTGCCAATTTTAAAAGAACTTATATGGAAACGGAAGAATATGTAAAAGTAGCTGGATACGTATTTTTGTATGATCTAGAAGAAGATTTACAAGTTGTTACCGCAATAAGATTAAAAGATGGATTGCCTCGTTTAGTGCTTTCTCCATGGGATAGTGCTGATCCTGAAGAAGTATTTTTGGATGGACTGATGATCTCAATGCATGTTATATTAGTATTTCAAGTTTTGGCGATGTTATAATATTAGATACATTTTTAGACAGTGTTAAAGATCGTTTAATGTCAGTTCCTGGAAAATTAGTAGTAATGAAAGATAAAACTTATAAAATAGAAATATGATGAAGGTTATAGTTTATTTAGTATTATTAATTGTATTTTTCCTGTATTTAGGACATACAGAGATATCATTTTCACCATTCAGAATTAAAATAATTGAGTGGTATAAGCCTTTAGGAATAATTATTATGACTGTTGGATTTTTTATTTATACAGTCGGAAATGAAAGAAAATCATTTAAAGATGGTTGGACTAAGGCAAAAAATGAAATAATTAATAAGATAACAGATGAGAGTAGATAGTTGGACGCAATCAAGAGTCAAAAATAAAGATACTGGAGATATAGGAGTTGTTTATAGTAATGGTTTTGATTCGAAGGGATCTTATTATAAAGTATGTTGGGGATCATCTATATTTCCAGAAAGAATGAGTACAGATGATTTTGATAAAAAATGTGAAATCATAGAGCATGATTATACATCAATTATCCCTCAAATAATGGAACATCTTAAGGAGAAAAGCTTAGCCAGAATTCCTCAAGTAGTAGCAAGAAGGTTAGATCCAGATTATTATAAAGTAGGTGATATTGTTTATTTTCAGTCTCCTGGATATTTATGGGGTAGTGGTGAATATGCAGCATTTGGACCAGAACACCCTTTAATAATTGTAGAAATAAGGCAAGATTGGAGTAATGAATTTAGATTTAATATTATCCTAGATAGATATCATCCAGAGTCACCTTTAAATCCTAAAGGAGAGTTCTCGACTTTTTTCGATCTAACTAGTTTTTATAGTACGGATGCATATAATAATTTAGCACGTTATGACAAAGAATACTAAAAGAAAGTTATACTATCAAAAATATCTTCCAGGAGATATAATTACTTGGTCTTATGATAGTATTGATGAAATTATTCTTATTAAATTAGTAACTGGTGTAGTAGGATTATTTGGAAGTTTTAGATATGAAACTGTAGATTTAGAATTAGGATGTTCCCTAGATCATAGATATTATGGAGACAGAACAAATATATTAGTATCTAATACTGATATAATAAATAGCAGATTGATTTTTCGATCTTTCCCGGGAATTTCTGATATAATATGTAAGAAGGTATGTAAATTTTCTGGAGAATGTGATTTATGTAATTTTAAACCTTCTACCAGACCTAATGAATTCTTTTTCTCTGGAGATAAAATAAATAGCACTCTACTTACTTCTTATCCAGTAAATAATCGTAAAGGAATAGTTAAACGTGTGAGAATAAATGAAAGTATTCTTATAGACTTTGTAGAGGAATTATATGAAAAAAGCATTATTACTCTGGATTTCATAAAAAAGAAAGTAAAAGAACTTGTAACTCTTGAAAGTCTTGAATATGGAGTTTTTATGGAATATTCATCAAAGGAAGTAAGTCATTTTTCGAAAGACCTTAGATTATTTCAAAGAAGAGTATATACAATAGATTCAGGGAATTTAAATTATTGTGATCAATGTGTTCTCTCTAAGGATAATTGTAGTGAATGTGGAGTTATGACATATAATTTATTAGATAGTTTAAAATTATTAATGATATGAAAACAAAAGAACAATTAATTAAAGTTTTTAAAGAAGTAATAGAAGATATTATTTCTAGAGAGTATGAATGTAAGGATAATTATATAGAATTTCCAGAAACAGATAGATTAATATATGAATCAAAAATGTATAAGTTTATTCAAAAAGGAAGTAATAAATCTAAATTTCAAACTCCTCCTAAAATATATGTACAGAACATAGATACCTTTGAAAAAGCAAAGGAATTAGGTTCAGGATGTGCAGTCCTTAATATGGCTTCATCTAAAAGACCTGGTGGAGGAGTTGAAACAGGCTCTAGAGCTCAGGAAGAAGAATTATGTAGAAGAAGTAACTTGCTATTATCTCTATATTTATATTCTCCTGAAAAATGGGATGAATATTTTGGAGACTATTATTCAGGAAAAGTTCTTAATGACTTCTCCTACCCTATCCCAATTTATGGAGGAATATATAGTCCAGGAGTATGCGTTTATAGAAAACCAGGAACTTATGAAACTGTAGATAATTATTTTAAATGTAATGTAATTTCAGTGGCAGGAGTAGTAAGACCAGACATTGACAAGAGTACTGGAGAAATGATGAAAAAATATGTTCCTGTTGTAAAAGGAAAAATAAGAACAATACTTAGAATAGCCTTAGATAATAATCATACTAAACTTGTTCTAGGGGCACTTGGATGTGGAGCATTTAAAAATCCACCTTCTCATGTAGCAAGATTATTTAAGGAAGTTTTGGAAGAACCAGAATTTATTGGAGCATTTGAAGAAATATGTTTTGCTATTCTCGATGATGGAAATTCAGGAAGAAATCATAATCCAAATGGAAATTTAAAACCTTTCGCAGATGTGTTTGGAGAAAAGATCTAATTTATTAAAAGAAATTTGTAGAAGATTAAGATATAAACCTATTATAAAAACAAGTGATGGAAATTATACTAGAGTTACAGGAGTTTATTTTGATGATTCTGGTAGTCCTTGGTTTAAGTTGATAGGTTCTGATAATTGGTATACTTTCTCAGTAATAGATAAGATTGTTCTTTATTCTAAAAATCTCATTAACAAAGAAATTCGTATATCCGGAGAAACAATAAATCCACTTGTAAGATTTGCAGAAGAACATGCGAAAAAGAATTTTACAGATGAGGGAATAAAAGCATCATTGGATTCTAAAAATGAGAATTATGTAAAAGTAGTAAATGGTAAAGGAGAATCTATTGCATCATATGATAAAGATAAACCTTATTTTTATAATTATGGTGTAGACTTACTTTTAAAGTATATGATAAATTTAAAAGATTGTTCTAGATCTGATTTTGAGATAATTGAAGAAGATTCAGAAGATAATCCATTTTTATATTTTGGATGAATTATGGAAGTAGGAAAGATTTATGTAGATTATAAAGATGGACCTGATGGTTGGTTCGGTTTATTTAGTGGATGTGAAAGAGGAGTATTTAATTTTCCAAATAATCTTTGGAGATGGTATGTAATAGATTCAAGGATTGTTATTAATTATCCAAGAGTTGATAATTATTATGGTCGAAGAGTAGCAACTGTTAAAGAACTTGAGAAGATTGAGTCTATTCTTGAACATCTAGGGTATACTTTGATACCAGGAACTTTAGAGATTTCAGAAATACCTGTTAATAATATTTCAAAAATTATAGAAAAATTAGAAAGAGGTGAGTGGAGTCTTCTCAAAGAAACTGAAAAAATAAAAATAATAGAAACACTTAAAGGCTATGTTAACAACTGAAGAATTATTTAGAGAATATATTAAACTATTCACATTAATAGTAGAAACCGCCGGACAAACGGAAGGTAATAAGAGTTACAAGGAAGTTACTAGAGTTCTTAAAGAAAATGAACATATAGTGAAAAAGATAATTGAAGAAGAAATGTCTTTTACTCCATTTGTAGCTTCTCTTATATTCTTTATAATCAAAGATATTCATGGGACAGAAAAACTTAGTGGAGAGAATTCTATGGAAACTATAAAACCACTAGTAGATGATTTCTATGTGAGATATATAAAGAAACCTACTAGAAAATTTACAGCAAAGTATGGATTACCAGCTGTAGAAGATTTAAATACTTATATCAAATTATATCTTGTTTAATTAAGAAGTGGATATTTTTAATTTTGATATAGTTAATCAAGAAATGATTGGTGGATTAGTAGTTGTATCATATTCTTTTCATTACAATATGCTAGATTTCTCATATACTTCTCCAAAAACCAGGAATATAAATTTATGGCCATTTTATAAGAAGAGTTACAGTATTCCAGGAAAAATAAGTGATAGTAGTACTGGTAAAATAGTAATAAATGATATAAATATGAAAGACGAAAGTGAAAAAGAAAGATATTTGAAACTAGTTGAAGATACTTTTTTTAGTAGAAGAATGTATATTTATTATAAATATAATGACAAAGAAAAAATAAAAGCTAATTATAATAGAAAAAAGAAAAATCATGAAAAGATTAATATTAAAGAAAAAATTTATTATTACTCTACAAAAAATAAATTAATGAAACTGTTATGCAAAATATATTATATTTTAATAAAATGTTTAGAAAAATTGTGTGAAAAAATCAAAATATACGTATAAGGAGTTTATTATGAAGATAGGTATTATTACATTTCAAAATGCTGTTAATTATGGTGCAGTATTGCAAACATATGCTCTGCAACATACTATAGAAAAATTGGGTGGAAATTCTGAGATTATTAATTATCAATGCAAAAAAATTAATTATATGTATGATCCTTTTCCTCAAACGACTAATATTAGAAAAGTATTATCAAATATTATTTGGTATAAAAAAAAGAAAAAAAAGAAAGATATTTCTTTCTTTTTCTTTATTTATTTCTTACTATTATTTTTTGTATTATTTTTCTTATTTTCAGGTTTAACAGTAGGAGTAGCATCATCATCTTTTTTAAAGATAAGATATAGAAGTCCTAATACTACAAGTACTATAAGTATTATAATAACAACCTTTTCAGCAGTACTACCAGATTCTTCTTCTTCAGTTAAAGTAGTAGTAGTATTCTTTCTATTGACAATTAACTTATACTCTCTAACATCACCATTTTCTGCTTTAACAGAAATAATAACAGTATTTTTACCAGTTTTAAAGTTTTCATTACCAGTAATTTCCACTCTAGATCTAGAGTCTTCTGCAATAGCAGTAATATCTAAAGATTTAACATCATTCTTAACACTTAATTCATACACTAAAGTATCTCTATCAAATTTAATTTCATAACCCTTAGCCTCAAGTGTTTTTAAATAATTATTTGAAGAATAATAGTATACTACTGGTGTAGGAACTACTGGTGGTTTTTCTTTTATTATATATACAGTATAAACCTTAGTACTACCATCTTCAGCAGTTACAGTTATAATCGCGGTAGTCTTATCTTCAGTAAGTTCATATTTAAATAAACCATCCACTGTTGATAAAGTATCCTCTAAAGAACCAGATAATATAACTTCTTTAGTACCATATGGAACAGTTAAAGTATATACAGTAACATCTTTATCAAATGAAGTATCAAATGTACCAACACTAGCATTTAGTGAATATAAATTATTAATTGAACTCTTTCTAGTAATATTAACACTAGTACTAACTTCTTCAAATTCATTAATAATCATATCATTAGCAACACTACCATTTAAAGTAACTGTACCTTCACCATCATTAATAGCCATAAATTCAAATGTTATAACAGTAGTACCATTTGTAAGCTCAGTACCTGCTCCTACAAATCTACCATCTTCATTATAAGTACCAATTAAATTCTCATTAAATAGTACATTCATTAGTTTAAGATTATCACTATAAGTAACTAAACCATCAATACCATTGATATAGTCTTCTAAATCTGTAGAATTAACAACTAGACTAACTTTGAAAGTATCGCCAACATATAATTCATCAGTATCACTACCAAATACTAGATTTAAATCAGTATTTTCTCTTTCTTTTTCAGAATGATTTAAATATCCATTAATAGTCATAATATCTTCAATAGTAATAGTTCCAAATGGATCTTCCTCATATTCATCTTTTCCTTCAGTCTCATGACTAGTAAGATATAAGTCCATTGTAGGAATCATTTCACCATTAAGGTATCCTTCCATTGTAGGTATCATATCATCAGCACTAAAAATACTATCATCAGTAATATCTCCCATTACATATACTTTATAAATTGCTTCACTTAAACCTTTAGTAAATTTTAAAGTATATCCATTCTTAATAAGAGTTTCACTAACTGGAGTATCCTCGCCGGAAATATCTCCCTCTACGGGTGTTTCTCCATTGTTAGAAATTTCTCCTTCTACAGGTGTTTCTTCTTCTAATGTAACAAGATTATTATCTCTATCAAACACTTCAAGTTTAATACCATTATTTTCATTTAATAAACTATATAAGTATTCCATAGTAGGAACAGTAGGTAATAAAGGCAATTCCTTAGCATTAACTATAAAGTTACCATTTTCAAATACATATTCCTCGTAAAGAGCATTTAAAGCCTCATCAAAGCTATTACCTTCTACTTCATAAGTAATTTTAGCCTTATATTCTAAAGTTAAAGCTTCGGTTTCAGTCTCTTCACTAACCTCAGTAATAACAATCTTATCAGTATATTCTATAATAGTATTATATGAATTAGTTAAGTCTATCTCACTACCCTCTGTAGTAGCATTCTTAAGTTCCTCGCCAGTCATAACAACACTATCATTATCATTTACTTTGACACTATAACTCTTAGTATCATCTATTTTATCGCCAGATATAGTTAATATCTGTCTATATTTACCAGCGGTAACATTATATTCAAATACACCATCATTTTCAGTTCCAACTATTATAGAATCATCAAATGTATTCATTAAATATCCATTAACCACTAGTTCTTTAGTTTCATCTTTAATTTCAGTATCATTACCAGTTATCTCATCTGCGAATACTTTAGTAACTGAAGATAATTGTGAAAATATTAAAGTTAAAACTAAAAATATCTTAGTCATTTTCATTAATTTCTTTTTCATCATATTCATCCTTTCTTGTTTTATTTTATATAATTATTTTGTAAAATTGTAATGAAATTTCCCCCTTAATAAACACCTCCTAATTTAATGATAGCTTTCCCTTTCTATCATCATCATATCAAGTATAGCACACATTTCGACATTTTTTAACTACTTTACACTTTTTTTACACTTTTTAATATCAAATTATAAACAAAACTAGCAAGTTTTTCTTGACTTACCATATCATTAATTATATAATATTATTGCTTAGCAGCGGATACTATTTTTTTGTAATGTGTC
>OGXX01003860.1_pt1 | contig 12114 bp, 9 predicted proteins | sample 1576301 | NCBI WGS metagenome assembly OGXX01 (sample SAMEA3541469, study PRJEB24748) | human gut metagenome | biome: human gut; feature: human-associated habitat; material: faeces | place: China | collected 2012
TCATTGTATATCACAGTGGGGACAGGATTTCAGACCAAGTTATCTGAATATATTGTCGTTTGTTAAGAAGCTGGCGAGGCGCCCAATAATAAGTGCATTTACAGCTACAGCGACAAGCAAAGTAAGAGATGATATATTGCAGATTCTTTCTCTCGAAAGACCGGTAATACTCACTACAGGTTTTGACAGAAGCAATCTGACATTCAAGGTCAAGCATATTAAGGACAAGGATTCATATATCCTGGATTACCTTGTAAGCCACAGACAGGATAGTGGGATTATATACTGTGCTACAAGAAAAAATGTTGAAAAAGTCTATGACATGCTTAATGCCAACGGACTTTCTGTGACTAAGTATCATGCGGGTCTCTCAGCAGAAGAAAGAAAAGAGAATCAGGATTCATTTATATATGATATCAAGCCGGTTGTTGTTGCAACTAATGCATTTGGAATGGGAATTGACAAGTCAAATGTAAGATTTGTAATTCATTATAATATGCCGCAGTGCATAGAGAATTATTATCAGGAGGCTGGACGTGCCGGAAGAGATGGAGAGGATTCAGAATGCGTACTGTTGTATTCCCCACAGGATATTATGATAAATAAGTTTTTCATAGAACACAGAGAGCCTAATCCTGATATGGATGCAGAAGAACAGGCACGGCTTATGATTCTTGATAAAAGAAGGCTTAATGCAATGGTCGATTACTGTAAGACAACAGGCTGTTTAAGAGAGTATATACTTAAATATTTTGGAGAAAGACCAGACAATCCAGAGGGTGGACGATACAACTGCCATAACTGTTCTAACTGTGTTATTGATGAGGCAGAACAGGAAGCAGACGAGGCTTATATGTATCCGGGAAACCGTTTCAGTGAACCTGTATCAAGGAATGCTGCAATGGTGGCAGACAGAATGAAGCGTTTTGCCGCTGCTGCAAAATCAGCATATGCAACGCCCAAGTCAAAGAAACCGGAGGATGCACTTAATGACAGAGGTGTTATGTTGTTTAACAGACTGCGTGAGTTAAGAAAACAGATAGCTGTTTCAGTAGGTGTTCCGCCATATGTAATATTTTCAGACAGGACGCTTATAGATATGTGTCTTAAAGTTCCGTTTAATGAGGAAGAAATGCTGTCAGTAAGCGGTGTCGGTGAGAATAAATATGAGCGCTATGGCAAGGTGTTTATGGATGAAATATATGATTTTCTCGATGGTATGAAGCAGAATCTGGCAAGATGAGAAAATGTGCTTATGGACATTATTTTGCGAGATGAGATTACAGATGTTAATTGTATGAAATTATATGGCTTCAAATCAGAAGAATGAATGGGAGATATGAATGAAGAATTATAAGATGATAATTACTTATGATGGTACAAGGTATTATGGCTGGGAACATCAGCCGACTACTGATATGACAATTCAGGGAAAGTTAGAATCAGTGCTTTCTGCCATGACAGGAACTGAGGTTGAGGTTATAGGTGCAGGAAGAACAGATGCCGGAGTGCATGCAAAGGGAATGGTAGCCAATGCGCATATGGAAACTAAGATGAAGGAAGAAGAGATATGCGATTATATGAACAGATATCTTCCAGAAGATATCTGTGTGCAGGAGGTCCGTGTTGCATCTGACAGATTTCACAGCCGTTACAATGCACAAGGGAAAACTTATTGCTATACATGTTATGTTGGGGATAAGAAGCCTGTATTTAACAGAAAATATGTCAATATAATTGATGGTAAGCTGGATGTTGATGCCATGAAGAGGGCAGCAGACATACTTACTGGAGAACATGATTTTGCATCATTTTGTGGTAATCCCAAGATGAAGAAATCGACAGTCCGTGAGATTTATTCGATAGATGTTTCTTTAAAGGGTTCATTCCTTAATCTTACATATCATGGAAGCGGATTCCTGCAGTACATGGTAAGAATCTTAAGTGGTACACTTCTTGAAGTTGGACAGGGAAAGAGAACACCAGAGAGTATGTATGAACTTTTAGAGGAGAGAAACAGAAGCCTTGCAGGTGCAACTGCGCCGGCGAAGGGACTGTGTCTTCTGAAGGTTGACTACTCGAAGGAGGCTTGATAGACCGGACGCCGTACAGTAGCTGTGGGAGGGTGTGTGGTGTCCTTAGGCATCTGCCCTCAGGATTCCTATGTCTAGTGAAACTAAATGCCGCAATCTGCTAAGTTTTTTATGTGGCTTGTAATCAAACGCGCTTCGCTTGAACGAGATTACAAGCCACAATCTTTAGCAGATTGCGGCATTAACTTTCACACGACATAGGAATATTCGGGCATCCACCTAAGGACACCACACACCTATCCCACAGCATACTGTACGGCTGACTTCTTCTTCACCAAGTAGTCAGCCTCAGGACGAATGCTCGCCTGCGGCATTGTATTTTGGGTGTGGATATGTTTGTTTTGATGGACTTGAACAAAATTTTTCATAACTTTTTGCATATAGTGCAGGGATTTATTGAAGATAATGCAGAAGAAATATGGAATGAACATATGGGAATACCAATAGAGATGTAATGTATACTGTACTGCATGTCTGCACTTATTTTGGCTGCCTAGTAGCGGGGTGGTGGATTTGAGATTGGGAGATGTTATGCAAGACCGATTTATGCCGAACCGTGTGTAAGTTAATGCCGTTATATACAAAAAGTGCTGTGTAAAAATCTCGTTCAAGCGAAGCGCGTTTGATTTTTACACAGCTAAAAGACATTGTATATGACGGCATTTACTTACACTAGGTGCAGGCATCCATGAGGGCTTGTATAACATCTCCCTATCTCAATGCCCACCTTTGTACTAATTAAAGCACCTTCGACAAGAAATCCTTCAATCTCTCACTCTGAGGATTGCCAAAGAATTCTTCAGGAGCCCCCTCTTCATTGATGACTCCATCATAGAAGAACATGCATCTGTTGGCAACTTCTTTTGCAAATCCCATCTCATGAGTTACGACAATCATTGTCATTCCTGATGCAGCAAGTTCCTTCATGATTGCGAGAACCTCACCAACCATTTCAGGATCAAGTGCGGATGTCGGCTCGTCGAAAAGCATTATCTCAGGATTCATTGCAAGTGCTCTTGCAATAGCAACTCGCTGCTTCTGACCACCACTTAACTGGTTAGGATAAGCATCGGCTTTGTCAGAAAGTCCCACTCTTGCAAGAAGCTCATCAGCTTTCTTATCAGCTTCTTCCTTGCTCATAAGTCCAAGCTTAGTAGGAGCAAGAGTTATGTTTCTTCTTATAGTCATATTAGGGAAAAGGTTAAAATGCTGGAACACCATTCCAATCTTCTCTCTTAATTCATCCACATTTACACTCTTATCTGTAAGATCCTGCTCATGGAATAATACATGACCTTCTGTAGGAGTTTCAAGAAGGTTAAGTGAACGTAAAAATGTTGATTTACCGCAGCCAGATGGTCCGATAATTGCAATAACCTCTCCTTTGCGGACTGTTGTATTGATTGATTCTAATACAACATGGTCGCCAAAAGATTTCTTCAGATCTTTAACTTCAAGTATGATTTCGTTAGTATTATCGCTCATTGCTTCTTAACCTCCTCTCAAGTTTCTTAACAAGCTGTGAAAGTCCCATAACCATTACAAGGTAGATGATGGCAACCCCGATAAGTGGAAGCATTGGATCATAAGTTATGCTTCGAATAATATCGCCACCTCTTGTAAGGTCGTTAAGACCGATGTAACCGCTGATAGATGTTTCCTTTAACAGAACAATGAACTCATTAGCAAGTGCTGGAAGAACATTCTTGAATGCCTGTGGAAGAATAACACTTATCATAGTTGTTTTATAAGAAAGACCAAGACTTCGTGCTGCTTCAAACTGTCCGTTATCAATAGACATAATACCTGAACGGAATATTTCGGCAACATAAGCACCTGAGTTGATACCAAATGCAAGTATCGCAACAATAAGCTTGTCAATATGTACAGAACTGAATATTACATAGTAGATAATAAGAAGCTGTACCATAGTTGGTGTTCCTCTGATTACAGTAAGATAAATGTTACAAATAAAGTTAAGAATCTTCATGTGTCCTGTTTTATCATGGTTAGAACGGACAACTGCAATAAGGAAACCAATAACAACACCCATAAGTGCTGCAAAGAATGCAATAATTACTGTGTTTAACAGACCCTTAAGAAGATAAGTGTATCTTGCTTCTTTGATGAAGTCTGTCTTAAACTTCTCGGCAAAGCTCATGCCTGATGCAGACGCATTGTCGTCACGGACAATAATAACCTGCTTAGAAGTTGTATAAGTAGTTGTGAAATCAATATTTTTCTTACGCTCATCTGTAACTGTTATACCAGCCATACCAAAATCGGCTTTACCAGAAGATACAGCAGTAATAATTGAATCGAATTCCATATCCTCAATCTTTAAATTCATGCCGAGGTAATCAGCAATAGCCTGTGCAATATCAGCGTCAATACCGATAATAGAGCCGCCTTCATAGTACTCGTATGGCTTAAAGTAAGCATTTGTAGCCATAATAAGAGTTCCGTTAGTCCGGTTTACACCTTCTGGAGACTTGTAACCTGAAAATGTAGCATTATCGCCAACATAATCATCAATAAGCTTCTGGATAGTTCCATCTGCCATAAGTACTTCAATAGCTTCATTGAGCTTTGCAGTAAGGGAACTGCCCTTTGCAACACAGATGGCATAATCCTCATTTGCAAATTCTTCTTCGAGAATTGTAAGGTCTGGATTAGCTTTAACAAATGCTAAGGCAGGCTGTTCATCAATAACAACAGCATCAGCTTTACCCTGCTTTAAAGCCTGTATAGCATCAGAACCTTTGTTGTATCTTGATACGGTTGTGCCAGAACCGTCAGTTTCGTAATCACTTACGAGAGTATCACCAGTTGTTCCTAACTGAACACCAATAGTCTTGCCTGCAAGATCATCTACAGAAAATACAGTGTTCTTAATCTTCTTGCCCTGACATGAAGTAAGAAGAACAGAAGAGAACAAGAGAGTGAGGGTCCCAAAAGGAATCTCGACCTGTACTTTTTAAAATTCATTAGTAACTCCTTTCCATGCGAACTGTGGTGTATACGGACGCTGCAAAGCGAATATATTTAGCTGTGGAGCACGCTTTCGCTTCTTGTCGCTAGCAACGGACACTAAGTTCACCGCAATTAGGCTTTCTTCAAAAGCCGCTTGCGGTTTACTAAGTGCCGGCTGCTCCAAAGAGCATCCAAAGCTAAATATATTCACTTTGCGACTGTGTATACAACAGTTCAATATAATATATTTCATTAATTATACACACATAGTGGGGAAATTAGCAATTAAAATATTTGTGATGGAAGAAATTATGTACATGGGAACAGCCGCCAGGCAGGCGTCTGTTCCCACAGATTGAAGTTATCAGTTAGTCTTGCTGCATATGCCATTGCAAGATCCGGCGCAAGCACCAGAGGAAGTCTGGCTGCTATTGCCATTGTTACAAACGTTCTGGCAGGCTGTGCTGTTAGTGTTAAGAGTGTCGGTGCAGTCATTCATGCAAGGCTTCTTGCAGTCTTTTTTTAAGTTACCTTCACATGAAGGTGGGCTTAAATCGAGAGGTTTGATGGCTCTGTCTAAGAGGTTGCCGCACGAACTTGATGCAGTCAGATTCTTCACCGGTAACAATGCTGCCCTTAGGCGTTGAGATTCTGCCGGCACTTGTTACGCGGTATCCACAGAAGTAAAGGCTCTGTAAGATGAGAGTGAGACCTACAGTAACCTCGTCATCTGTAATATCAAGACCTAAAAGCTTAGGTATTGCATAGAGGTTGAGTCCCTGGGTTACAACATTGTCAGATGATAAGAAACCTATACTGTTAAGTGCAGGCGTATAAACAGGTGGAGTTGCGTTATTTGAGTTGTAGGAAACTCCGTAAGGAGCGAATATTTCAAGGGTCACAGATGTCGGATTGGTGTCTTCATCATAAGTTGCAGCAGTAGTTGAGTTAGGAAGGTAGACTGCCGTTGGGGTAAGAGTTGCTAATGCCCTGCATGACTCATCATAAAGTGTTACTGCAAATGTTACAGTAAGGTTGGTAAGTTTCACAGAGTAGCAGTTAGGCCTTCCGGCTATCTGGGTGATTTCAACATTTTCATCACCATAAGTGTAGGTTATATCTATAACACTGACTGATGCGTTGGTAGCTGTTGGATAAGTCGTTGAAATATCTGTGCCGACAGCGAATGTGGTACACAGATTAATACCTATCTCGTCATAGATAAGAGGGGCAAGAATACTGAGTTCATCGGGTGAACCGCATATCGGGTTCGTGCACACATCAAAGCAGCCATTAGGCATGTTCTGCACAATATTGCTTACAATGCGGGTAGAACCACATTTGCTGCATTTACATTTAGCCATTATCTTTTCCTTCTTCGTTTCTTTATTACATTATATGTTCTATCTACATTCGCGTGACCATATAATAATGTAAAAACGGGAGTGTCCTTTTATGGCAAATGTATACACAGCAGGCAGCGACAGACGGCTTATAATCTATAGCATATCACGATATATATTTTTGAGAACGGCATACATAGACGGTATAGAGCGCCCGATAATGCTTGCGTCAGACTTTCTGGACGGACTTACAGATGTGGTGCTGGGAGACACAATATATTATGCATATCAGAACCAGAACGGAGATATTCTTGTTAAAAATGTGATGAACAACGAAGCACTTTTTCGTGTGAAAAGCAGTGAGAACCCAGATATGCACTGTCCACAGCTTGTAGCAAATAAAGACAGGTTATTGCTGTTTTACATGGTGACAAACCCGCTTACGGACAGACTGTCGCTGAGGGCTGTCTGCCCACTGGAAGAAGGTGACAGTCTTAATATTCCTGTGGATTGTGAAAATGTTGATATGTATGAAGTGTTTGGAATGCAGGGAAGAGCATTTTTATATGTAGACAGTTTCTATGAGATTACGGCAGATGGAAAATTCGTACCGTGTCAGGACACAGGCAGTCTGAAACAAAATGAAGAAAAAATTCATGAATATGAGATACAGCTTAATACATATATGCAGCAACAGGCGCAGTCTAAGCAGGTAATTGCGCAGCTTGAGGCAACAATAGAAAGTGCGAAGGCGCAATACAATGAGCTTATGGAGACAGCGATTGCGTATAGGGATGAGGCAATAAAGTGGCGGAGCAAGTTCATATAAATTACTTGAAATCTTCCTCCAGAATTGCGATAATAATACAAATGGAGGAATTATGGATAACAGGAAGTTAAACAGAAGGAATTTATTACTATTATTATTTGTTGTGGCGGCATGTATTATGGGAGGCCGCTCTATATTTGGGTTCTTTGCACTGCTTACAGGATATGAGACTGCGGCAACGGAAGTATCTGCAATTGCAGCTTCTGAGATGTATATGATGTTTCTTTTATTTCTTGTATGTATAATAGGAGGCATTGTTATGAGCTGTCTTAGTAAAGCTAAGGTGAGCAGGACATTTTTCTTAATACGCAATGCTGTGCTGGTTGTGGCACTTGTGCTTGGCAATATGTCTTTTCCTAATATAACAATCATGAGTACAGTTGTTATGTCTAAGTATATAGGCGATGCTGGAATGTATGATTTTGCAATGAGTTCACCACTTCTTGTGTCAGCGTTAAGACAGCCATATCTGTTCTATACATACATGGTAGCAGAGGGACTTATGATTATTCTTGCGTGTGTCACAGTGTATAAGTATATTGTGGACAAGAAAAAGAACAGTAATTATAATAATATGTACATGTAAATGTGTCTGCTGCACTAATAAGGTGTGGCAGACAATTTTTGCGCAGTTAACAGATGCGCTTAATATGCCGGTTTATATGCGGGAGATAATAAAATGAAAGTAATGACACCACATTATTATAAAGATTTCCGATGCATTGCAGGAGCCTGTACAGATACATGCTGTGCCGGGTGGGATGTCGATGTTGATAAGAATTCTTACAAATATTATAAAACAGTTAAAGGCGCTTTTGGAAAGCGCCTGAAGAGTGTAATGGTACCATCCCAGGACGGAGAATGTACATTTACACTGAAAGAAGGAGGACGATGTCCTTTTCTTAATGATGATAATCTGTGCGATTTATATATAGAACTTGGAGAGGATAAGCTGTGTGAAACATGTGCAGAGTTTCCAAGATTTATTAACGATTATGGCAATATAAGAGAAATTGGCATAGCACCCTCGTGTAAGACGGCTGGTGAGCTGATGTTTTCATATAAAGATGAACTTACATTTGATACGGTTGAGGATAACAGCCTTACTCCGGAGCCTAATGATATAGATGCATATACATATATGCATCTTCGGCAGGCAAGAATAGTGGCTTTTGGAATAATATCAGACAGGGATATAAGTATATTTGAGAGACTGATGCTCTATCTTAATTATGCAAAGCGTATCCAGAAGCATCTTGACGCTGAAAGGGACGAGCTTATAGCTGGTGTTGCAAAAAGGTTTTGTGGACCTGATTACAGAGAGAAACTGCTTGACAAGCTAAAAAGCAGGGACACAGTGTTACCTGATAAGCTGCAGGACGGAGATATAGTTAAGTCAAAGCCTGAGGTGCACAAATCATATGGCACAAGGCTTATAAAGGGACTGCGGCATTTCTTTGACGATTTTAAAGGAATGGAGGTAATCAATCCCGACTGGAATATTCATGTGGCAAGAGTAAGACAGTTCCTTGACGGGCTGGCGGATGATTCTGAGCTTGTAGCGGCAATGAAAGATTACCATGCGGGAAGCGAAGCATTTGCACATGAATATGAGCAGCTTGCAATGTACTATGTGTATAGATACATGCTTGACGCAGTGAATGATTACGATGTCCTTCTTAAAGCAAAGAATGCGGTTATAGGCATACTTGCAGTGGACATTATGGCAGCAGCTAATCATGCGTCCGGATGTACGCCTGATTTTACAATGCGCGTTGATATAGCGCATTTGTATTCAAGACAGTTTGAACATTCATATTACAATTATGAAGTTTATAGAGAATATTTTGGCACTAAGAGATGCTATTCGTATGAGTTTCTTATGGATGCTTTAGTGTCACTGAATTAACGGAGGAAGCTTTCTTATGAAAATGATTATGAGATTCCTTAAGGATTACAAGAAGGAATGCGTTCTGGCACCGCTTTTTAAAATGCTCGAAGCAATATTTGAGCTGTTTGTGCCGCTGGTAGTATCATCAGTTATCGATAAGGGTATTGTTAATGCAGACAAGGGATACATTATGCAGATGTGTTTTATGCTTATACTTCTTGCAATCATAGGACTTGTATGTGCCATCACAGCACAGTATTTCAGTGCCAAGGCTGCAGTTGGTGCAGCAACAGGAATGAGACACAGTTTATTTGCACATATCCAGACATTCTCATTCACAGAGATGGATACACTTGGTACATCGACACTTGTAACAAGAATGACAAGTGATATTAACCAGGTACAGAATGGTATTAACATGGTACTGCGACTGTTCCTTCGTTCACCATTTATCGTATTTGGTGCGATGATTATGGCATTCACTATTGATGTGAAGGCAGCACTTGTATTCGTTGCGGCAATCCCGGTACTTGCACTTATCGTATTCGGTATCATGCTTGCAACAAGGCCTATGTACAAGAATGTACAGTCAGGACTTGATAAGATTCTTGGAATAACAAGAGAGAACCTTACCGGTGTGAGAGTTATCAGGGCATTCAATAAGGAACAGGATGAGGTTAAGCGTTTCAAAAACGATAACGAAAGCCTTAACAGATTGCAGAAATTCGTTGGTAAGATATCAGGACTTATGAATCCGCTTACTTATGTTGTTGTAAATGTATCAATAATTGCACTTATCTGGATTGGCGGAGTAAGAGTTAACGCTGGTGCGCTTACACAGGGACAGGTTGTTGCACTTTACAATTATATGTCACAGATATTAGTTGAGCTTATCAAGCTTGCTAATCTTATCATTACAATAACTAAAGCACTTGCATGTGCAGGCAGAATCGAGTCTGTATTCGAGGTAAAATCAGGAATGTCAGATGGTGATGTTAAGAATGTAGATGCTAAAGAAGAGACACCGAGCGTTGAATTTAAAAATGTTTCACTTACCTACAGCGGTTCAGGTGCACCTTCAGTTGAAGGAATTAATTTCAAGGCTATGAAAGGCCAGACAATCGGTGTTATCGGCGGTACAGGTTCAGGTAAATCAAGTCTTGTTAATCTTATCCCGAGACTGTATGACGCTACACAGGGTGAAGTAATTGTCGATGGTGTCAATGTTAAAGAGTACGATATAGAAACCTTAAGAAATAAAGTCGGTATCGTTATGCAGAAAGCAGTACTTTTTAAAGGTACTATAAGAGAGAATATGTGGATGGGAAAGAAGGGTGCTACTGATGAGCAGATAGATGAAGCACTTGAGATTTCACAGTCTAAGGAATTCGTAGATTCTAAGGAAGGCCGTCTTGACTATCCTATTGAACAGGGTGGAAAGAACCTTTCAGGAGGACAGAGACAGAGACTTACAATTGCAAGAGCAATCGTAAGAAAGCCGGATGTGCTTATTCTCGACGACAGTGCATCAGCCCTTGATTTTGCAACTGATGCAGCACTTAGAAAAGCTATAAGGGGAATGAACAATTCTCCTACAGTGTTCATAGTTTCACAGAGAGCGGCATCACTTATGTATGCTGATCTCATTATCGTATTAGATGACGGACAGGTTGCAGGAATGGGAACACATGACGAGCTTCTTGCAAATTGTGAGGTTTATAAGGAGATATACGAATCACAGTTTAAGAAAGCAGATTCAGAAGGGGGTGTAGCATAATGAAGAAGAATAAATCAACATTTGTAAAACTCCTTAAAAGAATTAAGAAGCACAGCTTTTTCATAATATTATCGCTTATTATGGCGGCAGTAACAGTTGCAACAACACTTTATGTGCCAATCCTTGTCGGACGTGGAATTGACTGCATTATCGGTGTGGATAATGTGGATTTTGCAAAGATTGTGAATATACTTATTCAAATCGGAATATTTGTTGGAATTACAGCACTTTCACAGTGGCTTATGAACATATGTAACAACAGAATCACATATGAAGTAACCAGAGACATTAGAAATGAGGCTATAGAGAAAATTCAGGTTCTTCCACTAAAATACATTGACGGACATTCATATGGTGAGATTGTGAGTCGTGTAATTGCTGATGTTGACCAGTTTGCAGATGGTCTGCTTATGGGATTCACACAGTTCTTTACAGGTGTCATGACTATACTTGGAACACTTATATTCATGATTACAATTAATGCTAAGATTACACTTGCAGTTGTTGTTATCACGCCACTTTCATTTATAGTTGCAAGCTTTATTGCCAGGAAGACCTTCAGCATGTTCAAACTTCAGTCTGAGACAAGAGGTGAGCAGACAGCACTTATTGATGAAATGATTGGTGGACAGAAGGTAGTTAAGGCTTACGGCTATGAAGATGAGGCGGTAAGAAAATTTGATGAGATTAATGAAAGACTTCAGAAGTATTCCTTAAAGGCAATCTTCTTCTCATCTATTACTAACCCGTCAACAAGATTCGTAAACAGCCTTGTATATGCGAGCGTTGCGATTGTTGGTGCATTTTCAGCTATCAATGGCGGTATCACAGTTGGCCAGTTATCAAGCTTCTTAAGTTATGCCAACCAGTATACTAAACCTTTTAACGAGATATCAGGCGTTGTCACAGAGCTTCAGAACGCTCTTGCATGTGCAGCCAGAATATTTGAACTTATTGAAGAAGAGTCTGAGATTCCTGATGCTAAAGATGCCAGGATTGTTGAAGAGGTTGACGGAACAGTTGATCTTAATGATGTATGCTTTTCCTATGTACCTGACAGGAAGCTTATTGAGAACTTCAATCTTCATGTCAAGAAGGGACAGAGAATAGCGATTGTCGGACCTACGGGTTGTGGAAAGACAACAGTTATTAATCTTCTTATGAGATTTTATGACACGGACAGCGGCAAAATCAGCATTGACGGTGTT
>OGXX01003865.1_pt1 | contig 12102 bp, 9 predicted proteins | sample 1576301 | NCBI WGS metagenome assembly OGXX01 (sample SAMEA3541469, study PRJEB24748) | human gut metagenome | biome: human gut; feature: human-associated habitat; material: faeces | place: China | collected 2012
ATTACAATATCGTAATCACCGCCTTTTGCCATGGAGAGTTTCTCAAGCATAGTTTCGTCCGTATCAAAGTTTGAATAGACAACCTTAACACCTGTCTCTTTTTCAAAATCGTCCAGAACTTCCTGTGGGAACATTCCTTCCCATGTAAAAAGTACAAGTTCTTTATCATCTCCTGCATCCTTAAATCCGGTAAATACAGATCCGGTCATTAATGCACACATTACTACTGCAAGTACTCTTTTTTTCATAAACAGTCTCCCTTCTTATGCCCTGCATTGTTGTCTGTAGCAGCCCCAATCCGCCTTCCACTGTATCGGCAGACAGCAGCTATCCTTTTTTACTTTGCTTTTACTTTTGTCCAGAGTTCTGCAAATTTCTGCTTGATCTTTGGCTGCTGATAAGCAAAGATTTCGTTATTCGGGTTGGTTGTATCCGGAATATAAGAACTGATCCCGGCATAGTCCCCCTCCTTCATGGTTTCAAAAGCACTCTTCACTGTAGAAGTATACCCTACTTCTTCCGTATTGGAAAGAGCAGATTTATCACTGATCATAAAATCAATAAATTCATGGGCAAGCTGTACTTCGCTGCAGTCCTTTGTGATAACCATTGCATCATACCATCTGTTGGTTCCCTGTTCCGGTGTGAAGTAGTCCAGATTCGGATTTTCACTGATAATGTAAGATGCATCTCCGGAGTACACAACTGCCAACGCTTTGTTTCCTGAAATCATGTTGTCGATCACATCATCGCCTGCATAGATTGGATCCATAGTGTCACGCTGATCGATCAGCCACTGATAAGCCTCCTCGATCTCAGCCTCATTTGTAGTATTCATGGAATACCCAAGTGCTTTTAATGCTATCATAAAGGAATCTCTCTCAGAATCATACATGTAAATATTTCCTTTATATTTCGGATTACACAGAAGATTCCAGCCATCTTTCAGATCAGCCTCATCTACTACTGTCTTATCATAAAGGATTCCTACTGTTCCCCAGAAATACGGACAGGAATAACGGTTGCCCGGATCATAGCTCTGGTTCATGACATCATTCAGCAGATTTTTCTTATTCGGAATTTCTTTCCAGTCAAGTGCCTGCAGATATTCTTCTTTGATCAGTCTCTCAATCATGTAATCAGACGGGATCAGCACATCATAAGTCTCACCGCTTGAAAGCTTGGTGTACATCATCTCATTTGACTCAAAAGTCTCGTATACGATGGTACAATCATATTCTTTTTCGAAATCCTCCAGCAGGGAAAGATCCATGTACTCTCCTGCATTGTAAACTTTCAGCACATGAGTGGACTGCGCCACGAATCCCCATTTGATCAGCCCTGCCGTAACGGCAACAACCAGAACTACAGAGACAATTTTTACTGCTTTCCTGTTCAGCTTTCTGGCTTTATTCTTAAACTTCGGAAGCAGATTGGACAAAAGCAGTACCACGATGATGACTACGATCACGATGGTTGACAAAGCATTGATCGTCGGATTGATACGCTTTGTCATATTATATACAACAATAGAGATATTCTTTACACCATTTCCTGATACGAAATAGGAAATAACGAAATCATCAAATGACATGGTAAATGCAAGCAGCGCGCCTGCGAAAATACCCTCTTTGATCATCGGCACGATAACCTTTGTCAAAGCCTGAAAAGGTGTTGCCCCAAGGTCCATGGCAGCATTTGCCATATTCGGATCCAGAGCCCTTACCTTCGGATAAACGCTGGTAATTACATACGGGGTACAGAACGCAATATGTGCCAGCAGCATAGTCAGATACCCTTTTCGAAATCCCAGAGAAGAGAACAACAGCATCAGGCTGATGGCAGTTACGATCTCAGGATTCAGGATCGGGATATTATTAATATTCAAAAGCAGTTCCTTGATTACCTTCTTTGATTTGGATAAACCGATCGCTGTAATGGTTCCAAGTATTGTAGAAACAATGGTCGCAATGATCGCAATGGTAACAGATACATAAACTGCCTTAATTACTTCCCCGTTACCGAGAAGTTCCTGATACCAGCGCAGGGAAAAGCCTGTAAATCTGGTCAGTGACTTGGATGAGTTAAAGGAAAAGATCATCGTCACCAGGATCGGCAGGTAAAAGAAAGCAAGGCAGAGTACTACATATAACATTGAGAAAAATTTATTATTACGTTTCATGCCGTCCTCCCTTATTCATCTTTATCCATCTTCTTCATCAGGCTCATAAAGATCAGAATGAGCACAGCCAGAATCAGAGAAATCGCACTTCCGAAGTTCCAGTCGCCAACAGAGATAAACTGAGACTCGATCAGGTTACCGATCAGCATGTACTGTCCGCCTCCGAGAAGTTTCGGAATAACGAATGTGGAAATAGACAGCAGGAATACCATCATGATTCCATTAAGCACACCGGGGATGGACAATTTCCAGATAACCTTTGTGAAGGTCTGGAATTTATTTGCCCCCAGGTCATAGGCAGCCTCGATAAAGGATTTATCCATCTTGCTCAGGGATGTATGGATCGGGATGATCATAAATGGCATAAAGTTACAGACCAGACCAACCACTACGGAAAAGTCCGTATACATCATTGTCACCGGGGAAATCCCCAGTAATCCAAGCAAATGGTTGATGATACCATTGTCTGACAGCAGATTCATCCATGCATAAGTACGCAGAAGCATATTGATCCATTCCGGAATAGTTACCAGCAGGATCAGAAGACTCTGGGATTTCTCCGGACATTTGGAAATAATGTATGCCAGTGGATAGCCAAGTCCCAGACAGATGACCGTCGTCAGGATTCCAAGCTTAAAGGACTTGAAAATAACGCTCATATACGTAGCTTCCAGGAATTTGCGGAAATTCTCCAGTGTAAAGGAGAACGTCAGCACTTCGTTTCCATCTTCTGTAAATGCATATAATGCGATCAGTATCAGCGGGATGACAATGACCACAAATGCCCACACAAGATATGGTTTGATAAGATTTCTGTACTGTTTCATCAGTAGCTTCCCATCTTACACATAACATGGATGTCTTCAGGCCCGAATTTCAGTCCCACTTCCCTTCCGACTTCCGCATAATCTGTGGTATGAACCATATAAGTACGAAGCTCTGTCTCGATCAGGATCTCATAATGCACGCCCTTGAAGGTAATATTGCGCACGATTCCCCTGATCTTTGCCTGACCGGGATCTACGATATCCAGATCCTCAGGTCTTAATACAACTTCAATCTCTTCATTATCTTCAAATCCCTTATCCACACATTCAAACTCAAATCCGTCAAAAGCAACCAGATAATCACGGATCATGGTTCCCTCGATAATATTGGATTCACCGATAAAGCCTGCAACAAAACGGTTTTCCGGCTCATTGTAGATATCTGTAGGCGAACCGATCTGCTGAATCTCACCGTTATTCATAACAACAACCGTATCTGACATGGACAGGGCTTCTTCCTGGTCATGGGTAACATAAATGAAAGTGATGCCGACTTCCTGCTGGATCTTCTTTAATTCTACCTGCATCTGTTTACGGATCTTTGCATCCAGTGCACCCAGGGGCTCATCTAAAAGCAGAACCTTCGGCTCATTTACCAAAGCTCTGGCAATGGCCACTCGCTGCTGCTGTCCACCTGAGAGCAGAGTTACATCTCTTTTCCCAAAGCCTTCCAGACCAACCATCTTCAGCATACGCTCCACCTTCTGGGCGATGACAGTTTTATCGACCTTCTTCAGGTTCAGCCCAAAACCGATGTTCTCCGCCACATTTAAATGAGGAAAAAGAGCATACTTCTGAAACACAGTATTAACCTCTCTCTTGTACGGGGGAAGCTTGGAGATCTCAATTCCGTTAAACAGTACTTCTCCGTCACTTGGTTCTTCAAAGCCTGCAATGATTCGAAGGGTGGTTGTCTTTCCACATCCGCTGGGTCCCAAAAGTGTCAGGAATTCCTTTTCGTAAATATCCAGATTGATGCCGCGCAAAACCTGCTGATCATCAAAATTCTTGGTCAGATTTTTTAACTCAATCAGTTTGTTCATCATCTTTTCCTTCCTCTGAATGTATTTTTCTCTGTTTTTTATAATCCGGCTGTTCCAAAAGCATTGACCGGCTGTTCAGAATGTTCCTAAAAGCTATATCATTTATTTTTTCTTCTTTGTTATCAGTGAATAAACAATAAAAATAACCAGTGTAGCTGCCAGCAGAATGGTACACAACGCATTGATCTCCGGCGTCACTCCCGTTTTCAGCTGTGTGTACACCTTGATCGGCAGCGTAGACAAACGCGGTCCGTTTACAAAAATACTTATTACCACATCATCCATAGACATGGCAAACGCAAGCAGCGAACCTGAAATTACCGCCGGCATAATTAAGGGCAGCGTAATATCCCGGAAAGCCCGGAAAGGTCCTGCCCCCAGATCTCTGGCTGCCTCTTCCAGTGCCGGATCCATGCCTGCCAGTCTTGCCTTCACTTCCATCAGAATATAAGGCACGCAGAATACCGTATGGCCTATTAACAGTGTCAGCATGCCAAAGGGCAGGTTCAGCATATAAAAGAATGCCATCAGCACCATACCAAGGATGATCTCCGGTATCATTAACGGCAATATGGAAATGTATTCCAGCGCCCCTTTTGACTTCCAGTGAATCCTTGATAACCCAACTGCACCCAGAGTACCGATCACTGCACTAACCAGACAGCTTAATACCCCAAGGATCAGACTGTTCACCAACGCTTCCAACATTGCCCTGTCATGGAAAAGTTCCTGATACCATTTCAGGGAAAAACCCGTAAATTTCACCGGCAGTTTGGATTCATTAAAGGAGAAAACGATCACTACCGCGATAGGAAGATACATCAGAAAGAAAATCAGCCCCATATAAAATCCGGCAAATCTTGAATTCTTTTTCATCCGATTCCCTCCAGTTCTCTGGCATTTGTCACTTTCCTGTAAATCATGATCAGTACAGTTGTAAGTACCATCATCACCACAGCAAGTGCTGCTGCAAATGGCCAGTTACTTCCTCTTGTCATCTGATCCTGGATCAGGCTTCCAACAAGTACCACTTTATTTCCGCCCAGGATATCTGCAATAAAAAACAGTCCCATGGATGGCACGAAAGTCAGGATCACACCCGAAAGCAGCCCGGGTAGTGTAAGCTTCAGTATTATGGTAAAAAATGCCTGCATTCTGGATGCCCCAAGATCTCTGGCAGCCTCCACATAAGACCAGTCCAGCTTCTCTGCACTGGAGTATACAGACATGATCATAAACGGGAGAAGCACATAAATCATACCGATCACAATTGCCGGATAGCTGTACAGGATGGACAGCGGTTTCTCAATGATCCCGAGTTTTATCAATACAAAATTCAAAAGTCCTTTTTTCTGCAGAATAATGATCCAGCCATACAGACGAATCAGGGAATTTACCCAGAACGGCGTGGACAACAGAAGCTGTGCCTTTTTCTTTCTGTGCTCCGGCAGCCTCGCCATGAAATACCCGAACGGATAGCCGATCAAAGCGATCACTATCGTACTGGTAAATGCCAGCTTCAGTGATTCCACAAATGTATTCAGGTATACAGGTTCCAGAATATTTCTGTAATTGTCCAGCGTAAATTTCCAGGTCACCCCAAATCCTCTGGACGGCGTAGCAAAACTCAGCGCCACCATATAGATAAGAGGGCATACCACAAATACAATGGTAAAAATGTACAGTGGAAGCGCCATCCATGCAGAACTGTCAGAACGGTTTCTACGCTTCTTCATGAATGTCCTCCCTGTCTACCAGTACTGCATCTGTCGGCAGAAAACTGCATCTTACTGTCTGGCCTTCTGCTACGGATGCGTCGATTCCGTATCTGCTGGCGATCAATTGTGTACCATCGCTCAGCTTCAGAGTTACACGAAGCTGACCTCCTGCGAAGTTCTTCTCTGTAACAGTTGCCTGTAAACCTGATACACTATTCTTATTATGTGCATCCAAACCACCGCCTGACACACTTATATCAACAGTGTCTCCGTTATCTGTACCGGTATCACCGATTGCGGCAGCTTCCTGCAACAATATATTTTCACTTCTCACAGCCAGAGTTACGTTCTCTCCTGCTGTAAGGTGCTGTTTTGCCCCTGTATTCTGCTGACTTGTTTCAAGCTTTACAATTACCTTGTCATTTCCAATTTTTACGATTGCATTCTCTCCCTGAATACTCTCTGCAACCCCATGCAGGATATTTGCATTTCCTACAAATGTTGCCACATAACTGGTCTTTGGATGATTATAGATCTCATCCGGTGTTCCGATCTGCTCAATACATCCGTCCCTCATCACCGCGATCCTGTCAGACATATTGATAGCTTCTTCCTGATCATGAGTGATATAGATAAATGTAATTCCCAGTTTCTTCTGCAGATGCTTCAGTTCTATCTGCATCGCGCGGCGAAGCTGCAGATCCAGTGCTCCCAGCGGCTCATCCAGAAGCAGAACTTTGGGATTATTCACCAGTGCTCTCGCAATGGCAACTCTCTGTTTCTGACCGCCCGAGAGTTCGGAAGGCTTTCTTTTTTCATATCCTTCAAGCTGCACCAGTTCCAGCATCTGAGAAACTTTTTTCCTGATCTCACTCTTAGGAACTTTTTTCAGTTTCAGACCATAGCCAATATTCTCCGCAACATTCATATGCGGAAAGAGGGCATAATTCTGAAATACCGTATTCACATCCCTCTGGTTCGGCTCCAGACCTGTCACTTCCCTGCCATCCAGCCAGACACTTCCTGCATCGGGCTGTTCCAGACCGGCAATGATTCGCAATGTTGTCGTCTTGCCACATCCCGAAGATCCCAGCAAAGTAATAAACTCCCCTTTACTGATCTCAAGACTGATATTATCCAGAACTGCTTCGCCTTCTGTAAAACTTTTCTTTATCTCCTTCAGTTCAAGTGAAACCTCTGCCAACTATACTCAGCTCCTTTCATATAAAAAAGATACCTCTTTATACTAAAAAAGATACGAAACCACGCGTAAAAGCTCTCGCCCCTACATCGGTTTATGCCAATGCTGACGCCTGTTACAGTGCCAGTCTCTGCATGGTTTCGCATCTGTATATGTCCATTTTCCAATTATAGATATATCCGGTCCGTCCTGTTCCATCCAGTCTGCGTGCACTCCTGACCATGATGTCCACATAAGAAAACCGGAAATCAACCATTCTTCTTGATAGATTCCCGGTCATTATTTATTTGGTATAATCCAAAAGTTATATTAAAGGATAGGCCCGAGATTGTCAAGTAAATTTGTTACTGTTCACTCCGTTCACAGTAACTTAGCCAAAATTCATTCCAGATTGCCTGCGGCAATGGAATTTTGGCTTGTATGTCTCGGGATTTTTGCATATTCATGCCAAAACACCTCGCGGGATAGTGGCGTGTGGACAGTAACGTAAATTTCTCTTTACAATCATTTCAATTCCTACCGGCAATTTTAAGGTACTCACCATACGAACCTCCATAAAAACATAAAAAATCCACTATACTCTGCTTTTCAGTATAGCGGATTTTCTATAAAATTACAATTGCCCAATATCTTTCAAGCTGAAAATGAGACTCGAACTCACGACCCCTTCATTACGAGTGAAGTGCTCTACCGACTGAGCTATTTCAGCTTATGCTGTAATCTGTCAGAAATTGATAATTCTGACAGCCACAGCATTTAGTTTATAATATTATTTCTTCTCTGTCAAGTCCTTTTTGACCGGTATTTTCTCCTCCGTTTTATTCACTATTTGGGGTGCTTCTTTTGTCACCTTTTTCGTCACCGGTTTCACTGCAGTTTTTACAGCTGCTTTTGTTTTCCCGGCAGCCTTTCGTACAGTTCTTGTCTTGGTGATGGATTTCTTGATCTGGCTGTGCTCGGCAGCAGGCTTTTTCTCAATTTCTTCCGGAGTGCAGGTAAAGACTGCCACACCAAGTGCCGGAAGCTTCACTGTGATGGAATACTCTCTCTCATCACACTCAGCCTTCTTCGCTGCTTTAACTCTCGTATTTACTACACCATTACCACCGTACTTTTTATCATCACTGTTAAAGATTTCTTTATATTTGCCGGCAAAAGGAACTCCCACATTGTAGTTTTCATATGGGATTGCCGCGAAATTGCAGACAGCCAGAATAGTTTCTTCCGGTTTCTCTGTCTTTCTCATGAATGCGATCACATTCTCCTCATACTTCATCAGCTGAACCCATTCAAATCCATCATATTCATCATCCAGCTGATAAAGTGCAGGATGAGCAAGATACATGTTATTAAGGTCTTTGACAAATAATTCCAGTTCTTTCGGCATATCTTTGTCCGGTGCCATCATCTTGCATCCCGGATGAAGCATCATATAAGCATAAGCCTCTCTGATCTGCGCATTCTTCTGTTCTTCACTTCCCGGCAGCTTATCCGCGAAATCCTTCAATGTACCAACATCCCTGCTGCCAAGCGTCAGAATATAATGTTCGCAGTATGCATAGAGCATGGACATGGTCAGCTGATCATGGTAATTCTTTCTCTCAATAGGATCCTTGCTCAGATATTCAAGCAGATCTTTTGTCCATCCACCACTCCATTTATAGTCAAATCCCAGATGGTCATTTCCCACACTGTCTGTCAGCTCCGGCCAGAGTCCGTTCTCCTGAGCAACTAAAAGCAATCCGGGATTTCTCTCCTTTATCACAGAATTCAGATGCTTCAGAAATTCCAGAGCATCCAGATTTTCATTGGTTCCGTAAATATTAGGTGTCCACTCTCCCGGATTTCTGCCATAATCCAGATACAGCATGGCATCCACATCATCCATACGCAGACCGTCAGCATGGTAAACCTCAGCCCAGAAGCAGGCATTGGAAATCAGAAAATCCTTAACCATCGGGCTTCCGTAATTATAGAGCAGTGTTCCCCAGAACGGATGAATCGCCTCTGCAGGATTCTGTTTCTCATAAAGAGGTGTTCCGTCAAATTTCTCCAGACCGGAGGCATAACGCGGGAACTGTGCAGGTGTCCAGTCCAGGATCACACCGATCCCCGCCTGATGCAGCTCATCTACCAGCTTCTGAAAATCCGCCACGCTTCCAAATCTGGAAGTAGGTGCATAATATGCATATGTAGAATAACCACCTGTAATATCATCCAGATATTCCATCACAGGATGGAGTTCCACATGGGTAAAATCTTCCTCTGCCAGAAATTCCACCAGTTCCTCAGCGGATTTCCATTCCTCCAGAGATGTTTCATATATAGAAACCGGCTGTTTCCTGTCATCAAATCTGTGACGCTCTTTCATCCAGTCTCCGTCATTCCACTGAAAAGCACTTACATCTGCTACAACAGATGCTCCCTCAGGATCATGGTCTGCACTGTTCCCATAAGGATCAGCCTTTAACAGAACTTCGCCGCCTTTGACTTTAATTTCATATTTATAATGTGTCCCTGCCTCTACCCCGGGTACAAACAGCTCAAAGATACCGGACATAGGCATACGATGCATAATAGTCGCACGTCCGATCCATCCATTAAAATCACCTGCGATATTTACGCTCACTGCGTTCGGAGCCCAGACAGCAAAAAGAGTACCTTTCACTCCTTTAATCTCCACAGGATGAGCGCCCAGCTTCTTATATGCCTCATAATAAACACCTGCGCAGAAAGCCTTCTCCTCTTCCTCTGTGATCTGGCATGGAAAAGCATAGGGATCATAACATTCTGTCTCTGTCTCTCCCATTTTTATAAGAAATCTGTATTCCGGCACCTTGCGTACAGGAAGCAATACTGCAAAATATCCGGCCTCGTCCTCTTTCTCGCAGACATAGGTTTTCTTTCCGCTGATCACACTGACTTCTTCTGCATCAGGAAAAAATCCCTGAATAAGAACTCCGTCCTGTGTGATCCTTGGTCCCATCACATCTCTGGGAGCAGTTTCCTCTCCATACACAATAGCTTCAATCCTCGGCCAGTCCATATAGCCGTATACTTTTTCGTCCATAGCTGCGTTACCTCCCCGATTGTCAGAAATACGATGATCGGTTACCCTTACCGGCAGCGTATTTATGGTACATTAAACGTCACCTGTAAACAATAACAAATCAAGTTATGTTTATTTTAGCATCTTTGCACAAAAAAATAAAGAAAATTGTTTGACAAATTCCCTTTCCTGCGCTAAATTTATGTTATTAACCATGGAAAGAATCTTGTTCCGGATACTATGCTTCTTTCCATCACAACAAGGAGGATACAAAATGGGAAACAAAGCCTTTGACGTAACCGCATTAGGCGAATTATTGATTGACTTTACTGAAAACGGAAGCAGCGCACAGGGGAATCCAATGCTGGAAGCCAATCCGGGCGGTGCTCCATGCAACGTGCTTGCAATGCTTGAGAAGCTTGGCAAAAAAACTGCATTCATCGGCAAAGTCGGAAACGACATGTTCGGAACCCAGCTTAAGAATGCCGTAGAGGAAGTAGGAATCGACACCCGCAACCTTGTGATCGACAACGAGGTACACACAACACTTGCCTTTGTACATACTTATCCTGACGGAGACAGAGATTTCTCCTTCTACCGTAACCCGGGTGCAGATATGATGCTCACCAAAGATGAAATCCAGGAAGACCTGATCAGAGATTCCAGAATCTTCCACTTCGGAACTCTTTCTTCCACTCACGAAGGAGTACGCGAAGCAACCCGCTATGCCATCGATGTTGCAAGAGAAGCCGGATGTATCGTCAGCTTCGACCCGAACCTTCGTCCGCCATTATGGAAATCTCTGGATGACGCAAAGGCAGAGATCGAATACGGCCTTGGCAAATGCGATATTCTGAAAATCTCAGATAACGAAGTTGAATTCCTGTTCGGAACTACAGACTATGACAAAGGCGCCGCACTTCTGAAAGAGAAATACAACATTCCGCTTATCCTTATCACACTTGGAAAAGACGGAAGCCGCGCTTACTACAAAGACATGAAAGTGGAAGCTGCTCCTTTCCTTCAGGAAAAGACTATCGAGACAACAGGTGCAGGCGATACCTTCTGCGCAAGTTCCTTAAACTATGTTCTGGAACATGGTCTGGACAATCTGACAGAAGAGAACTTAAAAGAACTGCTCACATTCGCAAATGCGGCAGCTTCTCTGATCACCACACGCAAGGGTGCTCTTCGCGTTATGTCCACCAAAGAAGAGGTTCTTGACTTTATGAAATCAAGAGGATGCTGATTTAACATCATAATTTTTTAAGGAAGCCCTCTGGCACCGCCAGACTGGGCTTCCTTTTTTTATCATAAAAAGATTGACATTTTGTTTAATATGACATACTATAAATTATATACGTTATATTCAAAAATGGAGGTGATTCAAATAGAACTAACCGAAAGACAATTAAAAATTATTGACATTGTAAAAAACAATGAACCCATCACGAGTGAAGATATTGCAAAACATTTAAATTTAACAAGAGCTACTTTAAGACCGGATCTTTCTATTTTGACAATGAGTAAAGTGCTTTATGCAAGACCGAAGGTGGGTTATTTTTATGGGGATATCACAGGAATCGGGTTATCCTTAAAAGAAATCAAAGATAAAACAGTTCGAGATGCAATGAGCGTTCCGGTTACTATTGATGAGGAAGAATCTATTCATTCGGCAATAGTACATATGTTTTTGGAAGATGTCGGGAGTTTATTTATTGTGAATAACGGACTGTTAAGCGGAGTTATTTCAAGAAAAGACTTGCTGAAATGTTCTGTTGGCGGAATGGATATTGAGAAGTTGCCGGTCGGAATGGCGATGACGAGAATGCCAAACATTGTGTATTCTGAAGCGAGTGAAAATATCGCATTGGCAGTGCATAAGATACTGATTCATGAAGTAGACAGTATTCCGGTGGTGGAAATTGTAGACGGAGATGAGAATAAACTGAAAGTAATCGGAAAATTTTCTAAAACAAATATTACCAGATTGTTAATGGAAGTATTGGAAAACTAAATCTTGGTTGAAAAGTTTTGAGTATGAGGAAAAGACATGAAAAAAACATTTTTTATTATATCAGA
>OGXX01003867.1_pt1 | contig 12101 bp, 8 predicted proteins | sample 1576301 | NCBI WGS metagenome assembly OGXX01 (sample SAMEA3541469, study PRJEB24748) | human gut metagenome | biome: human gut; feature: human-associated habitat; material: faeces | place: China | collected 2012
TTATTGTTCTCAAGCTTTGTTGCTCCGTCATATCCTTCAAACTCACCTTTTTCAGAATTTACAACTACATTTGCATTAACTACTGCTGTTGTCTTATTCTCTGTAAATGTAGCTGTTACTGTGTAGTCATCTTCTACTCCATATGGGAACATAATAGAGCTTGTGTTTGTGTCTAATGTGTATACTACTTCACCTGCTTTATTTGTTACTTCCCAGCCTGTCCATGTATATCCTTCTTTTGCTGTTACAGTTGGAAGGAATCCAAGTGCATAATTAGCTTCCTGAAGGTTATTGTTCTCAAGCTTTGTTGCTCCGTCATATCCTTCAAACTCACCTTTTTCAGGATCTACAACTACATTTGCATTAACTACTGCTGCTTTTTCTTCCTTAACTTCTTCGAAAACTGGCTCTACAGAAATGTATCCAACATTTTCTCCGTCGTTAAAGTGCGCAAGGCCTGCAAATCCTAAAGTTGTTGCATTTGCATCAAGTTTGATTGACTCTCTTCCTTCTACTGTCCATCCTGCAAGTCTGTATCCATCATTAGCCTTTACTTCTGGTAAAAGAATTGGTGCCTCAGCAAACTCATCAAGATCTGTATAAGTGATTGTAGCATACTTATCATCTCTTCCTACAAATTCACCTTTTTCAGGATCGATTGCAACATTAATTGTTACACTTCTCTTAGCTACCTCAGCTTTTTTGAACTGAGCTGTTACAACAATATATCCTGTGTCAGATCCTTCTGGGAAATGAGCAAGTCCTGTGATTCCAAATGTCTTTGCATCTGCACTCCAGAAACCTTCTTCTTTTCCGTTTACTAACCAACCTGTAAACTCGTAGCCTTCTTTAGCCTCTACTGTAGGTACAAGGAACTGATCTGCTGAATCTTCTTTAATTGTATATGTAACAGCTTTTGCCCCTGCCGGATCTTTAAACTGTCCCTCTTCTGGAGCGACATTGAAGTTTACAATTACATCTCTTGCTTCTTTTTCTTCTTTGATAGCTTTTACTCTTACATTAACATCTTTGCCTTCTCCATATGCTACTTCCACGTCAGTTACATCACCAACTAATTCATAGCCTTCTGGAGCTTTAACAGCAAATGTTGCTTTTTCACCTACTGTTCCATTCTTTGTTAATGAAACAATATACTGTGATCCATCTAATGGTACATTGTTCTCATCTACATAATGAACATACAAAACAGCATCAGCTTTCTTAAACTGAGCTTCCAATGTAGCATATCCGTCATTACTTCCTTTGGCATAATAATCAAGTCCTGTAATTCCAAATGTCTTTGCATCTGCATCCCAGTTACCATCTGTTGCTCCAGATAATTTCCAACCAGTGAATGTATATCCATTGATTCCTTCTACTTTTGGAACATTATACTGTGTCTCTGAATACTCATCATCATCAAATGTTACATACTCAGCGTTCGCTGGATTTGTAAATTTACCCTTTTCCGAATCAACGTTAAATGTGATATGAGCTGTTTTTTTCTCTACCTTCTTTACTATTGCTTCAACTGAAGTATAGCCTTTTGTTGCTGTAGCTGGGTAGAAGTTTGCATTTGCATCTTCGAAAGTAAAACTTTTTTTGCTTGCTTTCCAAGTTGTATCACTTTTTCCTGATACTTTCCAACCTAAGAACTCATATCCGTCATCTACAGTAACTTTCGGTAAATCCAGCTCATTTCCTGCTTTCAGCTGATACTGTGCATGGTCTCTGCCATTATCAAATTTACCATTCTGAATGTTGAAATTAACTTCCGCAACTTTTTCAGCGGTTGCATCTGTTGCTGCTTGCGTATTTGCACCTGACTCTGTTCCGTTAGTTGGTTCAGCAGCAAAAGTTGCTACTGAATTTCCCCCTACAAGAGCGACAGCCAGAGAAAACGCAAGCATTTGTTTAAGAACTTTGTTCTTCATACTTGTTTTTCCTCACTTTCGTTTATTTAATTTCTGCCTTATCCCATTGCATGCCTATCCTAGCATTCCCATTATATGTCTTATATTCTAAGATGTCAACATTTTTTGTCGTTATTTTTAAGACTTTTTGGTGTTTAAAAATTCCTTTACCTTAATATAATGATAAAAAGGAGTTTTTAGGCATATGAAGGATATTGGCGCTGTCTTAAAAAATGCACGAGAAAACAAAGAATTCACTCAGAAACAAGTGATGGAACTAACCGGTATCAATAAAAAATCCCTTTCCGGTTATGAAAATAATGTTGCTGAACCAGATCTTCAAACATTTGCAACACTGATTAATTTGTATGGACTTTCAGCAGATGAAGTCTTAGAAATTAGCACTTCTGCTCCTTCTCTTTTACTTTCCAAAAAAGAAAGCTCTCTTCTTTCTACGTTTAACAAACTTGATTTTCGACATCAAGAAGAAACATTATTACTACTACGGACTTTGACAAAGTACCTTACACAAAAATAAAGATAAAAAACAGCCCATACGCTCTTTTCAGATTGTATGGACTGTTTTTTTATTCCGTTCGAAGTGCGGTCACCGGATCGCTCTTGGCAGCCTTCCTGGAAGGGATTAATCCGCCAAGTAATGTAAGTACGACACTTAAAAGAATCAGAACAATCGCCGGTATAACCGGAAGGATCGCGCTGACCTGATTATTGCCTGCAAGCGCATGAATCAACATATTACCCGGAATCAATATCAGAAGTGTCAATCCGATACCGATGAGTCCGGCGCAAAGTCCAATGATAAATGTCTCTGCATTAAATACTTGTGAGATATTTCCTTTGGACGCTCCAATGGCTCTTAAAATACCAATCTCTTTCTTTCGCTCCAGTACACTAATATAAGTAATAACTCCAATCATGATCGATGATACGAGCAGGGAAATTGCTACAAATGCAATCAGTACATAGCTGATCGTATTGATAATGGTGGTCACCGATGACATCATCGTTCCTACAATGTCCGTATAAGAGATCACCTGTTCTTCTTTTCCCTCGTCTTCCATTTTCTGATTATAATGATCCAGAACCTCTACCACTTTTTCTTTGTTATCAAAGTCTTTTGGATAAATGGAAATGGAACTCGGCTGACTGAAATCTGCATATCCCAACTGCTGCAGATTATTATCATAGGAAGCGCTCTGTGTTCCAGACATGGACATCATAAGTTCCGTCAGATCATCTTCCGTCATATTGAACCGGAATGCATTTGCAAATGCATCGGCATTAAAATTCATAGAGCCTCCCAGTGCTTTTTGCAGATTTTCTCCAATCCGGCTCATGGCAGATGTCATAACCGCTTCAAGTCCACCGGCAAGCTGCGTGGTCACCTGACTCATAGCGGATGTCATCTGTGTACTGATTGCCTGAGAAATGGCACCGGTATATGCACTCATGGCCTGACCCATGTAGCTACTCATGGCCGTGCTGATTTGCTTTTGAAGACTATCCATATTGATTGCCTCATAAAGTCCCTGATTCAGACGCCTCTTTCCATCATCCGTCTTTATATAATTCACAAAATTCTCTGCCATCTTTGTCGGATCTGCATAATTCTTTTCCTTTGCATATGCAGTATACCCATCTGCCAGTTCCTTTGCCATAGCTTGCAGTGTGTCACTGGAAATGTTGAAATCTATATTTCCAAATATTTCATTGGCCCATTTATTTACAATTGCATTGGCACGCCCGGTCTGTAGATACTGCTGGAAGTATGTTCCAAATTCCTCTGCGCCCGGATTTGCCCCCTGTTCTGTAAGCCAGCTTTGAAAATCACTCATCACACTGGTCAACAGTTCCTTGATCTGCTCCGCTGTAATCGTAATTTCGCCGTTATTTTTCAGAATGTCTTTCAAATATTTCTGAATAATGCCCTTTGCCTGATCGGAAGTCAGATATTCTGCAATCTGATTTCCAAGATTGGAATAATCCGCTTCCGGATGGCTCTTTACATATTCCTGATAACCTTCCGAAAGGACGGACAACATTTTCTGCATGCCATCCGCATTGACCTGTACATCCAGATTCGTAAGAATATCCCCCAGATTCATCTGTGGCATATTGCCCATGTTGATTTCTACCTGATCCAGATTCACCATACCGGACAAATCCATAGAATTTCCGTCCATCTGAAATGCCTTGGAAAGATCAAGTCCCGACAGATCCATGGAACTTCCAAGATTGTTCATGGCACTGCTGTCAAAACCAAATGCGTTTTTCAAAGCATCCTCATCTATACTGAACAGAGAATTCATGTCAAATCCATTGTTCCCATCTGTATTGCCAAATTCTTCCCCGGTAAATACATTTACATTCGGATTCGCAAGCTGCTGTTTTACAATCTCGCTGCCTTTTGCCTGTTCTGCCACATGATTTACAAGGTCTGCGGTATAGTTAATTCCCGGTGTCAGTGATGAAGCCTTCGCATCTTCGGCTGACTGCACGATTCCCACAATTTTTACATTCTCACCGTCTTCGACCAGTTTTTTCATGTAATCCGCATTGTCAGTTTTGTCTTTCCACACCTGATATTGGCTGTCATGTTCATAATAATCTGAAGCATTTACCAGTTTAAATGTCTTTCCTAAAATATCATCATAAGTATAAGTTCCTATGTTTTCAGGTGTTTTTATCGTCTCTTCGTTGATGAACTGCTTAATCATATCATCGAGTTCAACCTGATCTCTGAGTCCCAATGTATATAATAAGAAGTCGCTCATGGAACCATCCGGCGTCAGCACAAGAACACATTCATTATATTTTTTCGGCCACCTTCCGGCTTTCACATCGTACTGACCTTCATAGAGATCCGTATTTTCCGGCATTTCAAAGAACACATTGGTACTCATCATGGAGGACATCAGACTATTCGAACCTGCTGATGCACCAAGTCCCAATGAGGAAAATGACTGATCCGGATTGACCTGACGAACATTGTCACCGTCCTGTCGGAACAACTGCGGCGTTACATTGTAAGAATATTCTATTGCTTTCGTATAGTTATGAATCTTAGATCCTCCACTGTCCAGATATGTTTTCAAAGCACCAAGGTCATTGGAATCCATCTTCGAAAACATATTGGTGACCACCTGCATGACCTTTACCTTGTCTTTATCTTTTCCACTTTTCTTATCATCACTGCTTCCAGAATCCCCATTCATACCCACCATCATAGAAGTGAGATCAAATCCGGTACTTTGTATCTGCAGTGGATATTCAGACAATGTCTCCTCCTCAATGGACCGGATATAAGCGTTGACGCCATTTGAAAGAGCCAAAATCAGTGCAATTCCGATAATTCCAATAGATCCTGCAAAAGAAGTCAGAAGGGTTCTTGCTTTCTTTGTCCTTAAGTTATTAAAACTCAGTGACAATGCCGTCAGAAAAGACATGGAAGATTTCCCCATATTCTTATGCTCCGGCGGTGCCAGATTTTCCTCTTCCACAATATATTCATCTGTGTCCGAACGGATCTTTCCATCTTTCAGATTGACGATCCTGGTCGCATACTGCTCTGCAAGTTCCGGGTTATGTGTGACCATAACGACCAGACGGTCTTTCGCTACCTCTCTAAGAAGATCCATGACCTGCACACTGGTGTCACTGTCCAGTGCCCCGGTCGGCTCATCTGCAAGCAGGATTTCCGGATCATTGACCAGCGCTCTTGCAATTGCGACTCTCTGCATCTGGCCTCCCGACATCTGGTTCGGCTTCTTATGAAGCTGCTGCCCAAGACCAACCTTCTCCAGTGCATCCACCGCACGCTTTCTTCGTTCTTCCTTCCCGACTCCCGAAATTGTCAGTGCCAGCTCAACATTTGCAAGCACCGTCTGATGCGGGATCAGATTGTAGCTTTGGAATACAAAACCAATCGTATGATTACGGTACGAATCCCAGTCTCTGTCCTTATATTTTTTCGTGGAAATGCCATTGATGATAAGATCTCCGCTGTCGTAGCGGTCCAGTCCTCCGATAATATTCAGAAGTGTGGTTTTGCCGGAACCACTGGGACCTAAGATTGCTACGAATTCATTATCTCTCAGATTCAGACTCACATCGTCCAGAGCCTTCTGTACCAGACTTCCCGTCCGGTACTCTTTTTTGATATGTTGTATTTGAAGCATTCAAATTCTCCTATAGTTATATTTTGACTGTAATTTTTAGTTCATCTAATTATAGCGTAAATTTGTATACTTTTTCACACTGAGAAATGTTTTTAATAAAAGTTTTAGATATGAATATGTTACATCTGATGTCTTACAATGCGGTAATCATCCCCATTTCGATAATATGGACACTGGTAATGCTGGTCAGAAATCAAACGCATATATTCATCCTCATCCATATTCACATCACACATGTAACTCTCATATTCCTCATCATATGTATAATATGTGCAAGTCTCACAACTTCCTTTTTGCGTATTCTTTGCCATCTTTTTATATTCCTCTCCCTTATTCTTTTAATTCATCATACCACTGCTTCGTCTCATTTGCATCTTTACTGTTAATAAATACGGTATATTCTTTCGTCTTAATCTGAATGACAGGTGTGTACTCAAGCCAGACATACATCCGGCACTCTCCCAACTTCTTTCCTTCAAATTTACCTAATAGTTGTTTTCCATCATCGGAGCCATTCGTTCGATTGTATTGATCCTTTGGCATTCCATCCTCCAAAAGAGCAACACTTTGCATATCATCTGTTTCAAAAAATGTGTTCGTATACCCCGATGTAATGCGAATCTCCTCATCTTCTCTCACCATTCTGATCGGCGTGAAATCCATCCGCAGAAAAATCACACACATCCAGATCAGGAGGACCAGCACTCCGGCACGGCCACGCCCTGCTCGCTGCCGCTCCAGCGCAGCACATTGGGGATGCCGGGGCAGCCGCCGAAGCAGATCAGGTTGGGGGCGAGCCTCTTCAGCAGGCCGGGAATATCCGGGCCGCCCTTTTCCGGACGAAGAATGCCGCCGTCAAACCAGATTTCGAACAGCGGGCCGTAGTTCGTGATCAGCTCTTCCAACTGGCGCAGCAGCAGATCATTCAGCTTCGGGCGATCCAGCGTTCCGTCCTCGCGGGTGCAGAGATCGGTCAGATAGCGGCCTCCCAGGCTGTAATACAGGCCCGGCTTGATGCCGTATTTATCCAGCGCCGCCTTCGTCTCCAGACCGATGACGGACTGGTGCAGCAGCACCTGATTGAGCACGCTACCCAGCACATAGCGGGTGTTGGGCGTGGAAGCGGCGCACTCCACGGCCTCACTGATGGCGCAGCCCAGAGAGCCGGTGGTGTCGGGGAACTCCGCCAGGATCTTGCGGCCTACCTCGGTGGTCAGGGAGGGAGAGGGGGTCACGTCCGCGCCGTAGGTCCGCATGACCTCACGGCGGAAGGGCTTCTGCTCATAGGAGCACTTCACCATGAACACATGGCAGTCCAGCCCCAGATAGGCGCAGGCCATGCTCAGCGCCGTGCCCCACTGGCCGGCACCGGTCTCCGTGGTCACGCCGGTCAGACCCTGCTCCTTGGCGTAGTAGGCCTGAGCGATGGCGGAGTTCAGCTTGTGGCTGCCGGAGGTGTTGTTGCCCTCGAACTTGTAGTAGATGTGCGCCGGGGTGCCCAGCTTCTCCTCCAGACAATAGGCGCGCACCAGCGGGGAGGGACGATACATCTTATAGAAGTTCCGCACGTCCTCGGGGATGGGGATATAAGGGGTATGGTCGTCCATCTCCTGCTTTACCAGCTCGGCGCAGAACACGTGGCCCATCTCCTCCGCCGTCATGGGCTGAAGGGTGCCGGGGTTCAGCAGGGGGGCGGGCTTCGTCTTCATGTCGGCGCGCACATTGTACCAATACCGGGGCATCTCGTCCTCGGAGAGATAGATCTTGTAGGGAATGCCGCGGTTCTTCAGTTCTTTCATGGTGTTTGTCTCCTTTCGGTATTGGTCAGCGCGGTACGCTGTGTTACGCAAAATAGTCGATCTGCATGGCGTGCTTGACCTTGGCCAGGGTATCGGCCGCGGCGGCCTGCGCTGCCTCGGTGCCCTGCCGCAGCACGTCCATCACATAGCCGGGGTCCTTTTCCAGCTCCTCGCGGCGATTACGGATAGGCTCCAGCGTCTCCTGCAGGACGTTGTTCAGGAACTTCTTGACCTTCACATCACCCAGGCCGCCCCGCTGATAGTGGGCCTTCAGTTCGTCCAGATTGGCGTAGTCCGGCAGGTATTTGGCAAAGTGCTCATCATTGCAGAAGGCGTCCAGATACATGAACACCGGGTTGCCCTCGGTCTGGCCGGGGTCGCTGACCTGCAGGTGGTTGGGGTCGGTGAACATACCCATGACCTTGGTGCGGATGTCCTCCGGCTTGTCGGCCAGATAGATGCAGTTGCCCAGGGATTTGCTCATCTTGGCCTTGCCGTCGGTGCCGGGCAGACGCAGGCAGGCCTCGTTGTCCGGCAGCAGGGCCGTGGGCTCCACCAGCGTCTCGCCGTACAGCTCATTGAAGCGGCGGACGATCTCGCGGGCCTGCTCCAGCATGGGCAGCTGGTCCTCGCCTACGGGCACGGTGTCGGCCATGAAGGCGGTGATGTCCGCCGTCTGGCTCACGGGATAGGTCAGGAAGCCCATGGGGATGCTGTGGTTAAAGCCCCGCAGCTGGATCTCCGCCTTCACGGTGGGGTTGCGTTCCAGCCGGGCCAGCGTCACCAGGTTCATGTAGTAGAAGGTCAGCTCCGTCAGCTCACACACCACGGACTGGATGAACATATGGCACTTGGCGGGGTCCAGACCGCAGGCCATGTAGTCCAGCGCTACCTGAAGGATGTTCTCCCGCACCTTACCGGGGTTGTCGAAATTGTCGGTCAGGGCCTGGGCGTCGGCGATCATAAAGAACAGCTTTTCAAATTTGCCGCTGTTCTGCAGGATAACGCGGTTGCGGAGGGAGCCTACATAGTGGCCCACGTGCAGGTGGCCGGTGGGACGGTCGCCGGTGAGGATGATCTTACCCATAATCGTGATTCCTTTCTGTATGAGAAATGTTTTTTCGAGACAACAAAAAAATCTGTCCCATGGAAAATCCATGGGACAGACTGAAAATACAAATCTGCGGTACCACCCACATTGGCGTAAAAACGCCCACTTTGCGCGCACTGTCATGCGTTCCGCCGGGATAACGGCCGCGGCTGCCGTCGGGTATTACTCGCCATCTGGCTTTCTCCCCGCCCTCGTAAGTCCATTCACCGCACGTTCCGCTGCCGCGCTTTCACCGATACGCGGCTCTCTGAAAGTTTCCTGTGCGATTACTCCTCTTACTCAACGGTTTTTGAAGTATGGGGTTATTGTATCACCTTTTTTGCGGATGTCAAGAAAAAATTTTATCGGACGACGCTATCTGCACAGCATTTCCAGCAGCTGCGGGGCGGTGTCCGCGATGTGTTCCGCACCGGCAATTTCCAGTTTTTCACGGCCGCGGAAGCCCCAGCTGACGGCGATCAGCGGCAACTCGGCGTTGCGGGCCGTGGCCACATCTACCTCGCTGTCGCCCACATACACGGCATTTTCCGGGCGGACGCCGAGATCCGAAAGCGCTTGTGCCACAAGGGCTGGCGATGGTTTCGGGTCCACGCCGTCCCGTTGGCCGAGGGCCGGCATACCGGGGAAAAACTTTTCCGCCAGCGCCTTGGTGGTGGCGTCCGGCTTGTTGGAGACAACGGCGGTCTTCACACCCATTTTTTCCAGCTCCGCCAGGACCTCCGGAATGCCGGGGTACGGCGCGGTCTTTACGCAATTATGGGCCTGATACCAGTCCTTGTAGGTGCTCAAAATCTCTTGAAACCGTTGGGGCGCAATGGGTTCGGGGATGGCGCGCTCCATGAGCTTCGCGGCGCCATTGCCGACGAAGGCGCGTATTTCCTCGAGGGTGCGCTGCGGCCAACCATTTTCAAGCAGGATATGGTTTACAGCGTCCTGCATATCCGATAGAGTGTCTAAAAGTGTGCCGTCCATGTCGAAAAGAACGGCCTGAAAGCGGGGGAAAAGGGGAAAATTCATGTGGCAGGTTCCTTTACATTCAGGTTATTTTATGTTGCGCTAATGGTCACTTTATCTTGCTCTTAATAAAACATTATAGCAAACTGCAAGGCACATTGCTATATGCAGTTGTCGTTTTTTTGCGGTACGGCACATTTTTGGCCGGACAGATGGGTCGGCAGGTGGGGCAGGAGGATACTGCCCGGGATCAGCAGGATGCCGATACCGCCCGGAAGGGTGATCTGCTCCTTCAGGAGCACCGCGCCGCGGCCCACGGTGCGGCGGCTGAGGCGGCCGAAGGGCGCGCTGCCGCCTGCGGAAAAGGCGGGACGGGCGCCGGCAGAGCCGACGCCCGTCCCAATGCAAAAGGGGAACACACATGGACGTGCGTTATACGCTTGTTACGCCTTTCTGCCGCTCTTGAAGAACGCGCCGATGAGCAGGATGACCACAAAGATGATGAGGTAGAACAGCACCTTGATATGGTAGGCGCGGATGGTGGCGTATACCATGAACAGGGAGCACAGGGTGGCCAGGATGGGCATGACCTTGCCGCGGAAGGCGGACAGATCATTGCGCTTCATCAGGGAGAAGTAGATGGGGATGTACAGCGCGTACAGGGTGATGATGGGCAGCTCGGAGGAGTCGAAGCAGAAGGGTCCGAACCAGCCGGCGGTCAGATTTGCGCCGTAGAAGTACACCAGCCACAGGCCGGAGACGAAGATACCGAACACGGTGGAGTTGGTGGGCATATTGGTGGTGGGATCGATATTGCGGAACATGGCCAGCTTCTCGTTCTCGCCGTCGGCGGCCAGGTCATACATACCGCGGGTAACGGCCATCATCAGACCGTTGCAGGTGCCCCAGCAGGAGATAGAGACGAAGGCGAAGATAGCGATACCGCCCACCTGGCCAAAGACGTTCATAAACGCGCTCTTGGCGCCGGACTGGGCATTCGCCATGAGGGTGGCGCTGTCGATGGCGCCGGAGAGGCCGATGTAGTACACCACGTAGACGACGGCCACGATGACGGTGCCGATCAGCAGGGCCTTGGGCAGATTGCGCTTGGAGTCCTTCAGCTCGGAGCCGATGGAGGTGGCACAGATCCAGCCCTCGAAGGCGAAGGACAGGGACACGACGCCGCCGAACAGGCCGGCCAGAGGCGCCACGGAGGGGTCCACCACGTTGGCAAAGTTGTAGTTGATCTGGCCGTTGCTCAGGCCTACGATGGTGCCGACAACGGCCATCAGCAGCAGGGGGATGAGCTTGATGATCGTGGTGCTGATCTGGAACTTACCGGCCAGTTTGGGGGCCAGGGCGTTCATCAGATAGGTGACGACCATGAAGAAGATGGCCAGGGTCATCACGGGGCCGCTGGTGGGGTCTTCCCAGCCGATCAGCACGCCGAAGTAGCGGGCGGGGAGCCAGCACAGCACGCCCACCAGGGAGGGGTAGTATACCACGGCCATGAACCAGCCCACATAGTAGCTGTACGTCTTGCCGCAGGAGGCCTTGGCAAAGCCCACCAGGCCGTCCACGCCCTCGTGGCTCTGGGCCACGATGCCGAAGGTGCAGGCGCTGATGATCATCACGATACCCATGATGATAAAGGCCAGGATGCCGATACCCAGGTTGCCGCCGGTGCCCTTCAGCACGGCCTCAGCCTTGAAGAAGATACCGGAGCCGATGACGGTGCCCACCACCATGGCGATGGCTACGGGCAGAGTATACCGTTTTTCCATAATTCCGTTTTCCTTTCTGATCTCTCCTCATAATTGGATCGTGAGACTTTTCACAATCACAGCATCATTATAGCGCGTTCACGATTTATTCACAAGCCTTTTTTGTCTGTGTTTTGTAGAAAAATTCACAATATTTTTAGGTAATTCGCCAATTCGCGCTTTACACCATTAAGGTTTTTAGCGGGTTTCCGCAGAAGAAAACCGCGGCGCACCGCGGCAGGCATACAGCTGCTTGAAAAACCGCGAAAAAAGCAGGACCGGCGGGGCCGGTCCTGCATGGCAGGCAGAGGTCGTTATACGTTGAAGCGGAAGTAGATCATGTCGCCGTCCTTGACCACATA
>OGXX01003870.1_pt1 | contig 12091 bp, 9 predicted proteins | sample 1576301 | NCBI WGS metagenome assembly OGXX01 (sample SAMEA3541469, study PRJEB24748) | human gut metagenome | biome: human gut; feature: human-associated habitat; material: faeces | place: China | collected 2012
CGGCGGCATGAAAGCCGCTGCCCGCCGCACCACGCTGGCCGCCATCCGGAACGACGAAGCCGACCTCGTGGTGGGCACCCACGCCATCCTCAGCGAGGGGGTCGCCTTTGCCCGGCTGGGTCTGGCCGTGGTGGACGAACAGCACCGCTTCGGGGTGCGGCAGCGGGGCCTGCTGGCCGAAAAAGCCGAGAACCCCCACCTGCTGGTCATGAGCGCCACGCCCATCCCCCGCACACTGGGGCTGCTCCTCTACGGCGACCTCGACATCTCGATCCTCGACGAACTGCCGCCGGGCCGCAAGCCGGTCAAGACCCGGTGCATCACCGGGAAGAAGCGGCGGGACCTCTACGGCTTCCTTGACCGGGAGATCAACGCCGGGCGGCAGGTGTATATCGTCTGCCCCGCCATCGAGGACACCCCCGACGGCGGGCTGAACGCCGTGAAGACCTACTATGAAGACATCGCCAAGGCGTTGCTGCCCGACCGCCGGGTCGGCCTGATGCACGGCAAGCTCAAGCCAAAGGAAAAAGCCGCCGTCATGGAGGACTTCAAGGCCGGGCAGCTGGACGCGCTGGTCTCCACCACCGTCATCGAAGTCGGCGTGGATGTGCCGAACGCAACGGTCATGGTCATCGAGAACGCCGAGCGCTACGGCCTGAGCGCTTTGCACCAGCTGCGCGGCCGGGTGGGCCGCGGTGCGGCGGAGAGCTGGTGCTTCCTCGTCAGCGACAACACGAGCGAGCCGGTCCAGAAGCGGCTCAAATTCCTCTGCTCCACGGCAGACGGCTTCGCCGTGGCACAGTACGATCTGGAAACGCGCGGCCCCGGCGACTTCTTCGGGAGCCGCCAGCACGGCCTGCCCACCCTCCAGATCGCCGATCTGATGAACGACACCCGCACCCTCCACGCCGCGCAGAGCGAAGCTGCCACCCTGCTGGCCGAAGACCCGCGCCTCACCGCACCAGACCACGCACTTCTGGCCGCGCAGGTCGAGCAGATGTTCGAAAAGGCCGGTGCGATGAACTGAGATCCACAACGTTTCTATTTTACCTCTATCCGTCACAACCGTTACAAAAATTTCACCCAAGGAGTTTGCCATGGCTAAAGCCAGTAGAAATAAAACGATCGACACGCCTTTAAGCGAAGGAAAAATGTATCTTGACCGTTGTATCACCGTTACGCAAAATCAGTCCACGCTTTGTCATGTAGTTGACAAAACGATTCTCGGAGACATGCTTCGGGTCTGCCCTCTTTTGCCTCCAGAGAGCGTTGACCTGATCGTTGCTGACCCGCCGTATAATCTCACAAAAACATTTCATGAGACTACCTTTTCAAAGAAAAAAAGTGCTGATTATGAAAACTATACACGACAATGGCTCCGTGCAGTAAAGCCATTACTAAAAAAAACCGGCTCAATTTATGTTTGCTGTGACTGGGAAACAAGTCTGATCGTTGGAAATATTTTAAGCGAATTTTTCCACGTTCGAAATCGAATCACCTGGCAGAGAGAAAAGGGTCGTGGAGCAAAAGCAAACTGGAAAAATGGGATGGAAGACATTTGGTTTGCTACCAACAGTGACCACTATGTTTTCAACCTTGATGCCGTCAAAATCAGAAAAAAGGTAATTGCCCCTTACCGAGTGAATGGAAAACCAAAAGACTGGAATGAAACGGAACAAGGTAATTATCGTGACACCTGTCCATCAAACTTTTGGGATGACATCACAATTCCTTTTTGGTCCATGGCTGAAAACACTGCACATCCAACACAAAAATCCGAAAAATTGATTGCCAAAATCTTACTCGCAAGTTCTTCTCAAGGCGATCTTGTTTTGGACCCATTTTTAGGGTCTGGCACAACCAGCGTTGTCGCAAAAAAGCTTCTTCGACATTATATTGGCATCGAAATGGAATCTCAATACTGTGTTTGGGCAGAACAACGACTTGAAATGGCCAAGCTAAATCCCGGAATCCAAGGCTATATCAACGGTGTATTTTGGGAGCGAAATTCTTTGGCTGAGCAGAATTCCGTTCATACAAAATCCAAAAAGGACACTTCTGCTTCTGACGCTCAAAAAAGTTTATTTGACTTTCAAGGAGAACTCTGATGTACAACAGAGATATTATAGAACAGCTTACACAGTATATTTTCAGTCAGAACGGCATTGCTGATAAAGCACTTTTGCAGTCTTCTGTACAGCAGAAATTCCACTTGATCAAGGAACGCAGTGTATTCTATTGTGAGTGGTTTTCCATTCGCTTCTGCAAAGCAGCTACAAGAAACTTTGGCAATACAGTTTTATCTCTTTCTGTTCTCCACCGATACGATGATAGACCATTTTTCGTTTGCCTGGTCACCCCAGCTCGCAATTATCTCATGCTTGCAAATGCAACATTTCTTAAAAAGATCAGTCATTCTTCCCAAGCTCTTCGACGCGACAATATAAAAGGCAGCTTCAATGGCAGCGACATCATGCGTGTGTTTGAAGGCATTGAAAATACTCCTGAAAACTTTGAGTTTCTTTATACCTCTCATGAAAACTATACTTTTGAAGAAAATCTTGAGCGTCTCGTAGAAGCAACGAATCATATTGCACCAACCGGAAAACGATTTTCTCCTACGGAATCACAAATCTGTTCTATTTATAACGCCGTTTCGCGAGCCGCGTCTTTTTTACACTCTGAAGAATATCAAATCCTAAATGATGATCTAGCACATCGCGTCCATGCAGTGGAATCCGAAATAGCGATTGCCGCATTCATAGACAACGTAAACTTGCGCGGACGTATCATTGAATACTTGATTACCGCCGAGGATGATCTCAAGGCCACTCTAATAGGGTGTTTGCACGCAAATCACCCCTTGCCCAAAGTTTTCACTTCAGACAATCTCGGAGACTATGAAAGAGAGTTTGACCATTATCTCACAGAAACCGATATAAAAACTAAAATTTTATTTTTATCCAGCAATCCAAAAGCCTATAATATTGATAAATTGCTTTCATTTCTTTCTACGGAAAAGAGCGTATATTTGATTTATGTCGTTGCAATTGACAAAGACCGGACCATTCAGACACGTCTATGTTCCATGTTCAATCGTCAACTTTTGTCGGGCACTCGAATCATGAAACACTGGGCTGGAAGAAACTCACGCGGCGTGACGCAATACGATGGAAAAGCACTTGAATCTGTCGTTGAAAATTTCGATTTTTCAATAGACCCTGATGCCGCACAAAATTTTCTCTCCGCTTGCCTTAACTTGTAAAGCCAAAAGACACGACTTATGAGGGTTTCTTTTGCCCCTTCTATAAGTCGTGTCTTTCTCATTTTGTATGTCGTTCTTCTATCGGAATGATCTCGCAGAAAACGCACCGGCTCTTGGTGGAAAGGGCCACATCCTTGTGGTAGCAGCCGAAGAACCATTTTTCGTAGTGCAGCTTCAGCAGGATCTTATCGAGGAAGAGGTGCAGCCGGTTCGACTCGCCCAGCGCCAGCGCAGTAAAATCCAGGAACCTGCTTGGGGCGTCGTGGGTCAGCACATAATCTACCTGCCAGCCGTTTTCTTCCAGCGTCTTTTCGCAGCGGGCATATTCCTCATCCGAGGGCATCTCCTGCGGCCACCAGTTGACCCCAGGCTCCCGTTCCTCTTTGTCCTGGCTTTCGGCCCCGCCGAAGCAGAGATATTTTTTGCCCTCCAGCGTCAGCACACTGCCCCGGCAGACATGGTAGACATTGCCGCCCAGCGCCTGGACCGTTCCGCCGAACCGCTCCTCGGTCGGGTACTGGGCCAGCAGGTCGTAGTTCTCATGGCAGCCATCCAGAAACAGCAGCGTGTAGGGGCGTTTGCGCAGCCAGTCCAGCTTTTTCTGTTCCTCCTTGCTGCCGTCCCACACGAACCCGAAATCGCCCAGCACCACCACGGTATCCCGCCTGCTCAGCCAGCGGAGCCTGCCGTGCCTGAACCGGTCGATGTCGCCGTGGGTGTCTCCCGTCAGATATACCATTCGTTTCCTCCCGCCCTGTGTGAAAGCTGTTAAAAGCCCTTGTCTCCGCAGGGCAAACCTGTTATTATAAAAGAATGAAGCTCCGGCTTCTTCCTGTTGTCCTATCCGGCCGCATCCTGCGCTCCGGTCTTTCTATTTTATCGCTTTTTGAAGGAATTGTCCACATGAAACGTATTTTTGCCCTCTTTTTGTCTCTGGCGGTCCTGTTCAGCTGTTTGGCTGTGACGGCAGGCGCCATGTTCGACCCCAGCCCCGTCTACGAGGTGCAGGCCAAGAGCGCCTACATCGTGAACACCGACACCAACATCATCGTCTACGACAAGGACAGCCAGAAACAGGTGCCGGCCGGCGGCCTGACGAAATACATGACCATCGCTCTGGTGATGACCAACTACGCCGACCAGCTCGACAACACCTTTACCATGCCGTTCGCCATCTCGGATTACGTCCACAACTCCGACAACGCAGACATGCGCTCCGGCGAGACCTTCACCTACCGGGAAGCGCTCTACGCCATGGTGACACGGAACGCCAACGAGGCCGCGATGGGCCTGGCGTATGAACTTTCCGGCGGAGACCTGACCGGGTGGGTGAGCCAGATGAACACCCTGTCCCAGCGCATCGGCACGACGGGCAGCACCTGGACCGATGCCTGCGGCTTGGACAGCGGCAACACCACCACCGCCGTGGACATGTACCTCATCCTGCGCTACCTGATGAGCTTTGATGCCTTCCGGGAGATCTCCAGCGCACCGACTTTCACGATGCCCGCCAAGGAAAAACACGCCAAAAGCTTCGTTCTGGTCAGCCAGAACGTGGCTCTGAACAAAACGAGCGGCGGCAAGTTCTACCGCAGCGCGATGCAGGGCGGCATCTGCGACGTGATGGCCTACAAGAACGACAACGGCGACCAGAGCTATGTCTCCTGGGCCAACAAGAACGGCGCGACCTATATCTTCTGCATCATGCAGAGCCCCGACACCTGCGACGATTACGGCTATGCGAACCGCCGCCCGGCCCTGTGTGAGACGACCAAGCTCATCGACTGGGTGTTCGACAGCTTCTCCATCCAGGCCGCGCTGGACACCGACCAGGCTCTGGCCGAGATCCCGGTGAAGTATTCATCCGACACCGACACGCTGCAGCTTTACCCCGACGACAACATGATGACCCTGCTGCCCTCTTCCGGCGACGGCACCGTCACCCAGAAATACTTCCATCTGCCCGATTATGCCGCCGCCCCCATCCATCAGGGCGACGTCATCGGCACGGTGGAGCTCAAGCTGGCCGGTGAGACCATCGGTGTGGTCAACCTCATTGCCGGGCAGGATGTCCGCCAGAACGCCCTGCTCTTCACCGTCTCGAAGGTGCAGGACTTTTTCCACAGCCTCTACCTGAAGGTCGTGATCGTCATGAGCCTGCTCGCCCTCGCCATCTATGGCCTGTGGTGGCTGCTCAATGTCTGGCATGGCCGCAGACCGACCAAGAAGATCCACCGCCGCTGACAGACGAGGGCAGGAACCAGACCGGTTCCTGCCCTCGTTTTCGTTCAGTCGATCGTCGTTTTGGTCCGGCCCACGCCGATGACGGCTGTGGTGATCTTTTTCCAGGTATTGCAGCCGCAGACGCCGTCCACCGCGAGGCTGGTGCGGCGCTGATAGCCCCGGAGCGCCTCTTCCGTCCGGGTGCCGAACAGGCCGTCGATGCGGTTCCCGGTCTGGTAGCCCAGCGTCGAGAGGGCGTCCTGCAGGATCATCACATAGCAGCCCCGGCTCCCCCGCCGCAGGGTGGGGAAGCCCGCTGTGGTGCCGCGGCACGCGGGAGTGCCGTAGCGGCGGTCAAAGTGGACCCAGGTGGGCGTCTGGCTCAGCGGCTCCACGTAGCCCCACGCCCCGGTCGCGCGGGCGGCCCTGTAGATGGCCGTGCGCTGGGTCCGGCTGAGGCTCTGGCCCACATCAAAGGCCACCCCCGCATAGTGCTGGCTGCGGGTGCCGTGGCCGCCCTCCCAGATGCGGCGGAACGCATACCCCACCGGGATGCCGCGGCCGTATGTGCGGCGGGTCAGGTTCCAGGCCTCCATCGCCGCGATGGTGGTCCAGAGCACAGGGCTGTTCGATTTGCCCCGGAACTCCCGCAGGGTCAGGGTCCGGCCGGTGCTGTAGGGCATGGGGTCGTTCTCGCTCAGGCTGTTGTAGGTGTAGACCTTGTTTTCGTAGGCATCGTAAATAAGCAGCCGTGCCATTGGGTCATCCCTCCTCCAAATCACATGCGCAGCTCTGCGCCCGCAGTGCCGCCCAGGTCTCGCGGTCAACGGTGCCGGTCTGGTGCAGGCCCGCCCGCGCCTGCGCGGCCTTCACAGCCACCGTCTCCGCCGGGCCGAAGGACGCATTATCCCACACGAAGCCCTCCCCGCAGCAGAGGTTCGCCCGGCTGTTGATCCACTGTTCGATCTGCATCACGTCCGGGCCGACGCTCCCTTCCTTCATGGCCCGGCCCGGATATGCCATCTCCCGTGCCGCATCCCGGTCAGGGTTGGGCATCCCGGTCGCTAATTGCAGGCTCAGCGCCTCCACCGCCGTCCAGGTCTCGGCGTCCGCGATGCCGGTCTCCGGCAGGCCGAGCAGCGCCTGGGCACTGCGGGTCGCAGCGGCAGTCTCTCCGGTGTAGCCGGTGGCCAGCGGCGGTGCCTCCACGCTCTCGAAGTAATAGGCGATCCGCCGCAGCAGGATGGTGTAATACAGCACGTCGCTGCCCTCACTGCCCACCGTCAGCGGCTTACCGGGGTAGGGCAGCCGTTTCAGCGTGACCACCGGGCCGCTGCTGCGCAGAGCCGATGCCTTGCCGTAGAGCGACTCCCAGGTCGTCCGCCCCACGATGCCGTCCACCGTCAGCCCTGCAAACCGCTGGTAGGCCCGCACCGCGTTCTCGGTGGCTGCACCAAAGCTGCCGTCGATGCCCACCGCCGGGATACTGGATTCATAGGCGCTCAGGAGGTAGAGGTAGAATTGCAGTTCCCGCACCGCCGTGCCGCTGCTGCCCCGCCGGAGGATGCCCGGATACTCGCCGGGCCGCAGGCTGGGCGACAGCAGTTTGTTGGCGATGTCGTTGTAGACCTCGTACAGCTTGTTCCAGGTGGTGCGGCCCACCACGCCGTCGCTGGTCAGGCCGAAGTAGGTCTGGAACCGCTTTACCGCCGCCGTGGTCGCCGCACCGAACGTTCCATCCACGGTGAGGTCGTTCAGTCTGGAATAGACGGTGTGGGCGATCTTGAGCCAGAACTGCACGAGCCGCACGTTCTGGCCGCTGGCCCCCTCCCGCAGAGCCGTGCCGGGGTAGGCGTTGGGGGTGCCGTTGTCCGACTGGATGCTCCGGAACTCGTTGTAGATGGCGTTCCAGGTCTCGCGGCCCACCACACCGTCCACGGTCAGGCCGTACCGCCGCTGGAAGGCCCGCACCGCGCTGGCCGTGGCCACGCCGTAGCGGCCGTCCACCGCAAGGGACGGGATAGCAGATTCGTACTGCGCCAGCGTATTCAGCCAGAACTGCACCTGCTCCACCGCGCTGCCGGTGGAACCGGTGCGCAGAGCCGTGCCGCCCCAGCTGCCGTCCGACAGGGTGCCGCTGGAGGTCTCGCCCTCGCTGGTCAGTTCGGCAAGATCCTTGACCGACACGTAGATATAGCTGATCTTATACCAGGTCTGCCGCCCCACCACGCCGTCGGCGGTCAGGTTGAACTGCCGCTGGAACGTTTTGACCGTGGACACCATGCGGGGACCAAAGACGCCGTCCACGGTCAGCTTGCCAAAGAAGGGGTAATCCTTCGCGATGCGGTTCAGCTGCCGCTGCAGCGTGAACACCGCCGTGCCGGAATCGCCCTGCCGCAGCGGCGAGCCGGGGTAGCTCTGCGGGATGGCCTGGATGTTGTTGGTCCGGACAATCTCGATGTCGCTGCCGTAGTAGTATTTCAGGATCTGAAGCGGTGTTTTGCCCTGTTTTGCCAGCGTGACCGTGCCCCACTGCTTCAGACCCGGACAGGTGACGGACTTGCCGTCGCAGTATTCGGAGTAGTAGGGATTGACCGTTCCGGTCTTCCGGAGATAGGTATTGAAGATGTCGTCCGTCAGCCGGACCATGACATCGAACACGGTCCGCCCGTGGACGTAATACTGGTCGTAGCTGGTGGAGTTGGTGATGTTGAAGCTGTAGCCCCGGCTGGGGTACCACTCGGTGTAGATGCGGTTCAGCGCCAGCGAGATCTGGCAGTGGATGTTCGCCCGCAAGGCGCTCTCCGGCCAGGTCGGGTAGACTTCGCTGGACGCCACGTTGGCGATATACCGGCGGAACGAGACGGTCACGTTCCGGGCCGAAGCTGCCGGTTTGCCCAGATGGACCGTGATGTTCTTCGGGATGATGACCCGGTCCAGCACACGGGGCGCACACGGATCGGTGGGTGCTCTGCCGCTGCCCCCGCCGCCCGCAAACAGCGGGTGGGGCGGGATGACGATGGGCGGGTTCTCCACGTCCCGGTCCTCCTCCGTTTCGGGGATCATCTCCGGCTGGGCCAGCGTCACCTGCCCCGCAAAGACCTGGATGCCCTGGATGCGGACGGTGCGGTACCCCGCCTTCGAGGCCGTCAGGCTGCACACCGCATAGGGCAGACGGGTGGTATTGTCCTCCTCCAGCGAGAGGGCACAGTCCGGGGCGGTCAGGGTCACGTCCGCGGCATTGCCCTCGGCGTCGGTCATCCGGGCCGCGGTGAAGCCGTCGCCGACGATGTTCACCGTGACCCCCTCCACCGGTGCCGACTGCCGGGCCGCAAATGCCTGAATGCGCAGAATTCCAGTCGCCATAAACAAAAACTCCTTTGCCGAAATGTTCGCTTGGTTCACTCACAGCGTATTCGGCAAGGAGTTGGAAGGTGCATGAAACAAACGCCCCCTGTCCGTCCGGAGGCATAGGCTCCGGAACCGGGCAGGGGGCGTTCGTTGTTTGTTGTATCTTGGAAGGGAAAAACGGAACGGCCTGATTTACCGCTTGTACTTTGCGGCAGTCTGCAGGCGCTGCATGGCACGGTCAAGAGCAATCTTGCTCTGGTAATACTCGTGCATGCTCTGCTTGTGCTGCAAACGCTCTTCGGCGCGGATGCGGGCGGCCTCGGCGCGGTTGCGGTCAATGTCCTCCGGACGCTCGGCGCTGTCCACCAGCAGCAGAACGAAGGTGGGGGTCACTTCGGCAATGCCGTCGCCCACCAGCACATCGCGGGTCTCCCCGTTCACGGTGAATTGCAGAATCCCCATGTGCAGGGCCACCAGCACCGGGCTGTGGCCGGCCTGCACACCATACACACCGTCGCCGGTGGGCAGGGTCAAGCTCTCACAATCGCCCTGATAAAACTCGCCGCTGGAAGCGGTGATGTTCAGCATGAACTTCTGCATCAGACGGCACCGCCCTTTTCCTCCGCGAGCTTCTCGGCGGCCTTCTGGCGGGCATCGTCCAGGGTGCCCACGTTGAAGAAGGCCCACTCCGGCAGATCATCGCACTGGCCGTCCACGATGGCAGCAAAGCCCTTGACGGTCTCGGCCAGAGGCACATACTTGCCCTGCAGGCCGGTGAAGTTCTCGGCCACCGAGAACGGCTGGGACAGGAACTTCTGCAATTTACGGGCGCGGGTGACGGTGAGCTTGTCTTCCTCGCTCAGTTCGTCCATGCCCAGGATGGCGATGATGTCCTGCAGCTCCTGATAGCGCTGCAGCGTTGCCTGCACCTTGCGGGCCACACGGTAATGCTCTTCGCCCACGATGTCGGCTTCGAGGATGCGGCTGGTGGAAGCCAGCGGGTCCACGGCGGGGTAGATGCCCTGCTCAACGATCTTACGGCTCAGAACGGTGGTGGCGTCCAGATGGGCGAAGGTGGTGGCGGGGGCCGGGTCGGTCAGGTCGTCCGCAGGCACGTAAACGGCCTGTACGGAGGTGATGGAGCCCTTCTTGGTGGAGGTGATGCGCTCCTGCAGCGCGCCCATTTCCGTGGCCAGCGTCGGCTGGTAGCCCACGGCGGAGGGCATTCTGCCAAGCAGGGCCGAGACCTCGGAGCCTGCCTGCGTGAAGCGGTAGATGTTGTCGATGAAGAGCAGAACGTCCTGCCCTTCGCGGTCGCGGAAGTACTCGGCCATGGTCAGGCCGGACAGCGCCACGCGCATTCTGGCTCCGGGCGGTTCGTTCATCTGACCGTAGACGAGGGCGGTCTTGTTGATAACGCCGGACTGCTGCATCTCGTTATAGAGGTCGTTGCCCTCGCGGGTGCGCTCGCCGACACCCGCGAAGACGGAGATGCCGCCGTGCTGCTTGGCGACGTTATTGATGAGCTCCATGATGAGGACCGTCTTGCCGACGCCAGCGCCGCCGAACAGACCGATCTTGCCGCCCTTGGCATAGGGGGCGATCAGGTCGACGACCTTGATGCCGGTCTCAAGGATCTCCGTGGAGGTCTGCTGCTCGTCATAGGCGGGCGGGTCGCGGTGGATGCTCCATTTCTCGCAGGTGACGGGCTGGGGCTTATTATCGATGGCGCGGCCAAGCAGATTGAAGACGCGGCCGAGCGTCTCGTTGCCGACGGGGACCTTGATGGGCGAGCCGGTGTCTACGGCCTCCATGCCGCGCACCATGCCGTCCGTCGAGCTCATGGCGATGCAGCGGACCACATCGTCGCCGAGCTGCTGGGCGACCTCGCAGACAAGCTTGCCGCCGTCGCGCTCGATCTCGATGGCGTTGAGCAGGTCGGGCAGGTGACCGGCCGGGAAGCGGATGTCCAGCACCGGGCCGATGATCTGCACGACGGAACCAATGTTCTTTTCCTGCATTCGGTTGACTCCTTTCCGTTACAGCGCCTCGGCGCCGGAAACGATTTCTGTGATCTCCTGCGTGACGGCCTCCTGCGTCGCCAATTCCAACTATTCCAGCGAGTCGATGAGCTCACCGGCGTTTTTATTGGCGGCGTTCATGGCCGTGCGGCGCGCGCCGTGCTCGGAGGCAGAGGCCTCACAGAGGGCGGAATACAGCACGCCGGAGACATACTGCGGCACGATGGCCGCAACCAGGGCGGCAGGGTCGTCCTCGACGGTCGCGCTCTGGTACTTTGCATCGCCCGTGAGCTGCAGCGGCAGAACGTCGGCAGAGGCGGGGACCTGCGAGAAACTCCGTATAGACGACGGTCACGCGGTCATAGCGCCCGGCTGCAAAGCCGTCGCACAGCAGGCGGGCGATCTGCATGCAGTCGCCGATGCCGACGGAGGCGGCAAGGCCAAAGTAGGTGCTGACGAGCTCCGCACCGCTGCGCGTGAACTGCTCGAGCGGCTTTTTGCCGATGGGCAGCACGCAGTAGGGCTCGCTGCCCGCCAGCGAGAGCACGAGCCGGTGCAGATTGGCATTATAGCCGCCTGCCAGACCGCGGTCACCGCCGATGACGACGAAGCAGGTCTTCTTCACGGGGCGCACCTCGGAATAGACGGACGGCGTTTCCTTCAGCCCGGCCTGAATGCCCGCGATGGCTTCACCCAGCACCTCGTGGAAGGGGCGGGAGCGCTCGACCCGCTCGCGCGCATGACGCAGCTTGGACGTGGCGACGAGCTCCATGGCGCGGGTGATCTGCTGGGTGCTCTCGACGCTGCGAATGCGCGTCTTGATATCCTTCATGGAAGCCATAGGCAGCGCTCCTTAGGCCGTGAACGGCGCGCGGCAGGATTCGATGGCGGCGCGCAGCGCGGCCTCGTTTTCCGGCCGAAGCTCGCCGGTCTTGCGGATGTCCTCGAGAATTTCGGGATGCTGCACGGTCAGATGGTCAAACAGCGCGTTCTCAAAGGCGGAAATGCGCTCGACGGGGACGTCCATGAGCATGTTGTGCACGACAGCGTAGAGAATGCTGACCTGCAGAGCAACGTCCAGCGGGGAGCTGCGGTCCTGCTTGAGCACCTCCACGACGCGCTCGCCCTGGGCAAGGCGCGTCTTTGTGTCGGCATCGAGGTCCGAGCCGAACTGCGCGAAGGACTGCAGCTCGCGGTACTGTGAGTACGTCAGCTTCAGGGTACCGGCGAC